>Ga0222659_1000457_pt1 | contig 24393 bp, 21 predicted proteins | sample AntAcemetagen547_FD_179850 | JGI IMG/M metagenome (GOLD analysis project Ga0222659, IMG submission 179850) | Saline water microbial communities from Ace Lake, Antarctica - #547 | ecosystem: Environmental > Aquatic > Non-marine Saline and Alkaline > Saline | place: Antarctica: Ace Lake...
AGGACTGCCCCAGCCGCGATAGCGGCATTACTCTGATGCGAAGCCATCCCGCAGATCGTCCCGCAGGGAGGATAAACCGATGGTTCAGCCTGATCGACAAAGTCGCATCGGAAAGGGAAAGGAAGAGACGACAACAGATGGCCGAACCGCTACTTTGAGACACTGGGTCTGTTCAGTCTGGAGCAAGCCAAAGTGAAAGAGCTGAGTCTCCGAAAGCGAGCAAATTGCTAACTATCAGTAATTAAGTCCCGCAGAAGGTGTTTTGCACGATCTCGTGTTTTAGAGGGGCCGCTTCGAAGTCAGAGTATTCCGGGTTTTCCCCGTATGGCATTGTGAGTGCTTCGGCGAGGCGGTGGAAGAGGGAGAAGTCGTTTTGGTAGGCGGCTTGGATGGCTTGTTCGATGCGGTGGTTGCGGGGGATGAGGATGGGGTTGCTGGTGCGCATCTGCACCAAGTGGTCGGCAGGTTTCTCAATCGCGGTCCAGTGGTCGAGCCAAGGTTGCACGGCATCGAGGGTGGGGAACAAGCCAGCGAGTTTTTGGCGATCATCTCCGGCGGCTAGTAGGGTGAGATGGCGGAAGAAGAGCGTGAAATCGACTTCATGTTTCGCCAGGGTTCCGAGGGTGGCTTTGATGAAAGCCGCGCTGGTTTCGAGATCGGTTTCGGTGGAGAGGCCGAGTTTGTTGCGGAGTTGGTTTTGGTAGGCGGGCTGGAAGAGATCTATGAATTTTCCCAAAGCGCCTTGGGCGAGTGTTTTGGCTTTTTCCGGATCGGGGTCGAGAACAGGGAGGAGGGTTTCGGCGAGGCGGGTGAGATTCCAGTGGCAGATGGTGGGTTGGTTGCCCCATGAATAGCGGGCGTTGCGGTCGATGAAACTGAAGACGCAATCGGGGTGGAAGTTGTCCATGAAGGCGCATGGGCCGTAGTCGATGGTTTCACCGGAAATCGCGCAGTTGTCGGTGTTCATGACGCCGTGGATGAAACCGAGCGGGAGCCATTTGGCGACGAGCTTTGCCTGTGCTTCGATGACGGATTCGAGGAAGGCGAGGGTTGGGTTTTCTGCTTCGGAGGCTGCGGGGTAGTGGCGGGTGATGCAGTGGTCGGTGAGGATGCGGAGGGCTTCGGTGTCCTGGCGGGCGGCGAAGTATTGGGAGGTGCCGATGCGGATGTGGCTGGCGGCGACGCGGGTAAAAACCCCTCCGGGGGTTTCTTCTTCGCGAGCTACCGTTTCTCCAGTAGCAACAGCAGCGAGGGCGCGGGTGGTCGGGACGCCGAGCGCGTGCATCGCTTCGCTGAGGAGGTATTCGCGGAGCACGGGGCCGAGCGCGGATTTGCCATCGCCACCTCGTGAAAATTTGGTTCTGCCGGAGCCTTTAAGTTGGATGTCGCGGCGGTTTCCCGAAGTGTCGACAACCTCGCCGAGGAGGATGGCGCGGCCGTCGCCGAGTTGTGGAACGAAGCCGCCGAACTGATGGCCGGCGTAGGCTTGGGAGATAGGTTCCGCGCCTTCGGGGATTTCGTTTCCAGAGAATGTGGCGAGGGCGGCGGGGGAAGTGAGCCATTCTGGGGTGATGCCGAGTTGTTTTGCTAACCCGGGATTCGTGCGGATCAAGGTGGCGGATGGAACTTTTTCCGGTGTTTGCCTAGTAAAGAAACGCTCGGGGAGTTTGGCGTAGCTGTTGTTGAACGGGATTCCCATGCCGGACTTTGGAGTGGGCGAGGGGTTTTGCAAAGTGTTTGCGGCGGAAGAAAGGGGTTGCAAACCCCTTCTCCATATTGCTTGAACTCTTTCCATGTCCGAGTTCACCGCGCCTGTTTTTGTTTGTGGCGCGACTGCGTCCGGAAAGACGGGGTATGCGTTGAAGTTGGCCGCGGAGCTCGATGGAGAAATTGTGAATGGTGACGCGTTCCAGCTTTTCCGGGGGATCGAAGTGCTGAGCGCGGCACCGACTGAGGAGGAACGGGGGGATTTTTCCCATCATCTTTTCGGGGTGCTCGATCCGGCTGAGAGTTGCGATGCGGGGAGGTATTTCGAGATGGTGGAGCCGGTGATTTCTGAGATTCGGTCGCGTGGGAAGGTTCCGGTGGTGGTTGGGGGATCGGGTCTGTATTTGAAATTTCTCACCCATGGTCCGTCGCCGCTGCCGAAGGGGGATGTGGCGATGCGGGCGGAAATGGAGCGGCGGACGCTTGAGGATCTGCTCTTGGAACTTGAGCGAATTGATCCGGTGGAGGCGGCGCAGGTGAACCGGGTGAACAAGCGGTATGTTGAGCGTTCGCTTGAAATATGCCTTCTAACAGGAGGGAAGGCTTCGGAGCTGCGCGACGGATGGGAGCGCAAGACGAGGGACATCGAGAAGCCGTTGAAAGGGTTCTGGTTGATCCGGGATCGTGCGGACCTGCATCAGCGTATAGAGAAACGAACAGTTCAAATGCTTTCAGAGGGGGCGGTCGAGGAGGTTAGGCGATTGGACGGCGTCAGCGGAAACTGGGAGAAGGCTATCGGTGTGAAAGAGATCAGGCGGTTTCTTTCCGGTGAGATTTCACGGGATAAGTGCGAGGAGTTGATAGTCTTCGCGACGCGGCAGTATGCGAAGCGTCAGGAGACATGGTTCCGGCGCGAGAAGTGGCTTGAACGAGTTGGGCTGTGAATCAGTTCACGGCGTGCCGGGAAATGGATCAGCGGTCAGACGAAGGCGGACTTCGGTCGGGTTGACTTCATGCTGTTTCGGTTCGAGAACGGAAAGTGCGGAAGCGGCGATGACTCCCAGACAGGCAAGAGCGATGATTGGCAGGCGGGCGCTTTTTTTGTTCAGTGAAGAAATGCGCTTCACTCGCTTTTCAAGAGATGAGGCATCCGCCATCGCGAGCGTGAGCGGTGACGAGGTTCGAGCCTGAGCAAAGTCGCAGAGGACTCCGGCGTATGATTTTGGGGTGACGCCGTCGCGAAGGACCAGTTCGTCACAGGCGCACTCGCTTTGGAGCGTGAAGCGTCGGGCTATCCAGTGGAAGCAAGGATTATACCAATGTATGGCCCGGGCGATTTCGACGCACAGGCGCCATAGCGGATCGTGGCGCTTATGATGGGCAATTTCGTGGGCGACAATGATATCGCGATTCGAAATCGGTAGAGATTGCCAGTTTTTTGGAACAAAGATGATTGGTTTGAAGATTCCGGCAGCTACGGGACTCCGAAGGTTTTGAAGTTGGCAGATTGCGACGCCTTCGATGTGACCCAAAACCACCGCCCGTTTTCTCCATCTGGATAGGCCGAAAGCTGCGAGAGTTAATCTGGCGAAGCAGAAAACGAAGCCGCATGCCCAGATGATTGTGATCAGGGCGGACCAGTTGTGACCGGACTCCGGAGTTGTTATTCCGCTGGCTGGGAGAATCTCGACCTTTGGAAGAATAAGTGCGGTGATCGGGAAAACGGCGAGCAGAGTCAGTAGCAGTAAAGTCAGCTTGGGGTCGCGCGCGACGTCCTTGCGCCCAGCGACGAATACGAGCAAGGCGGCGATGATTGAGAATGCGAGGAGCGCGATCATTAGTTTCTTTCAAAGTTTCATTTTTCACCAACCGCGTCGATCAGTTTCCTGATCCGGTCGATCTCATCCCTGCTGAGTTCCTGGTCTTGGGGGTCAAGTAGCGAGGCGACGAGTTTTTCCGGGCTGCCCTCGAAAAAGGTTTTCATTAGTTGGGTTAGCGCGGTGCGTTTGGCGCGTTTCTCCGGAACGGTGGGTTGGTAGACGTAGCGGCGGGAGTCTTTGGTATGCGATACGAGTTCTTTCTGCTCAAGAGTGGAGAGTAGAGCGCGGACTGCGGAGTAGCTGGGTGGGTCGGGGAGTTCCTCCATTACTTCGTCGGCGGTGCAGTTTCCCTTCTGGAAAAGGATGTCCATTGCCTGACGCTCACGCCGCGTTAGTTGGCCGTTTTCGAATCGTTTCACGGGAGGAAAATGTCAGATGCTGGAAAATCTGCAACTTAAATGCTGTAAATAGTGCATTTAAGTTGACTCCCTATGATTTAAATGCTGTTTTTCCAGCATCATGAAATTGAAAGCAGCTATCGCATCACTAGTCACCCTCGTCGCATTTGTCATTTGTTCGTGTTCGCCGATGGGAATGGCGCCATCGGCCGACGACGCATCGATGTCGGCTGCGCCTCGGGAGCGCGACGAGCGTCCCGGCCTTGCGACGGGATGGGGAGATGAAAAGACATCGCGGCTGAGTTACACGAAGTTCGTGAGGGCATCTTCCAAGCCGGCGGGAACGGATGTTATTTTCTACAACAATCCGGAGGGGATTGATGCGATGACGAACTCGAAACGAAAGGTCGGTGCGCTGCAAACCGCTGCCGGGCAAATGGTGGAGTGGGGGATCAAAGGTAATTTTGGCTATCTCCCGACTTACAAGGAATATGGATACGGTCGCCGTTTGGTTGCGGGGAAAAAAGGTAGCGAATATTCTATCGTGGTGAAGAACCGCTGCAAAAGCTCGCTGGAAATCGTCGCGAGCGTGGATGGGCTGGATGTTCATGATGGCAAGACGGCATCATTTTCCAAGCGCGGTTACATTATCGCACCTGGCGAAACTCTTGTGATCGATGGATTCCGGACCAGTGCCAATAAGGTGGCGGCCTTCGAGTTCTCAGGTGTTTCGAATTCCTACGCGAATCTGAAGCATGGCGATACCCGAAATGTGGGTGTGATCGGTATCGCGGTGTTCACGCAAAAGGGCGTGAACCCATGGAAATGGTCATCTGGGGAAGTCAATCGCAGGAAAGACGCCAGTGCCTTCGCGGAGGCACCGTAGGGAAACGGGATACGGATTGCGGAGTTTCTTGTTGCCGGATCAGGTGTAGCTTGGGAAGTCGTTCGGAGGGACTCCCCTCCATAGGACTTGCAAGATTGCTCTTCAGCGGCGATTGAAGGATGTATGGACCGCTGGTTTCTGATTTTCGCAACCGTTCTCGCTGTCGTGGCGGGTGCGCGTGGCTTGCTGGTGTTAAGGCATGGACAAAAGAGTCACTGGACGGTTTGGTGGATGATAGGCGTGATGCTTTGCCAGATCGGTTACCTTGGAATTCGTGGGGAAATGCGGGGGGCGTGTCCGTTGCGCAGTATTGCGGAGATTTCCGTTTTCCTCGCGTGGTCGCTGACACTTTTTTATCTGCTGGTCGGACCGGTTTACCGGATTTCGCTGCTTGGCGTTTTCACGGCTCCGCTGGTGGCATTGTTCCAAGGATTCGCACTGCTGCCGGGGAAGCTGGATCCCACTCCTGAAAAGGTGATGAACACCACAGCCTGGGGTGAGACGCATTCCGCGATGTCGGTGCTGGCTTATGGGGCGCTGGCCCTGGCGGCTGTCGCCGGGGTGATGTTTCTGGTGCTTGACCGGCAGTTGAAGGAACACCATTTGAAAAGTGGGCTCTTCAGGTTTCTTCCTCCGGTCAGAGAGTTGCTGGTTTCGTTGGAGAGATTGCTTTGGCTCGGGATGGTTCTTCTGACAATCGGGTTGATCGCGGGAATCATGATGCCTCATGAGACGGCTGGCGCATGGAAGCACGTGTTTGTCGCCAGTGGAGTCTGGGCCGCTTATGTCGCGCTGATGGTTGTCAAACGGGTCAGGGGGATCACGGGTCGGAGGTTCGCACTCGGGGCGGTCGTGTTATTCGTCCTTTCACTCGGAGTTTTTGCTTTTGTCTAAATGGAACTGGTCTGTCTGGGAGTGAATCACAAGACCGCACCGGTGGAGGTGCGGGAGCGGTTCGCCGTGGGGATGAATCGGTTGGGCGAGGCATCGCAGAATCTTCTGGAAATGGCGGGTGCGCCAGAGGGGGTCGTGGTTTCGACCTGCAACCGGACCGAATTTTATCTGGCGGCTGAGAGCGCTTCCGAGACGTTTTCGAAACTTGAAAAGGGACTTGCGGAAAAAGTCCACGGTCATGAGGAGCCGTTTTACCGCCTTGAGAAAAAAGATGCGGCGCGGCATCTCTGCAAAGTGGTCAGCGGGTTGGATTCGATGTTACTCGGGGAGACGGAGATTTTCGGCCAGGTTAAGCAGGCTTATCATGCTGCGCACGCCGCAGGGGCAACCGGTCCGGTTCTGAATAAGCTTTTCCAGAAGGTATTCAGCGTTGGTAAAAAAGTCCGCACCCAGACAAGAATCCAGGAAGGATCGACTTCGATTGGGAACGTTGCGGTTGAGTTGGCGGAGAAAATTTTCGGACACCTGAAGGACAGTGAAGTGATGGTTCTGGGGGCGGGTGAGATGAGTCGACTAACTGCGCAGGCACTTGTTTCACGGGGGGCGAAATCGATCATTGTCGCAAACCGGACGCATGACCGCGCGATCGAGTTGGCGGAAGAGATGAAGGGACGGGCGGTGCGTTTCGACGATTGGTTGGGAGTGCTGAAAAACGTTGATGTCGTGATTTCTTCGACCGGGGCACCGCATACGATCATCCACAAGGAAGAGATCGAATCCGTTCGGCGTGCCAGGAAGTATCGTCCGCTTTTTCTGATTGATATCGCGGTGCCGAGGGATATCGATCATGCGGTCGGCGAGATTGAGGAGGTGTATCTCTACGATATCGATGCTCTGGAGCAGCTCGCCGAAGAGGCGAAAGCGCGGCGGGTGAACCAGATTCTCGAATGTGAGAAGATCATCGAGCTGGAGTTGTTGAAGATCGTGAAATGAACCCAGCCATCGAGAGTCTAGTTGTTGCGCTTCGCGAAAATCCTGTCGGAGCCGGGGATGTGCTTTTCCTCGGGGCCGAGCCGCATCCGGAGCTTCCACCTTTGGTCGGCTGGCAGCCGCTCAAGCCGTTGGCCACGGTTTGTGAGAAAGCGGGGATGGAGCTTGTGGATGAGCCGTCAGGCGAGTATTCGACTATCCTGTTCGTGCCGGGGAAATCGAAGGAGGAGGTGCTTGCCGGTTTCGCGAAAGCGCATGACCTGTTGGCTACGGGGGGGCGGTTGATCGTTTCGCTCGCCAATACGGCGGGGGCCTCACGTTTCGAAAAAGAACTCGGCATGGTGACCCCTCTTCTGTTTTCCGTTTCCAAGAATAAGTGCCGGGCGTTTGCAGTTTCCAATGAAGAACCGTGGAATGTCGAGGTGCTCGCGGAATGGAGGGAGTTGGCGAGGCCTTTGCTGATTCCGGGAACCGATTTTGTGACGGAGCCAGGGGTGTTCAGTTCCAAGCGTATCGATCCCGGGTCCGAGCTGCTTGCCCGATATCTTCCTGTTTCCCTCCATGGAAATGTCGCAGATTTCGGAGCCGGCTGGGGTTTTCTCAGCCATACCGCGTTGGCGAAAGCGAAGGGTATTTCCAAGATCGATCTCTACGAGGCCGATTCACGTGCTCTTGAGTGTGCGAAAAAGAATGTAGCGGGGAATGCTGGTTTTCACTGGCACGATGTCACGGCGGGGATCTCCGGGAAATACAATCATATCATTATGAATCCACCTTTCCATACGGCCCAATCGAAAGACCTGGATCTCGGCAAAGCATTCCTTTCGGTAGCCGCAGCTTCTTTGAACCGTGGTGGAACGCTGTATCTCGTGGCTAACCGGCAGTTGCCTTATGAGGCCCATCTGGAGTTACTCGGATTACGTTCCCGACTGATCTTTGAGGACCATGCGTATAAAGTTATTTGTTGTTCGTAATTGTGCTTTTTTGGCAATCTGATCTTTCCACTACCGCACCAGAGTCCTCTTCTTCTGTGGCAGGCTCTCAGTGGCTCAATAGAGATCTACGAAAAACCTAAAAAATCGTGATATGACACAAATCAGTGCTCCGCGGGGCTTCTCATCCCACTCTGGCGGGAATGATGATTCGGTGCGGGAAGGGGAGGGGGCGTGAACGCTTCATCGAGTGATGAATGGCGGACAGAGTGGGATTCGAACCCACGGTAGGTTTAACCCTACGCACGATTTCGAATCGTGTGCCTTAAACCGAGCTCAGCCATCTGTCCTGAAATGAGCGGGGCGCGAAAATTGTCCAATGCGGGCGGGATTGTAAAGCGAACAATCACCTAGAGCTCTTCGAGCAACTGTTTGTGGATGCCGCCGAATCCACCGTTGGATAGGACGGCAACAACATCGCCTGATTTCGCATCCGCTTTCACCACCGAAATGATAGCCTCGTTTCCTTCGATATACCGACCGTTTCCACCCATTGCCGCGATATCCGAGGAGAGACGCACGGGGTCGAGCCTGTCGTTTTCGGGAATCTTGTGGAGATCGGGAATCGCGGCGACGACGGCGAAATCCGCAAGCGCCAACGCCTCGGCGAGTTCCTTCTGGAAAATCGCACGCCGGGTCGTGTTGGAGCGCGGCTCGAAAAGGACCCACAGCCGGGAATCCGGATATTTCTGGCGAATACTCTGCACCGCGAGACGGATCGCCGTCGGGTGGTGGGCGAAATCATCGATCACCTTGATCCCATTCTTCTCTCCCTTGAGTTCCTGCCTGCGGGCGACACCCTCGAAACTCAATAGCCCGGCCCCTACCTCTTCGATGGACAAGCCACCGAATCTGGCGGCGGCCACAGCCATTGCTGCGTTGCGGACATTGAACTCACCCGTCATCGGCACAGTGTAGCGTTCTTTTCCGATAGAGAACGAACTACTAGAAGGATCGTATGTCACATCGGTGATTTGGAGGGAGTTCTCCCCGCCAATCCCGATGGTCGTGACCGGGCACGGTGCGGCTTCGGCCACATCGAGACAGTCCTTCTCATCGCCGTTTACGAAGGCCATGCCATTTCGTGGCACGATATTGAGCAGCCTTTTGAAGCTGAGCTTAATCTCCTCAACGTTGTTGTAGATATCCGCATGGTCGAACTCGATGTTGTTCACCACCACACACTCGGGCAGGTAGTGGAGAAACTTGGAACGCTTGTCGAAAAACGCGGTATCGTATTCATCGCCTTCGAGCACGTTGATTTCCGAATCGGGAAAATGCGCGCCACAACCGAGGTTTTTCGGCAGTCCGCCGATCATGAACCCCGGCTCGCGTCCCGCACTCTTGAATAACCATGCAAGCATCGAGGAAGTCGTGGTTTTTCCATGCGTTCCACTCACCACAAAGTTCCGTTTCCCTCTCAGGAAGTGGTCTTTCATCACCTCTGGCAGCGAACTGTATAGAAGCTTCCTATCGAGTGTCGCTTCCGCCTCAGGATTACCGCGTGAAATCGCGTTCCCGATCACCACGACATCCGCTCCTTCCGGAATATTCTCTTCCTTGTAACCTTCCGCGATCGCGATCCCTTCCCCTCGCAGGAAATCCGACATGGGCGGATAGACATTCGTATCGCTACCTGTGACCGTGAAGCCCCGCCGTTTCATCGCAGCGGCTACCGCTCCCATCGCTGTCCCGCAAATTCCAGTGAAGTGAAAGTGATTCTTATCTGACATGGTTTTTCTAGAAAGTCGGTGCGGCGACTGTCGAGTTATCCCGCTCTTCAATCCGGCGACGCATGATACGATCCGCCATTTCAGTGACCATCTCCTTGAGAAGCAGCCAGAGATGCGAGCCCTCGCGGTAATCCGCAGGCGCGATGTGCTTCACCCGCCCGGCATGTGTGCAGAGATCGAAGCATTTTTTGAATGACTTCCCGGTTTCGTCCTCGGGATTGTAAACCGCGATCCCATGGCCGCCGTTGCGGTTTACCACGGTGAAACACGGCACATCCGTCGGGCCGTCACCGACGTAGACCATGTTCTCGAAAGGAATCGGTCGTTGCTCGGGTGGCATGTGGTCGTTCACATCCTGATCGTAGCGCAACATGCCCTTGTTGATGCGGAACAGGAACTGGGTTTTGGTCGTGTGCGAAATCACCCGCTTTGGAAAACTGATAAGCCCCTCTGCGTCCTCGCCAAATTCGCAACCGAACATCTCTTTGACGTGGGGTTTGAGGCGCGACCCGTCGAGCAACGCTTTGAGGCCCGAGGAAATGATGTAGTGTTCCACCTTGATTCCAGCGACTTCGTGTTCGGGCCGGAGCGCGGCTTTCGGCAGTTCGTCAAAAAGCTCTGGAAGCCCCGGGAAAAAACTAAGTCCCGCACCGAGTTCGGTCAACATCGCATTGGTTACCCGGTCCATACCCAGGTAATCGAGAAGGCATTTCATATAGGCCAGTTCACCGTCCCATTTCTGATCCTTGACCAACGAGTTGCACTTGTTCCAGAACTGTGCGGGATCGATCCCGAACTTCGGAAACAAGACGTCGTCCTGCATGTATTTTGAACTCAGCGTCTTGTCGTAATCGTAAACCAGCGCGATGATGTTTTGAGGAGCAGCCATTTCGGTGGCACAGGCAATCAAGCCCGCCTCTTGGGGACAAGGCGTAAATTTTTTCAAAAACAGCGCACTGCCGCATTGACAACCCGTTTCTTCACCCTAAAGTCCCGCCCCGCGCCCCTATAGGCACGCAACTTTCAACCAAGATTCCGCCATGAGCTTCCGCACTTACCAGCCCACCAAACGCACACGCAAACAGCAGCACGGTTTCCGCGCCCGCATGGCCACCAAGGCTGGCCGCGATTGCATCAAGCGCCGCCGCCAGAAGGGCCGCAAACGTTTGATTCCCAAAGGAGCCGAACTACACTTCAAGCGTCATATCACGCAGCACGGAAGGTAGAGGAGCGCGGGTTTCGGTCCGCTTTATATGGCTTCAGAGGCCAACTCCTTATGAGACTCCCGCGAAAGCAGAGCATCAACCAGCGCGAGGATTTCCTTCGTATCAGAAAAACCGGCCAAGCGAAAGCAGGCCGGTTTGTCATTGTCAGCACTTTGGCCGATCCCACGCTGAATGAAATCCGTGCCGCTTTCATTACCAGCAAACGTGCGGCTAAAAAAGCCCACGATAGGAATCAGATACGCAGAAGACTGAGAGCTTGCCTCCAAATTCACGCACCCGAATTCACCGATCCAAAGCGATTTCTGGTGACCATCGCCCGTCCCGAAGCGAAATCCGCGACCTACGCCGAGCTTGAAGCCGACTGGATTCGCCAATGCAGACGCCTGAAACTTTTACCATGAACTCGTTCTTCGCTTTCTTGGCCATTGACCACAGGCCAAACAAGCCCTAAGCAGCCCCTTCCGATCCGCATTTCCAAGGATCAAACCAACAGTTTTTCCAACTCCATGTACGACCGTAAAACTTGGATCATTCTCGCAATTTGCGGAATTTTGATCGCTCTCAATATCTATTACTCACCGAAGAATCTTCCGGAGGCAGAGCAGTCGAAACCTGCCAACGAAACTCCGGCCTCTGTCGTTACCGAGCAGGCTCCGGCTGGACTGAGTGTCGAAACTCCCCCTCCGCCGACCTCCGAAGAACTCGTCACTCTGGAGAACGAAAAAGTCATCTTCACTCTCTCGAACATCGGCGGTGGTATCAAAGAAATCGAACTCAAGGACCAGAAGCGGGTGGACGATAAAAAAACCAACGTCCGCCTGAACCGCCACGGTGCTGGCCCGATCGCTGGCTTTGTCGATTCCAACCAAGCGCTCGACAATTCTTCGTATATCTACAAGGAGGACCAATCGGATCCCGGCAAGACCGCTGTCTTCATCGCAAAACTCCCGACCGGCCTCATCGTCAAGAAGACCTTCTCGATGGAAACTTCTGACATCCCCGGAAAACCTTATTTCCTCAATCTCAGCATGGCCCTCGAGAACACGACTCAGGGCAATTTCGACCTCTCCCAATACGGGCTCTTCCTTGGAACCGCCGCTCCGATTCACGAAAAAGAACGCCCGAATTACACAGGATTTTTCTGGTATGAGAGTGGCAAAATCCATTTCGAAAACGCCACATCCTTTACAGGCGGATGGTTTTCATCGGAAAAATCGATCATCACCAGCAAGGACGAGGATAAGGTCGAGTATGCGGGTGTTGCAGACCAATTTTTCACGACCATCCTTCGTCCGAAATCACCCGCGATGACCCCAGTCTGGGGTAAGCCTCAGCAGGTCATCATAGCAACCAACGGCAAGAGCCTTCCCGCAGTGCGGGGGGCAATCTCCCTGCCTCCGATCTCGCTCGCGCCCGGTAGCCCGACGACCCTCGAATACACGATCTTCACCGGCCCCAAGGAGAACACGATGCTCCGCAAACTCGACAACACCAAAGGCGCAGGCAAGGGCTGGGGTGAGGTCATGCAATACGGCTTCTTTAGCCCGGTTTCCCGCGTCCTCAATGCCGTCCTCAACTGGCTCCATACCGGATTGGCCAAGATCTCTTCACACGAATCATGGGGTCTGTCCATCATCTGCCTCACTCTCATCGTCCGTATCTGCATCTGGCCACTCCACGCGAAATCGACTCACTCGATGAAGCGCATGTCCAAGCTCCAGCCGAAAATGAAGGAGCTGAAGGAAAAATACGCGGACGACCCGAACAAGCTCAACACCGAGATGATGGGTCTCTACCGCAAATACGGCATCAACCCTCTCGGCGGCTGCCTCCCGATGCTGATCCAGATCCCCATCTTCTTCGGCTTCTTCCGTATGCTCGATTATGCCGTCGAACTCCGCAACCAGCCTTTCCTCTGGGTCGACGACCTCTCTCAGCCCGATACCGTCGGCATATTCTTCGGAATCCCCGTCAACCTCCTCCCCATCGTCATGGCTGCCACCAGCGCCCTGCAGATGGCCATGATGCCCAAGACCGGCGACAAGATGCAGCAACGCATCATGATGCTCATGCCGCTGATGTTCTTCTTCTTCTGCTACAACTACGCCTCCGCACTCGCACTCTACTGGACCACCCAGAACATCTTCTCCATCGGCCAGACTTACCTCATGAACAAGATCCCCGAGCCGGAACTCGTCGCCCGCAAGGACGGCGGAAAAAAATCCTGGGTCCAGCGTATGGCTGAAAAGCAGGCGGAAATGCAGAAACTTCAAAAGCAACGTGGCAAAGGCGGTGACATGCGCAATGTCACCCCGGAAACCCCCAAGAAAAAGCGTCCGCCCCGCACCGGTGGCTGATGTGGGGACAACGTGGGGGCGATCTTCGGTCGCCCCCTTTTTTAACCGAAAGACTGCCCCGCATTTCCCTAGCGCAAACTCAGGCTGTCAAACGACTCTAAAGAATCCCACCAGGCGCATAAGCTGCGGCTTCCGGCCACTGTTCTTCCAATACCCGAACGCTCGCGGCGAATTTCTCCACCTGCGCTCTGGCTGCTCCGGTTTCCTTGTCACCACGCTTGAGTATCTCGCCGAGTTCCTCGCGGCTAAGATCGAGACGCCCGTCCTCAGCAAGGCGATCGAACAGGTTGTTTTTCTCTGCTACTTGAGTGCGTAGATCCGCAACGGTCGCGACCGCATGCTCCTTGATCACCTTGTGCGCGGTCTCGCGGCCAACCCCGCGTTTCACCGCCTCCATCATCACCGTAGTGGTCATGAGGAACGGAAGATAACGCGACGTTTCAGCGGCAATCATTCCCTCATACGCATCCATCTGATCAAGAATTGTCAGGTAAGTCTCGAACATCCCATCAAGCGCGAAGAACGCATCCGGAAGCATCACGCGTCGCACCACGGAGCAGGAAACATCACCTTCGTTCCACTGGTCGCCAGCCAAGCCAGCCGCCATCGCGAGGTAACCTTTGAGAATCACATGAAAACCATTCACCCGCTCGCAGGAACGTGAGTTCATTTTGTGGGGCATCGCACTGGAACCTGTCTGTCCCGGAGCGAAACCTTCGCTCGCAGTTTCGTTGCCAGCCATCAGGCGGAGGGTCTTGCAAAACGATGAAGGTCCGCTTGCGAGTTCAGTGAGAACCGACACAACCCGCATGTCCAACGAACGTGGATATACCTGCCCGACATTATCCCACTGATGCGGGATCCCGAGGTGCTTCACGACCCGGCTCTCCAATTCGGAAACTTTTCCCGCATCCCCACCGAACAGCGAAAGCTGGTCCATCTGCGTGCCGACCGCGCCTTTCAGTCCCCGGACCGCGTAGCCGGAAATCACATTTTCCAGGGCACCCAGACTCGAAAGCAGTTCCTCGCCAAACATCGCGACGCGTTTCCCGAGAGTCGTCGGCTGCGCGGCGACATTATGAGTGCGCGCCGTGAGCACGATCTCCAACCATTTTTCCGAACTCTCACGCATCCGTCGCAGCGACGCCACGGTCTTCTCACGAATCACCAGCAAACTCCTGAAAACCTGCAACTGCTCGACGTTTTCCGTAAGGTCCCTCGAAGTCAGCCCCTTGTGAATCTCCTCGTGGCCCGCGAGCCCGTTGAACTCCTCAATACGAGCCTTCACATCATGCCTGGTCACACGCTCCCTCGCCATGATAGCGCCGACATCCACCTGATCCTTCATCTTCTCATAAGCAGCGATAGCCTCCTCGGAAATATCCAGCCCAAGATCGCGCTGAGCCTTCATCACCGCGATCCAGTATTCCCTCTCCAGCACGATCCGGCCCTCTGCGGACCAGATCTCATTCATTTTTGCGGACGAATATCTTTCGGCGAGAACGTTTGGAATCATAACTGCCGGAATGGAGTCCTTACCCGCCAGCCATGTCCAACTTAAAACGCTCAGCCTTCGTTCTCATGAGCAGCCTTCCGGGTCTTTAAACTGGAGCGGCGATGCCTTATCGCAGGAAGATGATTTGGCATGATTGCAGAGAAAAGATGAACCAAAGGATACGAAATCACAGCCAATAGCACCCCGGAAACAACCATTCCTAACAAGAAACTGGCCGCGTTGATCTCCCCGATTTCAGGAACGGAAAATTGAACTTTCGCGATAAAATACGGCATTGGAAAATGAAGCGTCGATCTCATCCAGTCACCCAGCCACACCTGTGCCAAGCCGATCGGAACGTTGGTGAACACGTTCGAAACCCAGCAACCCAAAATCGCGAACGGGACATTGAACCTGAAGCGAATGGCAAGGACCGAAGCGAAAATCATCTGCATAGGTAGCACCAGAAACATGGAAAAAAACAGACCGATCGATAATCCCGAAGCGACCGTATCTCGGCACGGAATCCAAAGATCTCGGTCAAACACCGGCTTGGTCAGCGCACGCCACCACGGCCGGTTCCGCAACCGCTTGTGCCTCAATAAGCGGTAGCTCCTCCGCACCAATCTCAAATACCTCTGTTTCATACCATCCGCGAGAAGAGCCTCGCACCTTCGTCCTGTCATTCAACCCCCAATCAACCCCGTTTGACAAAAAGGTCGCCAGCTCCCCTTTTCCACTTTCCTCTCGTCCGCTATTACTCAAACTCCCGCCACAAGAAACCATGGAAATCTGGCAAGCCATCCTACTCGGCCTCATCGAAGGCATCACTGAATACCTACCCGTATCCTCAACCGGACACCTCATCGTCGCCCAGCGTCTGATGCACATTGGCACCGATTCGGAAAAAGCGAAACTCGCCGCCGACTGCTTCGCCATCTGCATCCAGGGCGGCGCGATACTTGCCGTGCTTGGTCTATACTACAAACACGTCATCCGCATGATCAAAGGTGTCTTCGGCCAAGACCCCGAAGGCCTCAAACTTGCTATCGCGGTCATCGTCGGCTTCCTCCCCGCCGCCGTCCTGGGGCTTCTCCTCAACGATTGGATCGAGGCAAAACTCTTCGGCCTCTGGCCGGTCATCGCCGCTTGGATCATCGGCGGCATCGGCATACTTTGGACGATTTCCTGGCGCAGGAGAAATCCCCCTCGCGGCAACGGCCGCGACATCCTCAAGCTCGCATGGCAGTCCGCCCTCTTCATCGGCCTCCTCCAGTGCGTCGCCATGTGGCCCGGCACCTCGCGCTCCCTCATGACCATCTGCGGCGGTCTCATAGTCGGCCTCTCGGTCAAAGCCGCCGTAGAATATTCCTTCCTGCTTGGCGTCGTCACCCTTTCCGCAGCTACCTTCAAAAAAGCCATCTGGTCAGTCGAAGGAGCCGGCCCCCAATACGACGTCTGGTTCGGCGGCTCCAAACTCATGTGGGAAACCTACGGTACCGTCCCTCTCATCGTCGGAGTAGTCGCTGCAACTGTTTCCGCCGCCTTCGCCGTGAAATGGTTGGTGACCTACCTCCAGTCCCACGGCCTCCAGATCTTCGGCTATTACCGAATCTTGATAGGTCTAACCGTCGGAATCCTCCTCTTAACCAACACCCTCCAACCATAAATCCTTTTTTCCTCAGAGTTTAAAATTTAAAGTTTAGAATTTCAAAATGCACCACTTCATAGCTCCCGAATTCCTCCCAAAATGGTCCCTCCTCACCCCCGAGGCCATCGAACCTTCCATCCGCCACGCCCTTGCCGAGGCCAAAGAGAACATCGAAAAAATCTCCACCCAATCAGCCACCGAAGCCACCTACGAATCCAGCTTCCTCGCGCTTGAAAATGCCGACGAATCACTCTCCCGTGGCTGGGGACTGCTGAATCACTTGGATTCAGTCTCCGATAACCCGGCACAACGCGAAGCCTTCAACAACCTCCTCCCCGACGTCACCGACTTCTACTCGTCGCTCCCCCTCAACCCGCGCCTCTGGAACGTAATCAAAACCGTCGCAGAATCCGACGAATTCGAAACTCTCACGGCGATTCAAAAACGCCACGTCGAGGAAGCCATCGAGGACTTTAAAAATTCCGGAGCCGACCTCCCCAAAGACAAAAAGGACCGTGTCGCGAAAATCGATGCAGAACTCTCAAAGCTCACAAAACAATACTCCGAGCACGTGCTCGACTCCACCAACGCATGGTCGCTCGTCATCGAAGACGAGGCAAAACTCGCCGGCCTCCCGGAATCCGCCAAAGCCGGCGCAGCCGCCAATGCCAAGTCCAAAGACCTCCCGGAAGGCTCATACCGCTTCACCCTGCATTTCCCCTCGATGTATCCCGTCATGCAGCACGCCGAGAGCGAGGAACTCCGCAAAACCGTCTGGGAAGCATCCGTAAAAATCGCCTCCCAAGACCCCCACGACAACTCCTCCCTCGTCTGGAAAATCCTCGAACTCCGCCAGGAAAAAGCCGAAATCCTCGGCCATCAGAACTTCGCCTCACTCGTCCTCCAACGCCGCATGGCCCGCAACGGTCTTAACGCCCTCGCCTTCGTGCAAGGCCTGCACGACAAAATCAAACCCGCCTTCCTCGAAGAAACCAAACAACTCTCCGAATACAAAGCCGTCAAGGAGGGGCTGCATCCTGCTGCCCAGCAACCCGAGCCCCTAGAACCATGGGAAACCGCCTACTACGCGGAAATGCAGCGCAAGGAAAACTTCGACATCGATGACGAAGTCCTTCGCCCATACTTCCCTGTCGACGGAGTCATGAAAGGCATGTTCGAGATCGCTTCCAAGGTCTTCAACATCACCATCACCCAGCACCCCACCGAGCACTCCGATCCCGATTCCTCTCACGAAGCCTGGCACCCGGAAGTCGCTTTCTACGAAATCCACGACACATCCTCCGATAAACACCTCGGCTCTTTCTACGCCGACTGGCACCCACGCGAAACCAAACGCGGCGGCGCATGGATGAACCCGCTCCACGCCGGCGAACTCGGAAAACCCCACCTCAGCCTCATCGTCGGAAACATGTCACCACCCGTCGGCGACGCCCAGGCACTGCTCACCCATAGCGAAGTCGAAACCATCTTCCACGAGTTCGGCCACCTACTCCACAGCCTGCTCTCCGAGGTCCCGATCCGCTCACTTGGCGGCACCAACGTCGCCTGGGACTTCGTCGAACTCCCCTCTCAGATCATGGAAAATTATTGTTGGGAGAGGGAAACCCTCGACATGTTCGCCCGCCATTACGAAACCAACGAACCCATCCCCCAAGCCCTCTTCGAGAAAATGATCGCCGCCAAGAACTACATGGCAGCATCCACCTTCATGCGTCAGCTCGCGCTCGGGAAACTCGACCTCGAGCTACACGTCCATCTCGACAAATACCTCGGCCGCGACCTCGACGAAATCGACGACGAAATCCTCGCCGACTACCGCGCCCCTCTCAAAACCCAACCCCCTTCGATGATTCGCCGATTCAACCATCTGTTCTCTTCAGCCACCGGCTACGCCGCCGGATACTACTCCTACAAATGGGCCGAAGTCCTCGATGCCGACGCCTTCACCCGCTTCCAGAAAGAAGGCATACTGAACCCCGAAACCGGCATGTCATTCCGCAAGGAAATCCTCAGCAAAGGCAACTCAGCCCCCGCCGAAGTCCTCTACGAAAAATTCATGTCCCGCCCCGCCGACCCCCTCCCCCTACTCGAACGCAGCGGCTTGGCCTAGAATTTCTCACCGCCAAGACGCCAAGAACGCCAAGTCTTGACTAAATCTGGAAAACAAAAATCCAAAACCCCAGCCTTGGCGTTCTTGGCGACTTGGCGGTAAACCCTTTTTCCCTTCACATGCCCACTCCGAAAAAAATAATAATAGCCTGCGGCGGCACCGGTGGCCACCTCTTCCCCGGCATCGCAGTCGCCGAATCCCTCCTCGCCCAGGGCCACAAACCCCTGCTTCTCATCTCCCAAAAGAAAATCGATTCCCAGGCATCCGCCAAATACCCACACCTCGATTTTAAAGTCGTCCCCGCGATCGCGAAACCCGCCACATTCTCCCCGAAGATGATCCCCTTCCTCTGGGCGCTCTTCCAATCGATAAGAACCTCGAAGATAATCATCCGCAACTTCGGCGCCGACGCCGTCCTCGGCATGGGCGGCTTCACCTCCCTCCCACCTGTCTACGCCGGCCACCGCCTCGGCAAGAAGACCTTCATTCACGATTCCAATGCCCGCCCCGGTCGCGCCAACATCCTCACCTCACGCTTCTGCACCGAGGTCTTCATCGGCCTCGAACCCGCCGCCACATTTTTCAACAAACCCACCCACCTCACCGGGACCCCGGCCCGTCCTGAAATTCTCAATCTCCCCTCCCGCGCCGAAGCCGCCGCCCAGTTCGGGCTCGATCCGGATAAGAAAACCCTGCTTGTAACCGGCGGTTCCCAAGGTGCCCTGCAACTCAACCGCCTCACCGCCGCCGTATCTGATTTACTCCCACAGGAAATCCAGATCCTCCACATCGCCGGCCCCACCGATTTCGAACGCATTCGTTCCGAGCGTCCGAAACAACGCCCCGGCCACCACCTCATTGGCTTCTGTGACAAGATGCCTGCCGCATACGCGGTGGCAGATCTCGTCGTCGCCCGCTCCGGAGCCTCCACCCTCACCGAAATCTCGCTGGCTGGCCTACCTTCGATCCTCGTTCCATACCCCTACGCCGCCGACGACCATCAGACAGCCAACGCCAAAGTCTTCTCCGATGCGAACGCCGCCAAACTCATTCAGGAAAGCGAACTCACCCCGGATATCCTCGCCAAAATCCTCTCGGACCTCCTCGGCGATCCCGAAACCCTCGCCTCCATGTCCGCCGCCGCCCATTCCCTTGCAGTTACCGACGCCCCCGAGCAAGTCTCCTCCCGCATCCTCGCGGTAATCTGACAGACCGAGCGACTCCAGTTACGCTCGGCAATACTCCGGCATACCCATACAAAAATGTGAGGTCGGATACGGATGTGACGGTGACCAAAATTTGGCACCTACTCTGGCGCATCGACCACCTTACCTGCAACCCGGACAAAACAAATCTCCCCGAGCTCTGCGGTGAAACGCATTGTCAGAGATCGAGAACGTCCTGCATGTCTTAGAGACCGGGAGGTTTACCATCAAGCCACTGTTATTATTTCCCACACAAATTGTTAGGAATCGATTCGTCTGGAAAAATTCTTGAAGATTCATGGAGCTTCGTCTTCAGAAAACGAATCTCTAAATTTTTCTTGCTAATGAGAATCAGTATCAATAAAACGCCACGTCATGAAAACACAACATACTTGCGGCTTTTTGTTAGCGTTCCTCACTACAGGAATGATCGCCACCGCTCAGGAATCAGGAGAGGGAACGGATATCGGCTTGCTCGAGCCATTGGTGATCATCGGTAGCAAGGACGAGGTCTACAATCTTGCCGGATCTGCCGTATATCTCGGCGCGGACGAATGGCGTTCGCAGGGTTACACGAACATCAACGAAATGCTTGGGCGCGTACCAGGCGTGTATGTGCGCGAGGAGGATGGATTCGGTAATTTCCCGAATATTTCGATGCGCGGGGCGGATGGCACCCGTTCGGAGAAGGTGACCTTGATGGAAGATGGGATTCTGACGGCACCGGCACCTTATTCGGCACCGGCGGCGTATTATTCACCGCGGGCAAGCCGGATGTCGGGTTTGGAGATTCTCAAAGGTTCCAGCCAAGTGAGGTATGGTCCGCAAACTACCGCCGGGGTGATCAATTATCTTTCGACTCTGGTACCTTCGGGCGCGGGAGGCCCGGATGATCCGAATTTCTACTGGCGCAGCACCTACGGCACCGACAACACGTTTTTCAACCACCTCTACTACGGAGATACGGTGCGGACTGAGAACGGGAATTTCGGCTATCTGTTCGAACTGCTTCACCAGAAAAGCGACGGATTCCGCGATCTCGATGGCGGTGGAGATACGGGATTCGAAGTTACCGAGCCCATGGTCAAGTTGTTCTGGGAGCCGAACTCTCTACTGAAACAGCGTTTTGAGTTCAAATACGGGCATACGGATCTTGATGCGGACGAGACCTATGTCGGGTTGAGCGAAGCGGATTTTGCGGCCAATCCCTTCCGCCGTTACGCTGGGACTCAGTTTGACAATATTCAGACCGAGCAGAACCGGACTTACCTGAAGTGGATTGCGGAACCTACCGAGCAGTTCAGTTTCGAGACCGCGCTATACTACAACGACTTTTCGCGCAACTGGTATAAGATCCGTAGCATCGACGTGACGGATCCGGCGGACGTGGGCTTGCTCAACGGTTCCACGCCCGGAGTGATGTCGCTCCGTGCCAACGCCCGTGATTACGAAGCCTATGGATTTCAGTTCGCCGGTCTCTACGAATTCGACACAGGCCCGGTGGAGCATGATCTGGCATTCGGCGCACGTTGGCACTACGATGAGATCCGCCGCTTCCAGCGCGACGATACCATCACCTCGACGGGAACCGGTTCGAATGGTTTTACGATTACCAACATTGGTGCGCCGGGTTCGGGCGGCAACCGGTCGCAGTCTGCTGAGGCGGTTTCATTCTGGGTTTCCGACGAGGTTTCCTTCGGGGGCCTTACTCTGAGTCCCGGTTTCCGCTATGAGCATGTCGATCTCGAGTATACCGATTTCCTCAGCGACGCGACGAATACGGTCGATTCGACTGCCAGCGGTGACGAAAGTTATTTCGCGCCGGGGATCGGTTTCACCTATGACTTGACCGATGAAAACCGACTGTTCGGTGGGGTGTTCAAGGGATTCTCACTGGCCGGTCCGCGTTCCATTCTGAAGGATGGCATCGACAAGGAGGAGAGCCTTGGCTACGAGCTGGGGATACGCCATCGCAAGGAGGCGCTGAACGCGGAACTCGTCGGTTTCCTGACCGACTTCGATAACCTTGTCGCGACGGATACCGGCTTCGGCATCTCCAACAACAACCGCAACGTCGGGGAGGCCACGGTGTATGGCGTGGAAGGCTTCCTCGGTTATGACGCGGGGGTGGACCGTGGACTGGGCTACAACGTGCCGATGTATGTTTCCGCGACGTGGATATCCGCCGAGCTTGACTCAACCGTCGCCGCTGGCGGTGGTGAGAATATCTACGGCGGCGGAACGCCCGGCTCCAATATCCCATATGTTCCCGAATGGAAGCTGGCTGCCGGTGTCGGAGTGGGATTCGAGAAATGGGGTGCGAACCTCGACCTCACTTACACCTCCTCAACCTTCGGGACCGCCAACAATTTCACCCGTCCGGTGACCAGCCAGATTCAAGGCAAGATTGATAGCGCCTTCCGGGTTGATCTTTCAGCCTATTATCAGGCGACGGAAAACATCAAGATCGTAGGAGGAATCCATAACCTTCTCGACGAGGAAATTCTCTCCAGCCGGATTCCAATCGGTGCGCGTGCCGCAGCACCCCGGTCGATTTACGGAGGTTTCGAGCTCCGTTTCTGATTTCATTTCCACGATAAAATTGCAGTAGTCAGTGGTGCCATCTGATTCGGTCAGGTGGCGCCATTTTGTGGTTCGCTTGTTCCCACACAATTCTAATAATACCCCTGCGGGGCACGTCGCGTTCGCTCCTGTCTATGTCGCTCCGCTCCATGTCATCGAAACCTTCGCTCTGACAAATGATGGCTGCGAGAGCCATAATCTGGGGTTATTGAGGCTAAAAAATTCACACTTTGAAGTTTTCAACATTTAGGGCAGGATAAATGGCATTCAAAAATCTCCGGTTGTTTCAGTAGAGCCTGATTCAAATTATCATTTTCAGAAACATGAAGAAATCATTTATCTTCTCACTACGTTTCGTGCTTGGTTGCACGCTTTTACTGGCTCTCTCCCATTCTGTGTATGCCGCCTATGGTGACATGCTCAAGGAATTCAATTTCGGTGTCACCGAAGTGAAGCGAGACAACACACGGGATAGAGTCTATGCCGCAAGCCCTTCGAGAAATTCTGTCAAGGTGATCGACAGTAATTCGCTGGAAGTTATTGCGTCTATCTTCACGGGAAGTGCGCCGGTGCGAATGGAGATAAGCGCGGATTCGTCTCGGCTTTATGTGGCAAATTCAGGAAGCAACGCACAGGGGATTGCGGTGGTGAACCTTAACACGCTTACAGTGGAAAGGCACATTGCCACGTTCTCGAACCCGAGAGACGTCGCCATCTCGGCAGATGGCAGGCTCTTTGTTATACTGGATCGTGAAATGAGGATTTACGATGAGGCGACAGGCAACCAAATCGGTGAGGAGTATGATACTCATTCCACGCCTCGATTTGGGGTCTATTCTGGAAATATTGAGAGTAGTCCTGACAAGCAGCGCATATACTATTATATAAGTGGCTTGAGCCCTTCAGGCTGGTCTATGCTGAATGTGACTACAAATCCTTTCACTGTGGTGAACTCGGGAACATGGGGAAGTAACGGTGGGGGGTTGGCCTTGAGTGCCGACGGAGAGTTTATCACCTTCTTCTCTGGTTCCCCCCTACGAGGTAGCCAAGCTGGATGCAGATAATCCCAGTTCGAATCTGGGGACATTTTCCACTGGGGCGTACCCACGGGGAGGAGCCTACGGTGTGGAGGGGAAGAGACTTTATGTGACTCATGGCAGCAGGCACATTGACGTATGGAATGCTAACACCTTCGTGCAGTTACCCCAGATATCGAATGTTGGAGAAGCAAGTATATTGGAGTGCGATCGAAAGAATCGGGTGCTCTTCGCCGGAGCGCAGGGGAGCAGCGGTTATCTCAGGGCCTATTACATCAATGAAGATGTTGCTGGCACCCCGCTGAACCTGGCTATCGAGACCGCCATGCATATCGAATGGGACTCGCTGCCCGGCGAACTGTATCAGGTGCAGTGGCGTAGTTCAATGGGTGGGAATGACCCATGGCAGAACCTAGGTGATCCTATTCTTGGGAACGGCCTCACCATGAGCGTGTACGACGAATTGAAAGGCATGCGTCGAAAATTTTATCAAGTGATCGTGGTGACCGAAGGGTCTTGAAGGTGTGGCATCATATTCAATCGGCAACGGTGTGAGAGCGAAATAGGTATCAGGAGTGATCGCGGTAGGAACGGCTATTACAGAGGAAGGACTGGAGAGATTGGAAAAATGCCCCTTCCGCAGAATCTGTGGGTTCTCTTCCATTCGATTCGGCGGGCAAGATGAGGGGTAGATGAACCGGCGGACTCCGGCAGGTTTCGTTTGATTTTTGGTCAACTCGGCCTGAAGTCTTATTATTTCCCACACAAATAATAAAGTTTCCTCTTGCTACGGAGGTTGGGCGGTTTAGGATCGGCGCATGAGCAAGAGATTTATCGCGCCTTGGAAGGATTCGACGACGAAGCCGGCTATCTATCACTGCATCAGTCGTGTTGTGGAGCGGCGGTTCGCTTTTGGTGTGGAGGAGCGGGAGGCTTTCCGGATGTTCATGCGGATGCAGGAGAATTTCAGTGGCTGCCGGATGCTCTCGTATTGCGTGATGTCGAATCATTTCCATATCCTGCTTGAGGTTCCGCCGATGCCGGAGGAAGGGGTTTCCGACGGTGAGCTGCTCAAACGGCTGGCCGCGATCAACAGCGAAGCCTTTGTTGCAACTGTGGCGAAGGAGCTGGTGGAGGCGCGAGGTGGGGAGGACGAGGCCTGGGTTGCGGAGATCCACGCCCGTTTCACCTACCGGATGCACAACCTCAGCGAATACATGAAAACGGTGCTGCAACGCTTCACCCGTTGGTTCAACCGCACGCACGGAAGGACCGGGACTTTGTGGGA
>Ga0222659_1000462_pt1 | contig 24115 bp, 38 predicted proteins | sample AntAcemetagen547_FD_179850 | JGI IMG/M metagenome (GOLD analysis project Ga0222659, IMG submission 179850) | Saline water microbial communities from Ace Lake, Antarctica - #547 | ecosystem: Environmental > Aquatic > Non-marine Saline and Alkaline > Saline | place: Antarctica: Ace Lake...
ACGGGGTGGACGTGGTGATCAAGTCAGTCCCTAACGTTCCCAACACGGATTGGTTGGAGGTCTACTATGATGCGAAGGACTTGGCGGATGGCTCTACAACGGTGAATGATCTCAAACCAGTGGGAACTGCCATTAATGGCACGGTGGCTGGGAATACATCTGTCACTGACGGGGCTTTCACGTTTGATGGTTCGGGGGATTATATCAGTGGTACACTTCCGAGTAGTGCTGACGGTGACTGGGTTCACTCGTTGAGTATGTGGTTCAAAGCAGATTCGTTTAATAGTGGTAGTGATAGCAATAGCCTATTTTATGGCGGAGGAACATCAGTCTCTGCCAATAATATGATATTTTTGCGAGTCAGTGGTGGAGCTAATCCTAACATAGCGTATACCGATATTGGTAATACTGTACAGAAAAGTATGAGTGTATTAACGAACGTTTGGTATCACGTGACCGTAACATATTCTGGGGGTGGATGGGCTAATGCGAAAATGTACATAAACGGTGAACTTACAAATGATGGAACGTCCACGGATACAATACCACTTACTTTAACTGGTTCTTCTACTTTTTATATCGGAAAAGCTATCAATAGTAGTAATCCTTCATTCGACGGCTCCATCGCGAACTTCCGCCTCTTCAACCGGGCCCTAACCTCCGACGAGATCTACCAACTCTATGCCTATCAGAAAGAGTATTTCGGGCACGGGGTGTTGGGGATGACCCTCAAGGCGGGGAACCTACACATCGATGGTTTCGTGGGTACCAGTAGCACAGGTGGTCTCATCATTCCGAGTGGGACTACGGGGGAGTTACCATCTGGGGTGACTGGGATGATCCGGTACAACACAGGATTATCTAAACTTCAAGTATTCAATGGGTCGACATGGCTTACCATAGGTAGTGTCAATGCTATAGGTGGCACTATATCAAGTGTGGATGGATACACAATTCACACATTCACATCTTCGGGAACGTTCACGGTGGTTTCGGGTGGTGTTGTTGAATACCTTGTGGTCGCCGGTGGGGGTTCGGGGGCAACACAGGCAGATTCTGATAATAGGGGTGGTGGTGGTGGTGGTGCGGGTGGTATGCTCACCGGAACACTAACAAATTTAATACCCGATTCGTATACTATTACAGTGGGAGCTAGTGGTTCCCAAACAGCTACACCATATTATAGTGTCGGAACAAATGGTAGTGCTAGTACCTTCAGTACAGTTTCCGCTACAGGTGGTGGACGCGGTGGTACAGGTAATGGTACGAACCCTAATACAGGTGGATCTGGTGGAGGTGGTGGATCCGGAGCAGCACCTGGTACGGGAGCCGCCGCTTCACCATCTGGTCAGGGTTTCGGTGGTGGTAATGGCACGACGGGTGCAGGTGGTGCGTCCGGGGGAGGAGGTGGTGGAGCAGGGGGGGCGGGTGCGAATTTTGTCGCCGGTCCGACTGGAGTAACATCTGGTGGCATCGGTCAAGCTTCTTCTATATCTGGCTCGAGTGTAACCTACTCAAAGGGTGGTTGGTCCTCACCCGGTGGGGGTAACATACCCATCAACGATAGAACTAGGTCGGGTAACACGGGGGATGGAGGGAACTCAGGTAACGGCCTAACTACAGATTCCAACACCAGACCATCACCTGGCAGTGCTGGAATCGTCATAATAAGATATCTTTCATAAGTATATAACATGCCCCACTTCGCAGAAATAAATACACAAACCAAAGAAGTTCTTCGAGTCATTGTTGCCAAGAGTAAACTTTGGTGTGAGTATGAGTTGGATGGAACCTGGTTCAGAACCTATTACGATACAGAAGGTAAAAACTTTACTGGAATAGGTGATATATATCACCCCGAGAAAGAAAACTTTTCGGCACCACAGCCCTACCTCTCATGGACCCTCGATGACCAGTGTCACTGGCAACCCCCGGTCCCTCACCCAGACGACAATAAGTCATACACATGGAACGAAGAGACCCAATCATGGGATGAGGACAACCTCCTCTCGTAGAATATAGGGTAGTGCGATTTCTCTTTTCGAACGATATTGTCCTTGGTACACGTATTGGATATCATCCCCTTTCCTGAAGACGACAGCCCTATCGTTATAGTACCGCCCATCTTGGGTTTTGTAGATGTATTCGTATCTCGTACATCTATCATCTACAAAGTCTTTTTCCGTTATCGGTGCCAATGGTTTTTTATCGATGAGGTCCCCAACTTGTTTAGTAATGGATTTCAAGAGTCCAGGTTGATTCCCTAGAGTTCCATGGAGTTCTCTGATGAAAGTGAGAATAGCAGGACCGATGGGTGTTTGGTCAAGACCCAATAATTTGAGTTCCGTTTCAGAGTGTTTTAGGACACCCTCAATCCATTCGGTCATTTAGTGTATCTATGAGACAAGTGTTTAAGTTCCCCGTATCTAAACGGGAAAGTCTTTCCGACTTTCGCCCCGAGCTTAAAAATAAAGTCTCCATATAATATAAAATGTCTGGTGGTATTGCCCAACTCGTCGCGGTCGGAGCCCAGGATGTGCACCTTGTCGGTCAGCCCGAAGTAAGCTTTTTCAGGTCTACCTACAAGCGTCACACAAACTTTTCCCAAACTGTCGAGCGTCAGGTCATTCAAGGCAACGTCTCGAACAACGGCATGTCCACCATCCGCTTCGAGCGCAAGGGTGACATGCTCAACTACGTGTACCTCATGCCCATCAAGGGCGACGGCTCCGAAGCCAACGCTTTCACGGATTGGACCACTGTCATCTCCAAGGTGGAGCTTCTCATCGGTGGTCAGGTGATCGATGAACAGGATTCGACCTACTCTACCCTCATCGCCCCCACCTTGTCGGCGACGACTTCCTCGAAGTCTGTCTCGGCCGGTCTTTACGACGGTACCAGCTCCGTCAGTTTCTACCCTCTTCGTTTCGCCTTCTGTGAGAACTGGCAGACCGCCCTCCCTCTCATCGCCCTCCAGTATCACGATGTCGAGCTCCGCATCACGTGGGGTGCCGCCGCCGCCGCGAGTAAGTGGGAAATCTACGCGAACTACGCGTACCTCGATACCCAGGAGCGTGAGATGTTCGCATCCAAGCCCCAAAACATGCTCATCACGCAGGTCCAGAAGGCGATCGCTTCTGGTTCCAAGATGCAGGAACTCAACTTCAACCACCCCATCAAGTACCTCGCGGCTGCTAATCCCACCGCCGTCTCCATGATCAGCACCACGGGAAACAAAATCAAGCTCCAGATCAACGGTACCGACGTTTCCGACTTCAAGTTCGCGAAACCCAACTTCACGGCGGTTCCCCTCTATTACCATACCACTCATTCGAACTCAGCGGTCGCCTCTGTGTCCATGGAAAAACTCTTCTTCTACCCATTCTGCCTCGAATCCGGGAAACTTCAGCCCACTGGTAACCTCAACTTCTCGCGTCTCGACTCGGCGCGTCTCGTGAACGACAAGGCTTCCAACGTCGACGATATCTACGCCGTGAACTACAACGTCCTCCGTATTGAAAATGGTATGGGTGGTCTATTATATTCTAACTAAATACTAAAGAGATGTTTCTCACGATTCTTTTTTTTCTCGCCATCGTTTTTGTATTGACGTACGATCCTAAGTCCAGGACACTCGAAAAGTTTGTCGGTCAGCCCACACCCTCGACAAACAAATCATGTGAAAACGCGCATTACGAAGCCGTACAGTTCGGACAAACTGCCTACGAGTGTCCATCTCCAGGTAAACCTTCTATGGGTGCCGTGTTGTAGAAAGCTTAAAAAGAAAACAACCTACACTTGTATATGATCGCCCTTAACCGTGAAAACCTGATGATGATCGCCACAGTCGTATGTGTGATCGGTATTATTTTTGTGCTTCGCGAACTCAAGAAGACCAAGGAGGAATTGTACGAGATGAAAGACTTTTCGGATGAGGTCATGGAAAAACTCAACGCCATCCAGGAAGGCGACGACGACGACGATGAGGTCGAAGAGGAGAGTAAAGTCGCCGAATAAACATGTTCGTGTATTATAACTCGCGAATGCGCGATGAAAAAATACAAGGCGATCGCTATACCGGTTAGTTTTGCTGACGGAAAACCACGGTTTCTCACGGTGAGAGACTACAGATTCAAAGAGTGGATCTTCGTCACGGGAGGGTGTCGACGAAGAGAAATATTTAACCCGATTCGGTGTGCTCTACGGGAATTGGAGGAGGAAACGAGAGGTGTCATTTCCCTAAAAAGTGGTGAGTACACGGAGTTTAAGTTTATACATAAAGAAAGTCCGGGTGTGGATCTCGAGTATAACGTCTTCGTGTTCTTCGTCAACTATACACGCACACAACAACAAGAATTCACTCGTAAATTTTTCGAGGAAAAACAAAAAACATTGGTGAAAAAAGCTTTACACCAACCGTACAAAAAGACATTCGACGAGAACGATTTCATGAGTTTCGATACACTCGAGGAGTTTAACACACGTAAACGATGGAAATTGATCATCGACAACATCATCAAAAATCCAGAATTTTATTCGTGTATAACTTCTTTGAATAGAAAAACATTTTCTATTAAATAATGAAGTCTAAGGCGTACGTGTTGATGCAGATTCGAGACTTGCTCAATAAAAACAGGGGACTCTGTGAAGAAGAGATCGAGCAGTGGACGAAAGAACACGAAGAGACGACGGTATACGAACTCCTCGTCATTAAAAAAGAATTAGCCGAAAAAAAAGTATTCCAAGATATATCCTGTATGAAGTGGTTTAGAGAAGATGACCAATAAATAGATATGTTTAAAAATTGGTGTCTAGCCGAGAAAATCAACGGCGCAACCAATCTATCACATGTGCTCATGGACGGTGGCGTCCTTTCCGTGCCGTTTGATAAATTGAATGACTTCTATGAAAAGTACATAGAAGCGATCACATTGGGTGAGAAGCTGTTCGTGGTGGAACAGAAGACACCCGTGTATAACTTTTTCGTGGACATCGATTATAAAGATAATGTCTCCCTCTCCATCGACGAAATCAAGGATATATGTAAAATCATATGTGATAAAGTGAAACGCCACGGTGGTCGCGAGTGTATCATCTCCGTGTCCCCCCCGAAAGCCTGTGGCGCCCTCATCAAGACGGGTGTCCACCTCAACTGGCCAGGGTACGTCGTCGATCAGTCTTCGGCGATCGCTCTCAGGGAACATATTCTCGTCGCACTCTCAAAGGCGAGGGGTTCGACGGATTGGAATGAAATCGTCGACGCGGCGGTCTACGGTGACCTCCATCGAAAGTCGAAAGGAAGTGGTTTCAGAATGCCTTGGTCGTACAAGCGAGCGAAACACGACGTGTGTGGGGGACGAGGGTGTGATTTATGCGAAAACGGTAAAGTGAATCAATTATCGTATCTCCCCGTTTTCAAGTACACGGTCGAACCGTTGAGTACGATCATACGAATCGAACAGACCCCGAGTGTTGAGATCCTAAAGATGTCCGCGATTCGGACGGATGCCCCACAGAACGCTTTCGTGGAGGCCCCATCCATGACCATTCGGGAGGGGAACTTTACGGTGGATGAAATTAAGGATGAGGTCCAGGATGAAGTCACCAGGTCACGAATCGAGCAGTTCGTTCAGAAGAACATGGAGGGACAGGCTGGATCGTACATCACGAAACTGTTCAAGTTTAAGAACACGTACCTGGTGTCGACGACATCCAAATACTGTGAAAATTTACGCAGGGACCACGGGTCCAATCACGTTTGGTTCATCATCAGTGGACAGTTCATAGCCCAGAAATGTTTTTGTCGGTGTGAGACGATCAGGTGTAGACGTGACGGATTTTGTAAAGATTTTTGTGGGCGAAAACACTCACTCACACCCGATATTCTGAGTGCCTTGTATCCAGACAAGGAGGTGATTCAGAAGTGTCCAGACCTCAAGAAACGTATCGAAAAACCACAGTTTAATCAGCGCGATACGAAACCCAGGGTACAGGCGTTCCTCCAACGATTCATGGAAGGCCAGGCGGAAACGACTGTCGTGGATATCAAAAAGAACAAGACGAATTACGTGGTACTCACGACCTCTACGTACTGCGAAACGATCAAGGGTGACCACGCAGACCGTGCGATGTCCTACACGATAAAGGGGTCTAAAATCACACAGCAGTGTCCCCTCTGTAAAGGAAAAAAGAGTACAGCGCGAACACACACGGTTATCGATACAGAGCTCGTAAAACTACTTAAACAATAATATGGTGTACAATGTAAATGGTCGGCCATACTCGTTCTGGAAGGAATATAAAGAAACCTGAATTTTTTAAGCCCACCGAAGAGGTTCTGGAAGATGATTACTGTGATGAAGACCACGACACGGATTTTGATTCTGATATCGACACAGGAGATGAAGAGGACTATTCCTCCGAGGAGGATGAAGAAGACGCTGACGAAAATGGAAATCTCAAGGATTTCGTGGTAGACGATGAAAGTGAGAGTGAGGAAGAAGACGCTTAAAAAAAACACTCTTTATATTAAAAATGGAGACAGACATCGGTAACCCCATCGAATACAACCCCACCATGAACGACGAAGAGAAAGATGAAAATAAGGAAGAAGAGTATTATTTTCATCCATCGGAATATCCACAACCCGTCGCGTATCAGCCGCCACCTCCCCAACAAGAGTCTTTCGATCTCTTTAAGAACGTCGACAAGTCTACCTGGATCATAGCGTTCGCTGTGTTTCTCCTAGGCTTTTTTATGGGGAAAACCATGCAGCCAGTTATTCTCAGGTATACTTGAGTACGGCTTGAAAGTACCCACCTTACCGTAAATTGGTATATTTTTTCCAGTACTATCCTTCTTTATGAGCTGAGACGGATACATCGGTATGATGAACGCATCATCCGTGTCCTCCACGAATCCATGAGTCGTGCTCACTTCGGGTACCCTTCTCTTTTTTATCTTCTTTTCTCTTTTGTTTTTTAAATTCCACCTTGGTTCAAAAAACAAAACAAAGAACGCACTCACGAATATGACAGTCACGAGTGTGGAAAGCATCTGTTAGTATATATGAATATTATTTACTCTTCCTTCACGACTTCGAGTTCACGCTGCTTCTGGCGATCGGCCATCTCCGCCGCGACGATCGTATCCGCTTCCTTGACCAGTTCTTCCATGGGCGTATCAGGCTTTTCCTTCTTGAGACGCTCGAGAACCTCAGCGGGGTGGGAAATGGGAGCCTCATCGGGTTTCGTATAAAACTTGGAATTTTCGTCACCAGCTGTGTACTGAACCTTGGTTTCCGTCATACCCTGCTTGCGTTCCTGGAACATGCGAGCCGCCTGAGACTGGTTCTCCTTGTAGCCGGTCATGATCTCTTCCAATTTCTCGTTGGTATAGTGTACATCCTCAATCTTCGAGGGATCGGGGGGAATCAAGAGCCACTTGTATTGCTCCACGACATAGATGTCAAAGGTGGGGTCCTCCTTCTGAAGACGTTTCGCATGGTTCGCCGCCTCATCACGGGTCGCGAAAGCACCACGGAGCTTGATACCGAGTTTATCCGTCTTCTGAGGACATTCGGGTCCAACGATGGAGATACACGCGAAGACTTGTCCGGGAACGGTGGTGTAATCTTGTTCAAGAGACATTATACATTTGTTAGGTATGTAAACTTTAAGCTCTTGAGAAACCTAAGTCTTCGAACAGTACATGTAAAAATCAAGACAACATGTTTCTCAAAGACGGTACACCTCATCATGACGGCATCGCCAATGAACACTACACCATATACATGATCAATCATAACCCCAAACTCTCACCAATCCGTGAAAAGCTGGGTCATCTCGTTCATATGGGTGGTACGACACAAAACCCTGATGCGATGTGTATAGAGACTGGGGTCAAGGTTTCTATGAAGAACAAAGAATCTGATAGTGGTTCCTTTGATTGGAAGAACATGTCTTTTACAGACGAAGATTTTACCCAGATTCATAAGTCGATCGTCACGTATTACAAGAAGTATCCAGATGAAACTAAGAGTGTTCGAGATATGTATAAACAACTCTTCCATGTCATTTGTAAAACCATCGACCCTAACGCGATGCTCAAACGTGTTCTCGATGGTCATGATTCGGACTGGATAATAGTTAATTTTCGAAAGAAGCGTGAAATGACGTTGTTTCACCGAGATGAGCTACTCGAACTCTGGAAAAATCCGGGTCTGTGTACCATTCGTGACGGGTGTGCGAGTGGGAAGGTTGAGGGTACACCCAATCTTCGCATGCGCGTCTGTTTGAACAACGGTATTCGAGCACTCCTCGGAAGAGGCTCGACCATATGTGTGAAGATTCAACAAGATCAACCCCACAAACTTCTTTCGAAATTGAAGAGTTCTATTGTGTGCGTGTATTAATTATAGCCGTGTTGTCGTTTTTATCAATAAGAATACAAGATCGTTTTAAATTTTTAGCCGCCTTTCCTGCTGTCCCCGATCCACACATGGGATCGAGAATCATGTCCCCTTCATCCGTGGATATCGAGATGATTCGCTCGAGGAGTTTTATAGGTTTCGCGGTTGGATACGTCCGTAATTCCGAACCCTGACTGATCGAGTGAATATCATCCCATAGATCCGTACATGGTTTCCCCTCAGTCTCGTGGAGATAAATCTTCTTGTATAACTTCGCGTTCTTCGTCTTCGGTGTGTGTACTCGATCCTCACTTCGAAGACGCTCGAGTTCCTCTTGTTTGATTCGCCACCCAGATTGTGGGGTATATTCTCGGTCACCGAATTTGAACGTGTACATGTATCCCTTTTTGGTATTCTCCGTGACCAGGTGTCCCAACGAATAGTTACCCCGCGCATCTTTGTTATTGAACGAGTTCTTCACGTACATCTCATCCCTCGCTTGGTACACCAAATTGAATTTGGGATTCTTTGACGCGTTACACCTGAATATGATATCGATCGTCGCACCGAGTTTGTGTTTTACGTTATTCTTGGAGCGACACTTTTTCCAGAATATCGGTTGAACGTATTTAAACTTTTCTCGAAGAATCTGTTCGGGTATGAACATCTTTTCAGCCGAGATGTGAAAAAACAGAGACCCATCCTTCTTTAGTTTTGGGAGACACTGATCGATCACGCGTTCTATAAACGCTTTATAGTCACCCCCTTTCCACGTATCAGAAAACCCAGTGGTGTTTTCGTGGGACATCGTATAGTCTCGACCACTGTCGAACGGTGGATCGAGGTAAATCATGGCGATCGAGGCATCTTCGACGAGACTGAGTTTTTCTAAACAATCCCCTATGATGTATTCCATTACACCATGTACGCCATCAATCTTTAAACCTAAGTGACCACCTTAAAAAAATAAATACATGTCTGATCATGGAAGAGATTCGTAAGAATCATAACGAAGCGAAGAGGGTACTCATTCGGTCCGTGGCCCGAGAAGGACAGCACATCCTCGACGTGGGGTGTGGTTTCGGTGGAGATCTTCAGAAGTGGCACAAATGCGGTGTGAACATCAACATGTGCGACCCAGAACACACGGCTCTCGAAGAGGCTCGTTCACGTGCGAAGAATATGCACATTCGAGTCAATTTCTACGAGGGGGACATACACAATTGTCCACTGAGAAAGTTTGATGTCGTCTGTTTCAACTTTTCGCTTCACTATATTTTCGCATCGAGAGATTTTTTCATGAGTTCACTCAGGGAAATCAAAAAACGTGTGAAGCCAGGAACCCATCTCATAGGAATCATTCCAGATTCAGAGAAGATCATTTTCAAAACACCGTTAATAGATGCGATGGGAAACTTTTTCAAATTGAAACAACACGGTAACGGTGATTTCGGTGAAAAGTTATTCGTCCATCTGACTGACACGCCGTATTACGCGGATGGACCGAAAGCAGAACCCGTGGCGTACAAAGACCATCTCGTGACGTGTTTGGAAAACATCGGGTTTCGATTACAACTTTGGGAGGGACTCGATGGAAATCCAATCTCAGAGTTGTATAGTAAATTTATCTTTGTATACGATAGATGATAGCTTTTGTTATACTACTCGTGATTAATCTATTTATTTTTTTTCAGACGCGACAACCCCAGGAATTCGTGGAGGTCAAGGAAAAATATCAAATTCTCCGTGATCACTTGAAGTCCACGAATAACGAGAAGTTCGGTATGCTCGTACGTCCCATCCCGATCACGGGTGTGAAACGAATGAACGGGACGGTCGGGTACAACGTCAATAAGGGTGCTGACATAACGTTGTGTCTCGACGGGGACTCGAACATGATTTTCCATGTTCTCATTCACGAACTCGCACACAGTACAGTCACCGAGTTTTCGCATTCTAAGAGATTTTGGAAAAATTTTGTTGAATTGAGAGGTATCTGTGAATCCATCGGTGTCTATAGACGAATGCCCGAACGCACCAAATTTTGTGGTCAGCACATTCAGGATAAATAATAATATCTGAATACTATAAATGCAAACACCTATTACCGATCTGCTAACGGCGGTCTTTTATTGGCTGTTTTTCTTTGCCGTGACTCAAGTTCCACTTCACGTCGACAACTATTACATGAACCTCGTGTTCCTCACCGTTGTCATTCCCAACGTGGCTCGCGCCATCGTCGGTGATTTCCCTCGTCTCGCAGTCGATCGCTCTTTCTTCGCCATGTCGACCTTCATCGCTCTCATCATCGTGTTCGCGGTGAACGAATGGTGGAAGCGATCCAAGGATACGATCAAGAATTTACATAAGAGTGATCGAAAGAAGCGTCTCGAATTGACTGGCGTTCTCGCTGGTGCGTTCACCGTCGGTGCGTTAGTCGTCTATTTCAGTGGTATAGATAACTCGATCTACAACAACATGATGCAGGCTTAAGCCCTGATGATATAACCTTTCGTGACGAAGAAAATGATCGCGGCGACCACACCGGTGGTGGCGAGACCAACCATACTTCTACCCCCCTGTTCGTTAAGGAACTTGGGGATAGAGGTCGCGAGCCTGTCCTGAATGGGCTTACTGACGGCGATGGCGGTACACGCAGCCACGATGATCGCGGTGAGCTGATCATCGGTGAGGTTCATGGGGTTTTTACTCTCGGGTGCGACTTCCTTCTGTTGCATCATGAGTGGCTGTTGCGGCGCGGTGGCCATTTGGGGGTTTATCCTGGTATCATCCATCGTGGGTTGTTCCATCATGATATCATTGATGGGTGTAGAATCCATCGTGTCTTTATGTGTACTCATATTTTTTTCACCTGATTTAAACGCTGTGGAGGGCTTATCTTGTAAAGGAACCATCCCGTCGCCATCATCAAAGAGATTCATGGTGTGTACTTGATCGGTAGCCATTTATTATAATCGTATGTTTTCTTGAACCGATACGTGACGCGCCTCATTTCTTTTTCGTGATTATGAGATTTGTTTTCTTTGTCGCCTTCTTAGCATCGTCGTCCGCTTGGGTAATATGTTTGGGGTTGTACATCTTCTTGTGCATACTCCATAATTGTGGACTCCCAACTCTAAAGTTTTTTCGAACCGTCGCCTTGTACCAGAACACACAGTCCTGTATCTTGTTGGATCGGACTGTGTTGTCCAACACGAGACACTCATAGTTTTCAGTACACGCATCCATCACTTTACAGAACATGTCGAACGATGGGAAGATACCGAAGAAGGATTTATACAACTTTTCTCTGTTCTGAATAATATTTTCACGGAGGATAAACACGTAATCCACGTTCGCGCGAAGTGCTGGTGGGAGATCCATCACGTACTGCATCGTGAGCATGAAGAAGATCTTCCAATGTCGACCATTCATGAAACATTGACGGATACACGTATCTTTTAGAAACTTCGAGTCGTACATACAGTCATCCAAGAGCATGAACGCACCACAGTTTGCCCGACCTTCACCCACCAATTTTCTTTGTCGGGACATCACTCGTTCTATCGCGTCTCGATCGTAGTCGCCATAGATGAAGAGGTCAGGAATGAAATCGGAATAAAAGTGATTTCCTTCCTCTGTTCCTGAGAGTACAATCCCCGCTGGGAGATGTTTCTTGTGGAACATGATATCTTTCACGAGAGTTGACTTACCGGTGTTACGCTTACCGATGAAAACACACACCCTGTCATCCGTGATGGTCGTGGGGTTGAATTTCCTCAACTGAAGATTCATTCTACTGTAGCGCCCCGTTTTATTTAACACAATTTTACTCAATTCTTAACCTAAGTTGGCTCGGTGAGTACTATATGTACACACACGATGATGGAACAATACATCGAGACGATGACGAACATTCTTCTGCCTGTTCTCGAGCGAGGGACACTCCTCGCTGCCGAATATTCTAAAGCCTGTGGGAGGGACACACTTCTCCCAGGGGATATAGAATATGCGATGAAATACTGTGCTATGCACACAGTCGGTGTCTCGATCGGACCATTGTTTCCCGAAATATACGAGGATGAAGAGGATTCGGACGAAGAGATGGAGGTCGTACCCCCAGGAGAATGTCCTGAATTCGTGCGGTACTCAGGTGACGATGCGAACTTTCTCCAGGTAAACGATGCGTACGATCAGTGGGATGCGTGGGTGCCTCAAAACCCGACAGAAGAGATGTTAAAAAATGCTATTAATAGTAATGTACACATGGGAGCCTGAGGGTTGGAATTTTTCAGATTCGGGTGTGAAGCTACATATTTATGATGATGATGATTCCGATAGTACTAGTTCATGTAATGAAATATCAGGAGATGATCAACTTTTTGAAAAATCTCAGAAAATGAAATATAAAAAAATCGACAAGGAGGAATTATTACCAGAATAAATAATTTTCCTAGCGTATACTATATTACTCACGATGAAGGATGCTATTAAGACTGTCACTCTCGTTACCCAGGAACTCGAGACCCAATCCTTGAATGCGATTGTTGCCGGTTTCTCCTTCGCCGCTGCGATGTCTTGGATGGATGTTGTTCGTTTCATCATCAACCAGGTCATTAAGGTACCCAAGAACGGTGGCGCGCAGTACGGTCTCACCGCCGTGCTCACCACTCTTCTCTCGATCGCGGTCTACATGATTGTCTCCACGGTGTCCACCCGTGTTTCTAAGCCCGCTCAACCCGTGTACGCCATCTCCCGCTAATCAGTGGTGGTGGTAGAACCACGTTTCATGAGGAGCATTAACATGATCCCAAAGAATACGATGATACCAATATAAATATACACCTCCTGGTTATAAAGAGTCTTCTTTTCTGGACTCTTTATTATTTCAGCTTCCTTTTTGGTCACCATGACCAACGGAACTTTCGGTAACCCTTCTAATTTATCAGTCGAACACTTAATTTCAAACTTCAAAATATGCTCTAGACCTTGAACAAATGGATATGGTGTGAGAATACCGTTACTATCCAGGTATAAAAATTCGATTCTAATATCTTTGATAATCTTCTGTGGTCCCGAATGAAATCGATGTACGAACGGGTCATCGGTCCCCCTAAACGATAACATGTTTCCACCATTAAGAAGAAGATGACCCGTGTAATGTGGTGTTCCCTTCTGAGAGCTGCCCTTTGGTGTTCCCACGTATACAGATTGAGTAAGTTCGTCGGATCCACAAGATAATCTTAAAATCAATGAATTAGGGCGAGGTGTGAAATTGGTAGGGATCTGTGCAGATACAAGTCGTATTTCTTCCACCTGATATATAGGATTTTCTAAACTGATAACATAATTATTCCTATTTGGGTATGCAGTCACATCACGCTGAACGCTATCGATCGTGAGGTTATGTACCTTCATTAAAATAGAGGGATACTATTTTAATGAGTGTTTTCAACAATCTATCGTCTACATCACGCGTATAACGAATGGGCCAGGGGGTTATTCTTCAATTGTCTCGCTGCGATATCGAGTGTTCTGGAGTTGGGGTTTTCATTACCCTTGTACGGGTTGAACTGATGGAAAGTGTTGTTCTGATACTGTTGTGTCCAAGCACCGTTCGCCGCATTCACGCGACCATCGATCCGGGATGTATCACTTCTAACCGCTGTAATCTGCCCACCCTGCTTAAGGGCACTCTCACGAACGTTCATACGACCAGCGTTACCCATGCGGTTAGGTTTACCGCGACGATCTTCGGGACGGAAACCGTACTTCATGAGCTCCTCGTTCGTGCGCGCCGTCACCTGAACAGCAGCGCTGGTAGTGTACGCACCATGGAAACTGTGAATACCGGGTGTGGGTTGGTTCGCGTACTGATAGTGCTCGTCGTTACGATCCGCCTTGAATCGAGTGGGATCCTGTGCGAGCGTCTGTGCCGAGACGAAACGTTTAGCGCCACTGAACCCTAATCCATCGTTGCGTAAACCAGTCTCCGATCGGTTCGTGGTGCGCTTCGTCTTTTCGTGTTCGCTACGGGGGACGACACCGGTCATTCCCTGAGCACGACCAGCCATGACGGGTAAGCGACTCGGAAGATACGCGGTCGTTTCGGGTTTGTTGTGTGTGAGCTCACCAACCTTCGCAGAGCGACCACCGGTGATGTCCACGGCGGGACCCGAGCGTCCAGGAAGAGTAGTGAGTCTGTATTCACCGACGTTGACTGGGTTCACACGAAACATCTGTTGGAACCCACCGACAGCTGGTGTATCAGCCCCAACACCCAAACCGGGACCGACGAGTTGTTTCTCCACTGGGGAAAGATTATTCATCCGTCCACTGTCGTACATTCGATTACGCATGTTCAGAATCTCTTGACCACCACTTCTATGCTGACGACCAAGGTCGGCGAAACTCTCCATCTCCCGCTTGGGCTGAGCAGCCACTCTTGATACGAAATCATTCTCTTTAAATACGGGTTGAGGGGTGGGTCCCGCTACGATTGGTTGTACATAGGTTTCCGTTTTAGACTTTGTACTCAACGTCCTTCCGGCGTAGATGAGACCAGCTATAGCTAACATAGATACAGGATCAGCCATTCTTACTTCTTATTGATATTTTTATTGACGTACCTTTGCTGGAAAAGTCCATTTTGAAGTTCTGCACGGGTACTGGATGGTTCGTATCGCATGGTGCGAAGAGGAATCTTACACTCCATGTTGGTGAGGGGGAACAGATTCCTCTCGTACGTCTGAACGATGGTCTTGTTAAAGCGAGAAGTCGACTGGGGTCTGAGTTGATCGCTGGTTTCGATGAATCGAGCTGGGGCACCTTTACCTGCCATGTAAGGGGCGGTACCGTACAACATCGTGTTGGGACGAGAACCGTAGTTCAAGTGACTGGGCTGAGGGTAAACAAACACTTCATCGGTCGCTCTCACAGGGGGGAGAGCACCTTTATTTTCGACAATAGAAAGACCAGGTTGAAGCTGGTACGCCATTTACTATTAGATAAGAATATTTATCTAACGGTTCCACCGAACATACCCGAGCGTTTATCACCGTTTCCGCCGAGACCTTCGAATGCCTCGAGCTGGACACCACGTGCGTTGGGGTTACAGACACGGGGGTCACTCTTACAGATGGATCCATTCTTGGGACCATAGAGCCACTCAGCGAATCCAGTTTGATCGCCTGGAATCTTGGATACGGCGGCGGTCACGAACTGTCTCTCGTACGCGTTACGTTGATACTTGGGAAGTGTACTACGAGAGCGTCCCGAATCGTACATAACCTGATCACCACTGAATTTATCCATCAGAGTCTTATCTGATGAGTAGTAACACGCCTCCAACCTGTTGGGTGCGTCAGTGTAATCCGTGATCAACACGTTTCCGAGTGGGTTCTCCATGGTGGGTCGCTGACACGTCGGTTCGACCGTGGTATTTCCATAAGGTTCCTTGATGAGATTCGCCTTGTACATCACATAGATGACGGACAAAACAGTGATACCCAAGATGAACATACGCGGATCGCGGCGAGTGAGGAACAAGATACACGTGGTATAAATGACGAATCGCGATGCCGCGTTAATTCTATCCTCTGGTGTTTGTTTACTATTAGGCCAGAAGTCTAATATTTTTTTAGTATTGACAAGTTCTTTAGGATCTTCGAACCAAACTTTCATTTAATATAGACGAGGTTTATTTTTTTGGTAGACCGCCCATCATTCCAGACATCATTTTCATGAGAGCATCCTGGTTAATTTCGGAATCACCACTCTGCATCTTATCGGCACATTCCTTGGCGAGCTTCTCGATCATGTTGAGGGTCTCTTCAGGCACGGACTGGATGGTCGTGCCGAGGATGTAGAGCGTTTGAAGATATTGCCACACGGCATCTTTAGTACCCTTGTTCATACGCTTCCACAGACCGTTCAGATCAATCTCTTTGATAAAATCAATTTCAGTGGAGTGGACGAGAATGAAATCTTCATCCTTCGCTGAGATGCGATCGGCGTGAGGGGCTACACTCGTCATGAAACCATCGACGATGAGCTTGGGGGAAGTGGTTCGAATAAGATCGAACGACGTTAACATTTTTTTGATATTCTTTTCATCTGGAAAAGACTTGTGCAATTCCACAAGAAATTGTCCCATCATGTCGTTAAACGCGGAAATGGACGCCATTTTCTTATTATATAAGTGTACTCTTTAAGTTAGAAAGGTTCATTAGAAATGGTCTCCTTTTTAGCGAGACCGTTTAATACGATCATATAGACGAGAATCGCGACGAGTACCGCGGGCTTCGTGTATTGATTCAGTTCCAATTTGCCTTCGTTGTTCAGATACGCCTTGAGATGAATGTATCCAGCTGTCGTCGCACCCGCGATGAGAGCGGCGTAGACTGGGTCACGTAAATAATCAGAGAGTTCCATTTAATTATACCCAACTTTTTTTGTACGGGTCTCTGGTGCGTCACCGAATAACACGTCATCCTCCTGTTCTTCGACGTAAGGTGACTGAACACCCGGGACAGTCTTGAATTCGTTTAGCTCCTGAGATTCCATGACAGGCTCGGACATGGACTCTGCCTCGGGCTCTGGTTCCATCATCGTGGGCTCTGGTTCCATCATCATGGGCTCTGGTTCAGGGATGGGTTCGGGACCGTCGAAAATTTCGGGATCCTCGGTATCCTGGACCTCACCGTCGAGATCGATATCCCTAGACTCCTGAGACATGTACGTCTGAAGAATCTGCTGAACGGGGATCAATTCCTTCACGGAACTCTCGATACACAAACAGAAACGGGTCGACAATTTCTCATCCCTGTTGTAAACGCTCTGTTCCTCACTGAAAATATAGGGGTCGCGATACAGATCCTTCGCGATGTTGTTGTAGCAGGTCTGGATGAACACTTCGTTCGTGGGGAGTTTCAAGGAAATCTTCTTGTTATCCGCCTTGAGTCGAACCGAGGAGAGAATTTTCGTACACGCGACGAATACGGCAGCCAGGAGATCGTTAAACCACGCACACCGATTCGCGATGTTATCCGCGTGCTGCTTAGACATGGCGTTCGACCAGTTGGGAACTTCTTTGAGTAGTTTCTGAAACATGATCAGAACGTTTCGCCCTTTGGAAAGTTTCGTAGATTCATCGTACATATCACAAAAAACGTCAATCATAGGTGGACACATGATCATACACATTTGTCCGAGATACTCCTTCTTCGCCTCGACCAGTATATTCAAATTGTCCATTTATGATTAATTGGGTTTTAAATTAAAAGTTTACTACGCACCGTTTCGCCTGTATTGGTTCGCTATCTTCTTGAGGTTCATGAGATTTGGGAATTCGACGTCATCGTCCATCTCTTCGGGTACCACTTTCTTCTTCTTCGATATGTTCCAGGATACGTAGATATCGACATCACTCAATAAATGAACCTCAAACCCACCATTCTGAAATTGTCTCACTACGTATCTGGCTGCGGCACTCCTATCGTAGACTGGGTATCCTATGAGAAATATGGGTATCGTGAGAAATACTTGTTTGTGACCCAGTTCCACTGATTGTTTAATCTTTGAAGAAAACTGTTCATAAATTTTCATATACAATTCCTTTTTCAACTTTTTCTTCTTCTCATCAATTCGTATAATATCATTGATGTTGATCATTACAATTAACTTAATTTATTTTTCGCCGAATCTAACCCATCCATGGTGGGCATGGCACTCTCCTTGATGAGTTTGTACTCCACAAACTCTTTACCAGCCGAACCCTTGGTGTACACACTAATGTTATCGGGGGCCTGGTCACTGAGAGGCTGAGATCGGAGCGACCGTAAACGAATCTTTCCTGCGACAGTCTCTTCGAATGACGCGATCACGGCGAAACCGAACGAGAATCCATCATTCTTGACGACCATGAACACGCATTCGTACATTTTAGTCCCACTCCCCTCGTACGTCTTGACGGACTGCGTCTCGATGATGTACGTGGAAAAGCCGAGGCGCTTGAACAATTCCTTATTCGTCTCCAACACGAAACGTTCCATCAGGTCGTTGTCGACACTACTCTCCACTAACGAGTACCCTGAATAGTCTGGGCTGGGATCATTCAGTTTTATATAGTTGATTGGTTTCTTGTAGCCTGAAAATCCAAACGATTCGGAATACGTCTCACGCCTGAACATCATCAGGAGGACCGCGACGAATAGAATCCCGATCACGATCTTGAACGTAGTCATCTTTTACTATAATGCGTTAATTTTTTTTTACAAAATACCCTATACATAATAGATGTCGCTATTGATTTACAGCCCGAGATGTAAACACTCGATGGATTTAGTTCAGTACATTAACAGTGATAAGCAGTTGAAACAGCTCGTGCAGTACCACAACGTCAACACGATGGGTATACCGAGCGAGTACGCGGGTAAGATCACACGTGTACCCACCATGTTAACCAAGAATGGAAAGATCCTCGTGGGTAACGAAATCAAAAACTGGCTCGAGTCTCTTCTCCCCAAGAAGGATATCGAACACGGAGGGTTTGGAAGTTCTATATGCTCCATGTCCACTCTGGACGGTAACGATCGGGATTCGGGACACTTTTATTTAGACAATTATGGTCAGTCTCTCCAGCCTGCGATGACTAAAGAGTTGGAGGAAAAGATCAGCCGAGATGTGTCCAAAGGAGATGTGTATACGGATTTAAAGATGTAGTGCGTTTTTCTTAATAGATATGAAATTAGTTTCAATACAAGCATCCGCCTTCAAATCAATTTTTGAAGTGCTCAAGGACATATTGAACGATGTGAACATCTATTTCAGACCACAGGGTATGTACGTGGTCACACTGGACACGGCGAGAACGTCTCTCATCGATTTAGTGCTGACCGCCGACAATTTTGAGGAATACGAATGTGACCAGGAAGAGATCATCGCGGGTATCAACATCTCGAACACTTTCAAAATCATGAAAACGATCACGAATAACGATGTCATCAAGATTGAAATCAATTCCAAGGAGTTTATGGATATCGAAATCACGAGTGAATCCAAAAAGACGAGTACGAAATTTCAACTTAAACTGCTCGACATCAACGAGAACCACATCGAAGTTCCCGATGTCGAGTTGTCCACGATAACGACTCTACCGTCCGCCGATTTCCAACGACTCTGTCGGGACATGTCCAACCTGGGATCCGAAATTGAAATTAGACGCGAAGGGAACATGATTCACCTAAAATGTGAAGGGGACTTTGCGAATCAGGAAACCTCGATCGAGTGTCCAGAAGAAAGTCCCAAAATAGTCGGGCTATACAGTTTGAAATACTTGAATATCTTTACAAAGGCGACGAGTATGTGTGCGTCTGTGCAAATTATACAGGAAAATGGTAATCGGTTTTTGATTTTAAAATACAACGTCGCGAACTTGGGGGAACTTAAATTCTACCTGGCGACTAAGGTATCCGAAGATCTGTAGTGTATCCTTCCAGAGTCGATAGTGTTTTCTTCATACCCATGGTGTTTTTCAGTATGATCTTTGGAAACCGCTCCTCGAGATAGTATGGTTCATAATAGAGAAAATCCCTCAACGGAACTTTTTGTCCGTGAAAATCGTGTCTGGGACCCGAGTACCTTTTCACCTTTTCAGTAATGTTCTTCAATGGTTTATCATCGTGATCGACTATCCAGGCACTACTCAAAGGGATCATAAACTGCATAGAAGTCTCTTCGTCTTTCCCGAGTCGGAAATGAATGTCGTTGGAAATCGCTGAATAGACTTTACCGTTAAAGTAGTACTTAATCCGCAATATAACATTTTCGACATTTTCTGGTACGAACGTGTCTCTGAAGTCACGACCCGTCACGACCGTGTAAAACTCTTCGAGTATACCATCCCAATCCTTACTCTCCTCTTTCCAGAACGTATCCTCGAGATGGTATTTCAAATCATAATTTATCTTGTACTCGAGTTCTTCGGATAGGATAGTGTAGTCTCTCGGAGTGGTCAAATTTTTATAGAAAAAATAAATAGTACTTAAAAGTTTAGTCAGCATCTATATAAAGAATGGAAGGTAACTTTTTAAGTAGATATAATAATAAAATAGAAGAATGGTCTGGTCTCATACAGACAGACCCGACTAATAAAAAGAAATACGAGTCTGAGATGTCCCAGTATATCATTAAATGTATGCCCTTCATCGAAAGACATCTGAGTCAAGTGGATGATAGGATACACAGCGACAACGTGTTCAGCGTGAAAGAAACCGTCGGTCTCGCGAGGAAGGATATATTCACGGATTATCTCATAGATGTAGAAAAACAGAACATCTACCGACAGTGTGAACGCGACGACGACGCGTGTCCATATTGTTCGTACAGTAATATCGTCCACGTTCAAGACACGAGTGACTTAGTCTGTGACGGGTGTGGTATAGTTGTCGCCGTACACATCAACCAAGAACTCACCTACAGAGAAGAACAAGAAACGTCCGAAAAGATCGTAAACTATTCGTACAAGAGAGAAAACCACTTCAACGAATGGCTCTCGCAGTTCCAAGCACAAGAGACTACGACAATACCCGAAGAAGTCGTGGAACAGTTGAGGGCAGAACTCCGAAAGATCAAAATCAAAAAACTCGAAGACATCACCCACGCCAAAATCAGGGGACTATTGAAAAAATTGAGACTCAATAAATACTACGAACACGTACCGTACATAACCAACATTCTCAACGGTATAAAACCACCGAACATGCCTCAAGAGTTGGAGGAGTGTCTTCGAATCATGTTCAAAGATATCCAAAAACCCTTCGACGATAACTGTCCCTCCGAGAGGAAAAACTTTTTGAGTTATTCCTACGTACTCTATAAATTTTGTGAACTTTTAAGTGAAGATCAGTATCTCAAATACTTTCCACTCTTGAAATCAAAAGAAAAATTGTATCAACAAGACATGATTTGGAAAAAGATTTGTGTGGATCTCAAATGGGAATTTATTCCGACGATTTAAAGACTTTGTGTCTTTAAGATATAATGTCCCTTCAAGAGTGTCCCAACTTTCAGGTGTGTCACAAGAGGATGCGCGAAGGACTCAAAGTATGTAGTACATGTTTTTGGAGATTTAAGAATGAGTGTTTGGAATTCAAAAGGGATACGTGTCCGAGCTGCCATCAAGAGACCGAGTGCGTCAAACGGTCGAAGGATACACAGTTTCTATGTATAAAATGTTGGGAAACAAGATAGAGATTGGGTGCGAGAGAAACTATTGTGAAATGATTCTCATAGATCGAATTATTAGGATGCTCAAAAAGGACATCTATCTACCATACAAATGTTACGCGAACAAGAAACAACTCACGAACCCACGGGACTGTTGTACATGTAAAAACTTTTGTCGCAAATTTCCAAGTGGTGGAACACCAGTATACATTAAAATATCACCTAGTACTAATGTGGATACTTCTCGGACTCGCACTTTTATTGAACACGCTCGTAGGAAGATTAATATCGAATCCACGAGGTGAAGGGTTTGGGGGACAGATACGAGACGTGGGTTTTGATATTTTACCAGACCTGACGAAATATGAATTTTTACACGACGTCACATTACTCGTACCCCTCGTGTTCTTGATTTTCAATTGGAAGAATGTGGATCAGACCAGATATGTTTCATTCTTGACCATGATGTATTTCATGCGGGCCATCTCAAATACGGTGACTCAATTTCCTCGTGCGAAGAGTACACCGTGTAAAACAGGAAACCCATTATCGAACTGTAACGATTACATGTTTTCTGGACACACGACGTTCAACATCGTCACTTCATACTTTGTAAATAAAGGACTGTTTCCCGTGTACCCAATCATATCCTCCCTCATGACCATTTCCACGAGAGCGCATTACAGTATTGACGTTCTCATGGCTTGGATTATATTTTTCGCACTTAAGTGCACAATTTAATGGACGAACCCGCCCTCTATGATCTGGAGGCGCATGTACTTCCACACCTACTGAACATTAATCAAGCCGACCCAGCGGTACGGCACTGTCTAGAAGAAGCTCGGACGCTTCTTCATAGGGCACGAGATCTTCTTCAAGCGGATCCACAGACACATTATGAGGAATCCCAAAGATTTTATCGAGCTTTGTATCAGGTTCTTCCTCCAATGGCAGCGCTTGAATCTCCCGCACCTCAACCTCTCGACCCGGGTGAAGAGGAAAATTCACCAGATACGCCGTCTTCAGTTCTGTCAAGTCAAGATATTTTCGAGCCTGTAACTCCATCCCGTCAGTCAGAGTCTTAATAGCCTTTAATTCTAGAATGATATGATTATTAATAATAATGTCAGCTCGTAACTGTCCCACCACGTGTCCTCTAAACCTCACAAGAATGTGACGTTCAGATTCATAAGGGATTCCCTTTTCCCTTAATATAACCTCCACCGCGTTGTGGTATACTCTCTCACTGTAACCAGGACCCAGTTCAGAATATACCTCTTTCATCATATCTTCTATATCAATGTCATTTACCATATACAAAAAATGTATTATTTTCTCTATATATGTTAAGATGGCTCAGTCAAGTGCTTTTTTGAGAAATATAGCTAGACAGGATCGAGAGTTGGAAGAAATTGTGTCTAGAATAACGAATATGAACGCATTCACTAGAAGTGTTCGAAATGAAGCTGCGAGAAAAATACAAAAAGCTTGGAAAGTTGGGCGAAGAAGGGAAGTTAGACAATTGATGAGAAACGTACAAGCGGGAATTGTAAATAATCTCGCGAATGAGTTTGAAAAACTCGACATGGTAAACCGAAACAATGATGGTAATGTCAACATGACTAACGTAGAACCCACACAAACCAGGAAACGTAAATCGGATAACAATAACAACGAACAAACCAAGAAAACACGGTCCCGTGAGGTCAATTTACCAAACATTGAAATTGGTAGGGGTTTGGGGTGTCACTACGCGGGTATTCCCAGATATATGAAGAGAGCGAAAAAAACATTTGACAACAAGGATATTGTTTCGGCATTTTTGGACTACAACATCGATACGAATCAATATGGTATTGTTAAAAATATTCCTACGATCATTAACCGTTTCGGACAGATTCATAATTCGGGTTCGAGAATAACTCCAACGAAACAGGTCCATTTTTTCATGATTGGATTACGACATGAGAATTCAGGGCATGCAATTAGTGTTTTAGTTGACCCCCGAGACCCACAAAATAGAAGAATATGGGTATTTGATCCACACGGGGAAGCGTCTAAAACTTCCATTTGGGGTAAGACTATGCGTAAAAAGGTTGTTCCAATTCTCAGAAAGATGTTCAAAATACCTGGTCGCAAAGTTAGATATTATGGTGGTCGTGATCTCCAAATGGGTAACACCCGTGGTGTATGTACGACATTTTATGTAACGTTCATGGACATGATTCCGTTCTTACTCGATGGTGTCGCGACCATTAACCAAATTAACGAGCTCGCTAAAAAGAATAGTATACAGATACGTTCCTTTTTCCTTAATTTCGCCCCAGACACGAACAGTAGGATTATAGTTAAAAACAAGACGCGATAAACTCTCAGTATATAATAAGATATCAATGAGATTAGGGGTCGTACGTCCAAATGCGGTGTTAAGAAGACAAAGAATGAAATTGTCTCATGAAGTAGTGCACAATTTGAAAG
>Ga0222659_1000465_pt1 | contig 24024 bp, 20 predicted proteins | sample AntAcemetagen547_FD_179850 | JGI IMG/M metagenome (GOLD analysis project Ga0222659, IMG submission 179850) | Saline water microbial communities from Ace Lake, Antarctica - #547 | ecosystem: Environmental > Aquatic > Non-marine Saline and Alkaline > Saline | place: Antarctica: Ace Lake...
AAAGCAACAGCCATGAGCGACAAGGAAACCAAAGAACAATTAAGTGTACTTAAGAAAGGCACCAAGCAAGTGAGTTCGTCAAAGGCAAAAGCTTTAGAATTTCTGAAAATGGCCGGCATTTTAACAGAGTCTGGCAACCTGTCTAAATCCTACAAGGCCAAATAGATGTATGGTAGCCACCCTTCGTTTGTACTCGGTTTTCATGGCTGCGACAAATCGGTTGGCATGAAAATTCTGAAAGGGGAGCAAAACCTGAAAGCAAGCGCGAATACGTGGGATTGGCTAGGAACGGGTATTTATTTTTGGGAACATGACCCAGATCTTGCAATGGTTTATGCAAAAGACGTGGCGAGTAAAGCATAGTATGCTAAAGGAGTCATTTCAGAACCATTTGTTCTTGGGGCTATCATAGACTTATGTATGCATGGATATGTGCATGGTTGATGTAACCGGAATTCCGTGTAAAGAAGGTGATGATGCAGTAATATTTGGAGAAGATTATCCGATTGAGGAGTTTGCCAAGAACTCAGAAACGATTGCTTACGAAGTGCTTACGAATGTTTCGGCACGGGTGAAGCGAGTTTATTTTCAGGATTAATAATTACTTTATGCAATCTTTAAAACTTACTCAATGTCTCGATTACTAAATCTTTTTGCCTTACTACTTTTCTTTCAATGTTCATTTGCACAGCCAGATGATTACCGATTAGCCGCAATCCCAGAAGGAGCCAACTTGTTTGGGTACGCCAACTTAAAAGGTGAAATGGTCATTCCGCCTCAATTTATCCAAGCTTTTGGTTTCGATCCAAACGGTGTTTCTCTGGGTTTCCTGAAGGACGACCAAAAGGTGAAAAACATGAATGATCCTGACAGAAAGACCAAAACGTTTATCTTTTTTGATGCCAACGGCAATGCGCTTCCAGAAGAGACGTCTTCCAGTCTTTACATGGTTCCTCAGAAATTCAACTACGCACGGGAAATGCGGGGTTTTTATGACGGTATTTTCATTGCCAGTAGCAACGAACGTTTGTCTAATAGATACGGCATGAACCATGAGGGGAAGGTGGTTACAAAATCAGATTATACGTGGATGTCGTTTTTCAATGAAGGGTTTGCAGTTGCAAAACATCGCAAATCTGGTTATGTGATTGTTAAACCCAACCAAGATGACGCCCCAATTGACGGGATTGAGGTTGAGAGGGCCAAAGACCCAACCGAAGGGTTGGCCGCAGTTAGAACAAAGAACGGCCTTTGGGGATTTGTAAATATCGAAGGAGAAGTTGTAATCCGAGCTCAATTCAAAGACGTAGGCAACTTTTGGGGTGGTTACTGTTGGGCGCGTAATGATCAAGACCTGATTGGTTTCATCAATACGGATGGAGAGTGGGTAATTCAACCAAAATTCAGAAATGCAAAATACCTAGATCCATTTTCTGGAATTGCCATGGTTGTGGAAAAACGAGATTGGTGCTATGTTAATCTCGAAGGAAAAATCACCTACGGAGAGAAAAAGCAAAAAATTTACCCTTACTCAGAAGGTTTGGCAATAAAGCGTGACCCTAACACGAAAAAAGTCGGGTGTGTTGACTCAAATGGAGAATGGGTTATTGAACCTACACTAGATGTAGTAAGACCGTTCTTACACGGATTTGCCACAGCCAAGCAAGGAAAACTTTGGGGGTTACTGGACAAAAAAGGCGAGTGGGTCATTGAACCTAAGTTTGTTCAGTTGATGGATGCTTACCCAGTCTATCGAGATTAGGTTTCTGTTTGTAGCACTTGTGCCGTAAACCGGATTACTCCTCCTTCTTCAAAATATACTTCGTAATAAAGAACTCCACGTAAGGCGGAATTTCCTTCTTCTTATAGAACTTGGTGAAGTTATCTTGCGAAATGATGAATTGGTCAGTCTTATTAAGGTCAACGCCTTCAAATACAGTGGTGTCGGCTAAAATGGCGTTGTAATAGTCCATTGCCTTTTTGGTTTCCTTAAAACCTTGCACGAACAAAAGCTTCTTGTCTGCTCCAAATTGAAGGTCTTTTATAGTCAGCGTCTCAATAGAAAAGAAGGTGCTATTAAAATTGGAAATACGACTTTTTAGCCCAGTCACGTCAGACAAATCGGAAGCAACCAAAGCATAATAATGCTTCGACTCAACATCAAATATGTATTCATCGTTTTGCTCTTCTTCTTCTTCTTCTTCTTCTTCCTTTGGTTTGTCTTCAACAACTTCGTCTGGCACCGTTTCGCCCATCAAAGCCTTTACGTAAAGAAGTAATTCTTCGGCACGTTCTTTTTCAGGAGCGGCAGTGTATTTGGCAATGTAACTTTCCAGGGCTTGTCTATAAATAATCAGCTTTTCGGTAGCGCCAATTGCCATCACTTTTAAAAGGGCAAACTTGGACAGTATATCGCCTTCTTGAAACTTTGTAAGAGCGCTATCGGCAGCTTCAATCACGCGCTCATATTCTTTCTTGTTGTAATTACCGAATGCCATGTAATACATATCATCCAATCGGCTCCGCAACTGCTCCAATTTCTCCAAATACTTTGGGTCTTTTATAATCTTGGCATATTCACTATCAGGATATTCGCGGAGGATGCGGTTGGCATAATCTTGCGCTTTCCGTTCATCGCCAGTAGCTTTATATAAGCGGTAAAGCTGATAGAACGATTCCAAATTCCAAACACCATCAGGATAGCGTTGTAGCAATTCTTCAAAGGCTTGTATGGCTCGTTCCTCTTCCGAAAGTTGCTCCTTGTAAATTGAACCCAAATCGTAAAACGCATTCTGAATTTTGACGTGTGCGCTGTCTTTCTCAGCATCCGTTCTAGGAATCCCTTTTTTATAGAAACTCGGGTCAAGCAATTCCGAAGTAGAGGCCGGAGCCGTTTCTTCTGCGGCATTTACAAACTCTGTAATGTTGTTTAGTCGTTTAGACTTACGCCTCCAGTTGTCTTCGCGTTTTCGATCACCCCACTTCTGGCGGAAGTTGTTTGAACCGAAGCTAAGAGCCGATGTGTTGTAGAAATACCAAGTAGAACCCGTTGGCTGAAGGCCTTGATTCTGATTTTGATTGATCTGCTGCAATTCCTGCTGAGCCGTTGGCTGATTAGCCTCTTCAAATTGCCGCTGTTCTTCCCCGGCTTGAATCTCGTCAACCAATTCTTGAATCATGGCATCCAACTCCAGGTCAGATAAATCTCCCAATACCAAAAGACTGTCTTGTAATTTAATAATCCGCAAATTTTTGACCAACTGAGCCAAGCTCAATTGTCTGCCAGACACATGAGAAAATTGCTTGTGATTGGGAGGTAGAATGGCCAACGAACTATCGTAATAGGCAGATGCCAATTCGTATTCTGGCTTGTCAAAATATAGGTCGGCAATGGTGAAATAGGAAATGGCCTGCTGAGTAATGTTTTGTGTGGTTGAAGCCACTGAAACTTTCAGGTATTCCAAGGCGAGGTCTTTTTCGTCTTCTTTCAAAGCAATATCGCCAAGGGCAAAATAAATACGATCGAAGTAATCGGTGTTCTTTTCATCCTTCGACATTTTGAGAAGCTCCTTCTTGATAGCATCCAGCGTACCAGATTCGGCACTTGCCATAAGCGCACGATTAATACGTGCATTAAATTCCATTACGTACGGTACGTTCTTTTTCAGAACCCTTGTGTAATAAAAAGCAGCGCTATCGTTGTTGTTCAGCTCTTCGTAAAGCTGCGCTAAAATGTACGTGTAACGAGATTTGTTCTTTCGGTTTTTGGTAGCCTCAATGGCTGCTATTAACTGATTTTTGGCCTTTTCAAAATCCCCCTTCTTAATGAAGTAATCGGCTTTGACCGCAGCCAGTTCGGCCAGCTTCTTCTTGGGGAATTTCTTCTCTTCTTCAAGCAGCGTAATAATGGTCTGGCCATCCTTAAAACGCGCTAATTCAGTATTTGTACGGATAAGCCACATATAGCCATCAAAGCGTATATCTTTCTTCTTGTATTGCTTAATCACATACGTGAACATTTCTAAAGCCAGCACATAATCTCGCTTGTAGAAATGCGCCTTGCCAATAAGCATATAGGAATCATCAATCGTACTTACGTACTCCTTGCCTTTTATCAGCATAGAGTGTTTGGCAATGGCTAGCGATGCCTTCTCAATTCCACGGTCCATTTGGGCGTAAACCGATTTGGCAGATTCAGATGTTCCAACAGGAAATACATCAATAAGCTCTTCGTAATTGTCAGAATGGCTTTTCTCCAACTTATCCACGCCTTCTTTCATGGCTTCTTTACCATTCCAATACACGTTGTATTTAGCGGTAAGATTGTGGTAACCACGGCTCAAGAAGTTTTTCTTCTTAGTAGAGCAGCCGCTCACCAGCATCATGCCGATAGCGAGAAAGAGTAGGGGAGTATAGCGGTTAATCCGATTCAAAGTAATATGCGCAATGCTCGTAACTGACGAAGTGTAAAAATATTTGATTTTGGTTAAAATGCTCCGACAAAGAACAACGTTTAAACTAGCGGCAAAGGTAGCATCCTTTTATTCCGATATTTGGAAAATTCATGGCTGAAAAGAAAGAACGAAAACCAAATTGGCGTAACCGACTACGAGTAAAGTATCGGTTGGTGATAATGAATGACGAAACTTTTAAAGAGAGAGGTAGCCTTTTGCTTACTCCTTTAAACGTGATTGTGTTGGGTGGCTCACTGGCCATTTTTCTCGTTGTACTTGTTACTTACATCATCGCTTTTACTCCTTTAAAGGAATATATTCCAGGTTACAGCGATACCAGTCTTCGCACGCAGGTGTATGAGAATACGCTCCGCACAGATTCTTTGGAGCGGGAGTTGGCAATGAAAGACTTGTATCTCCAAAACATCAATATGATTATTCGGGGCGAAACGCCCCAGCAAGAGACGCAGGAACCGGATACCAGTAAAGATTATCAGGGAATTGAGTTTACCAATTCGCAGCAAGATTCTGCCATGCGAGCCATGGTTGAGCAGGAAGAGCGGTACAATATTCAGAATTTGCAATTGGGAGTTCAGGCTGCGGTGGAGGGTAACATTAGAAGCTTATTCTTTTTTGCACCTATTAAAGGAGATGTTACGGCCGGGTTTGATTCTAAAGAAAAGCACTACGCTGTAGATGTTGTAGCTAAGGAGAATGAGCCAATCAAAGCCACGTTGGACGGAACGGTAATTCTCTCCACTTGGACGTATGATGCTGGGCACGTAATCGGTATTCAGCATTCAAGTAATCTTACTTCATTTTACAAGCATTGCTCGGCATTGCTTAAGAAAACAGGAGAATCGGTAAAGGCTGGAGAGGTAATTGGAGTGGTTGGAAACTCTGGCGAAATAACTACCGGGCCGCATCTTCATTTCGAGCTTTGGTTCAACGGTCGGCCGGTAAATCCGCAGGATTATATTGTTTTTTGATTTAGCGAAAAGTGAATAGTGACCAGCGATTAGTTGCTGGTTTTAACAACTTTTTTTGAGATTCTCCCTTGTTCGGTCTCCACGGAAACAATCAGAATTCCGTTTGGTAAATGCTCAATTCCAACTGTTTGGTTATCTGAAGAAATCGGTGTTTGAAGCAATTCCTTTCCCAAGATGTCGTACACGCGAAATGTAGAGTTGGGAGCGTTTTGGACTTGCAACTGTTCTTGATTTATAAGGTGAATTTCAGGTATCTGTTTTTGTAATTCTGGTGATATGGAAAGTACCAAGCTGCATGGTTGTCCTCCGTTACTCAATATTTCATCATCGGCATAACATACTAGTGCACGCGGTAAATATTCAGGAGTGGCTTGTGAGCAGTAAATCTGTCCACCAAGGGGTGAATCGAATGAAAATCCGATTCGTTCAGAAAAACCCGCTTCTACTGTTCCCCATGGCATAACTTGTAGGTCACTGAGTTGATCTTCAATCAGGATTTGATAATTGGTTCTTCTCAAGTTCATTCCGAATAATTGAACCGAGTCAATGGATTCGATTTGCATTGTGTCGCGAGCCATGCATTCGCCACCTCCAATATATACCAGCCGAGTGTTTCCAGTCTCTACGTTAAAATCAAATAGGAATTCCCAGTTTCCATCAACTAATTGTAACACGGAATCAGAGCGTTGAACTATATAGGTATCCCAAGTTCCAAGCGTCAGTGGTATGATTTGCGTGCCACCAGGTGCAAACTGATAGCGATGATCCGTTTTTAATATTTTGACATTTTGGTAGGGAGAAATCACGGTGTCCCCCACGTAGGTTATCACATCTTCAACTTCGTAATTAACCGCCTGGTTTCCTGGATTGTAATAGACCCACGTGGCTCCAGGTAAACAGAAATCGGTTTGGCCGAAGACAAATTGACATTGAAAAAGTGCAATAAGTAAAATGAGTATCTGCTTCATCCTTAATTGGTTTTGACAACTTTTTTTGAGATTCGTCCCGCTTCCGTTTCTACGGAAACAATCAGAATTCCGTTTGGTAAATGCTCAATTCCAACTGTTTGGTTATCTGAATAAATCCGCGTTTGAATCAATTCCTTCCCTAGGATATCGTGAATGCGGAGGGTTGAATTGGGGGCGTTCTGAACCAGAATTCGATTTAAATCAAACAGCACATTCAGTTCGGTCAGTTGCTTCCCATCGATTGAGAGTATCTGACTGCAACCTGCAGAAGGGCTGATAAGAGTTTCATCGTCAGAATAACAATATAAGACCGGTTGAAAATATGAGCCAGGATAATCACAATAAAGCGGATGTTTCACTGGACTATCGTAAGTAAAGCCGAGCTTCTGAAAATAATGTCCAATCACCCCATCTTGGTCTGCCCCTACAAACATCCGGTAAGAAAAGCATTCCAATGTGACACCATTATTCACAGAATCCAAAATTGCCTCCACCACCATGGTTCCCTGACCAGCACAGCCTGAACCAGCGAGGTCGCCAACGTAAACTTGCAAACTGTCCCCAACGGAGGCGCCAAAATTGAATATGAGCTCCCACTGGTTGTTTTCAAAGGAAAGGATTGAGTCACCTTCACTTGCAACATAATGCGTAGTTGTACTGGTGCTTTCGATTCCACCATTCCAGTGGTCGATTGTTCTACGGACGGTTAATAGTTTTTTTGCTTCGTGACCAGCAATGAGCGTGTCTTCCACATACTGTACAAGTTCTTCTGTCTCTGGATAAAACGGCCCACCGTCATCAGATAGATAATAGACCCAAGTGGCTCCAGGTAAACAGAAATCGGTTTGAGCGATAGACAGCTGCGAGGTTGCGCAAAGACAAACTAGAAGAACGAAACGTTTCATGTAATAAACTTACAACATTCTGCACAAAACTCTTGACGAAACGTGAGCGTTAGTGCTCATCTACTTTCCGACTTCCATCAAACCTTCCCCACCTTCCTCCCTCTCATTTTTAAGTAGATTTGCGCGCTCGTCCGAATAAAGAATAGAATGGAGGTACTTATAATAAATCGTTCGGAACACGCGTTGCCTAATTACGAAACTGCGCTTTCGGCAGGCATGGATTTACGAGCAAATATTGAATCAGACATTGAGTTGAAGAGTTTGGAAAGGGCACTTGTGCCAACCGGACTTTTCATTGCGTTGCCAAAAGGAACAGAAGCACAGATTCGCCCACGCAGCGGACTAGCGTATAAGCACGGACTTACTGTTTTGAATTCTCCAGGAACGATTGATGCAGACTATCGCGGAGAGATAAAAGTGCTTCTGGTAAACCTTTCTGCCGAACCGTTTGTTGTAAAAAATGGTGAGCGAGTGGCACAAATGGTAATCGCCAAACACGAACAGATTTCGTGGTCAGAAGTTGAAACATTGGATAAAACAATCCGTGGTGCAGGCGGATTTGGACACACAGGAAAGCATTGAGTAGAACCCTTCATATACTTTTGATTTTAATCCTCGCTTTGTCGCTTGGTGTTGCCAAGGGGCAGCATAGAAAAAAGCAACACAAAGAACCGAGTTACGAAGTTCAGCGTAAGATAACAGAGCTGTTTTTCGATGCCAGCAAACAGAAAATGCTGGGTAATTTTGAAGAAGCTGCTTCCCTCTATCGTGATTGTATTAAACTGGACCATTACAATGCGGCTAGTTATTATGAGTTGGCAAATCTGCTTACTACAAGTCAGCAGGTTATGGAAGCATTGCCTTTTGCGTTGAACGCATTGGAACTAGACCCAACGAATGAATGGTATTCGCTTTTTACAGCTGAAATTCAGTTAGAATTGAATGATTTTCAGTCGGCTGTTCGTATTTATGAGCGTCTTACAGAAGAACATCCCGCCAAGGTTGAATACCAGTATGAATTGGCTACCACGTACCTTTATTTGAATCGGTTTGAAGATGCAATTAAGTCATACAATAAGATTGAGGAGATAATTGGGTTGAGTGAAGAAATTTCGGTTCAGAAGGAGAAGATTTATCTTCAAATGGATCGTTTGGATGATGCGGTAAAGGAACTTGAGGCTTTGATTACAAACTTTCCAGGCGAGCATCGCTATTTGGGAATGCTGGCGGAGGTTTACACCGCAAACGACATGCTGGATGAAGCATTTTCTGTGTATCAGCGTATGGCGAAAAACCATCCAGATGACCCCGTTCTGCATTTGAATTTGGCGGAGTATCATCGGAAGAAAGGTGATTACGATGCTTCGTTTAAGGAGCTGAAACTGGCGTTTGGAAGCCCATCGTTAAACATTGATAATAAGATTCAGGTGATGATGTCGTATTACAACCTAACCGAGGGTAGCAGTGAGTTGCTGGTTCAGGCGTATGAATTGCTCGAATTACTTACGGTGGCGCACCCTACTGATGCAAAAGCATTTGCGATGAAGGCGGATTTTTTACTTCGCGATGGCAAGTTGAAGGAATCGCGAGATGCGTTTTATGAAACAGTGAAATTGGATAGTGGTCGTTTCTTGGTTTGGAGTCAGTTAATTAACAACAGTTACGAGTTACGCGATTGGGATGCGATGCAAATCGATAGTAAAAAGGCGTTGGAATTGTTTCCAAATCAAGGGGTGCTTTATTTGCTGAATGGAATAGCCAACAATAGTTTAAAGGACTACAAGGAAGCGGTCAGCATTCTTTCAGAAGGTGAAATCTACACCAGAACAGAAACGTATATGAATGTGCAATTGCTTTCGGTTTTGGCTGATGCACACAATAACTTGAAACAATACAAGGAGTCGGATGAGGCGTTTGAAAAGGCGATTAAAAAAGACCCCAACAGCCCGTTGCTGCTAAACAACTATAGTTACTTCCTTTCTCTTCGAGCCGCGAATCTTGAACGTGCCGAGGAAATGTCTAAAAAGGCGAATATATTACAACCCCGTGAGGCAAACTATCAAGACACTTACGCTTGGATATTGTATCAGCAGGGTAAGTATGAAATTGCGCTTGAGTGGATTTTGAAAGCGATTGTAGGAGGTGGCGCTAGCAGTGGTGTTATTGTGGAACATTACGGAGATATTCTTTACAAAATGGGAGAAACAGTCAAGGCGATGGAGCAGTGGAAGCGAGCCTTGGAGTTGGGTAATCATAGCGATGAGCTTTCTGAGAAAATTGAGGGTAAAAAGCTTCCATAGACAGTAATGAGAATTCCATTATCAATTGTTGCAATGTTTTTGGTTGTCTCCGTCCTGTTTGGTTGCAAAACAATTCAAGTAGCAACAAAACCTTCGGGTTTGCCAACCATAACAACAACTCAGCTTCTCGATTCTGTACGAGCAAATAGCAGCTACGAATTTCTTTCGGCAAAGCTTTCGGTTAACCATTCAACCAAGGATAAAACGCAAAGTTTTGGTGTTCGTGCGCGGCTCAAAAAAGACAGCGTCATTTGGCTTTCCATAACGCCTGGTTTGGGTATTGAAGCGGTAAGAGTGGTTATTACCCCCGACAGCATCAAGATGTTAAATCGGTTGGAGCAGAAATATTTCTCAGAATCGTTTGAACGAACAAATGAATTGCTGAAGATGGAAGTGAGTTTTGAAGTGTTGCAATCCACCTTAACTGGTGAGTTTGTTGGTCTTTATGAGGATGAGATGTACCTCTTAAAACCACTCGTTGACCTTTATACATTAGAGGCGGAATCTGAAAGAATCCCAAGCACGAATGCGCCTCTAAAACTGGAGCAACGCACAGAAGTAGACCCGAGCATTTGGCGTGTAACGCGTTCTGTATTGCGAAATCCGCCACGGAACGAGCAAATTTTAGCGGAGTACAACGATTTTCAACAATTAGAAACCATGGTTTTTCCAACCTCTATGCGTTTTCGTACACAAGGAAAAGAGAATATTGCCGTTGATTTGAAGTGGTCAAAAATCGAGGAGAAAACTACCTTGCGATTCCCTTTCAACATTCCTAACAAATATGTGGCTTACTAAGCACAACATACTTTTTCTGGTTCTCATTTTGAGCTCGTTTTTGGCGTTCGGACAAAGCAAGTCCGACCTCGAAAAGCAAAAGAAACAGTTACTGAATGATATTGAGTTCACGAATAAGCTGCTGAACGAAACCGAGGCGAACAAAAAAGCTACGTTGGGCGAACTGAACCTTCTCAGTTCTAAGATTAACAAAAGGCAGGAATTGATTAACACAATCTTGCGCGAAGTTGATTTGATACAAGCGCAGATTGATGAGACAAAAGGCATTGTGAAATCGCTGGAAGACGATTTGAAACGCCTGAAAGATGAGTACGGCAGAATGCTCTATTACGCCTACAAGAATCAGAGTCAATACGATCGGCTCATGTTCATTCTTTCTTCGGAGGATTTCAATCAGGCCTACAAGCGCGTCAAGTATTTTCAGCAGTATTCTAAGCATCGCCAGCAGCAAGCCAGTGCAATTGAAGAGACCCGAATTGCGCTAGAATCTAGAACAGAGGAACTTGCAAATAAGAAGATGAAAATGGCTTATCTGGTGGAGGATAAGGAAAAGGAAAAAATTCAGCTTTCTACAGAAAAAGAGGAGCAAGATGAAATGGTTAAGACCTTGAATCAGAAGCAAAGCGAACTTAAAAAGGACTTAAGTCAGAAGCAGCGAGACGCTAAAAAGCTTGAAAGAGCAATCGCTAGAATCATTGAGGAAGAAATAAGGAAAGCCCAAGTAAAGGCTGCAAAAACAGGCGGAACCACCACAAAATCTGGGTTTGCACTTACACCAAAGGAATTGGAGCTGTCTGGGCAGTTTAGCGATAATCAGGGCAAGCTACCTTGGCCGTCAGAAAGAGGTGTTATCACATCTTCTTTCGGAGAACACCCACATCCAACTTTACCTGCCATCAAGATTGAGAATAATGGAATTGATATTACCACGGATAAAAACACAAAGGCACGTGCGGTTTATGAAGGAACTGTTTCTGCTGTGGTTTCTATTCCTGGAGCACACAAAGCGGTAATTATGCGTCACGGAGAGTTTCTGAGCGTGTACTCAAATTTGGAAGATGTGAATGTGAAAATGGGAGACAAACTCACCGTGAAACAGGAAATGGGAACGGTTGTAACGAGCCGTGAAGACGGCAAAACCGTATTGCACTTTGAAATATGGAAAGGTGCAACCAAACTCAATCCCGCCAAATGGATTGTGAGTAAAAATTAAATACCTTTGATGCATGCTTTTAGGCTCTGTAATACTCGGTTTTTTCGGTCCACAGGAAATTGTCATTGTTCTGGTAATTGTGTTGTTGCTATTTGGTGGCAAGAAAATTCCTGAACTCATGAAAGGTTTGGGAAGTGGCATAAAAGAATTCAAAGACGCATCGAAAGACGTATCGAAAGGCGAAGAGACCGACAAGGTTTCTGAAAAGAAAGACTAAGCTCCGACCGTTTAGTTCAAATGGCGAATATTTCCTCTTATCATCTTGCGTTAAAAGAAGGTTCAACTACGGTTCGTAAAACCGTAGAAGCGTTTCTCACGCGTATTTCTGAAACCAAAGACCTAAATGCTTTTTTGGCAGTTTATGCTGATGAAGCGTTGGAAAGAGCTGATGCCATCGATCAAAAAATTACCGATGATAAGGCTGGGCGATTGGCTGGAGTTGTTGTTGGGATAAAAGACAATATCTGCTATGAAGGTCATGGTGTGCAAGGTGCGAGCAAGATTCTTGATGGCTTTGAATCGCTTTATAGCGCAACTGCAATAGAAAAACTTTTGGCAGAAGATGCCATCATTATCGGACGTTTGAATTGCGATGAGTTTGCAATGGGTAGTTCTAATGAGAACTCGGCCTTTGGAAATGTGCTGAATCCGTTAGATAAAACGAGAGTTCCCGGAGGTTCTTCTGGAGGTTCGGCTGTGGCGGTTGCAGCAGACTTATGCCATGTTTCCCTAGGTTCGGAGACCGGTGGTTCAGTTCGTCAACCAGCATCGTTTTGTGGGCTTGTTGGTGTAAAACCAACGTATGGCCGTGTTTCACGCCATGGATTGTTGGCGTTTGCATCCAGCTTTGATCAGATTAGTCCGTTTGCAAAGAATGTGGAAGATGCCGCTTTAATTACTGAAGTGATTTCTGGAGGTGATGATTTCGACAGCACTTCATCCAGCAAGGAAGTTCCAGATTTTTCGCCAAAACCGCTGGAGAAAAAGAGGTTTGCGTACCTGAAAGATTGCGTGGAGAGCGAAGCCCTTGATTCGACCATTAAGACACGTTTTAAGGAAGTAATTGAAAAATTGAAAGCAGATGGACATACAGTGGAAGCTGTAGATTTCCCCTTACTCGACCATCTTATTCCAACCTATTACGTTCTTACAACTGCCGAGGCCTCATCCAACCTTTCTAGGTATGATGGAATGCGGTATGGATACAGAAGCGAGAAAGCGTCCGACCTTGAAAGCACCTATAAATTATCACGTTCGGAAGGTTTTGGAGCGGAGGTAAAACGTAGAATCATGCTCGGAACGTTTGTTCTTTCTGCTGGGTATTACGATGCTTATTACGGAAAAGCGCAACGGGTAAGACGTTTACTGAAGAATACCACCGATGCGCTTTTTTCAGAATATGATATGATTCTTTCGCCCACAACACCTGATGTGGCTTTCAAGTTTGGAGAGAATTCGGAAGATCCGATTAAGATGTATTTGGAGGATATTTTCACGGTGCTAGCTAATCTGGTTGGTATCCCTGCTATTTCTGTTCCTATTGGTGATAAAAACGGACTTCCTTTTGGAATTCAGGTTATGGCAAATCAGTTTGAAGAAGCTCAGATGTTTGCTGCGGCTAAGCACATTATTGATTGCTGTTCAGAATAGTAGAAGATTGCCACTTCCTTCGTATTCGCGACAAATGAAAGTTTGACACCTATACCACGCATACTTAACGCCATTTATTGCGTTATACTTGTTCAATAGGGTTTGCCCGTTGGTTAAATGCGTTTGATAAAACCGATACTCAGCTTTTTGATGTTGCTGTTTCTGCTTCCTGTGTGGGGTCAGAATCTCAGCAATTTGCGCACCCGAACCATAGAAATTACAAGTGATACCATTACGCTTGATACGCTGAGTGTTGTGCCGAATGGCTTTAACCTGAAGCTTGACGGAAACCAGCTAGATTCCAGTCAGTATCAATTAGAATGGTATTCAGGAAAGCTTATCGTGGATCAGAACTTAGTGGGTAGTTCTGTAGAGGCGAGTTACCGCGTTTTCCCCTCTCTTTATTCAGAAAAGACATTTAATAAGGACCCGTCCTTGATTAGAGATATTCGGGATGTTCCAAAAAATCCTTTTAGCTATACGGTGGCTAGTGAAGCCTCCGGCCAATTGTTTAACCTTGGCTCGTTGAGCAGAAGTGGTTCTATTTCTCGTGGAATTAACATTGGAAATAATCAGGATCTTGGAGTGAGTTCGAGTTTGAACCTTAACCTTTCTGGACAAATCACTCCGAAAGTGGGAATCCGAGCGGCCATTACCGACAACAACATTCCTTTTCAGCCAGAAGGAAACACGCAACAATTGCAGGATTTTGACCAGATCTATATTCAGCTTTTCACGGATAAGACCGAACTGACGGCTGGAGATTTCCGGTTAGAGCGTCCCAATAGTTATTTCATGAATTTCTTTAAGCGTGCACAAGGAGTGAGCATCAAGCATCGGTTTCCTATTGTGAGAAAAAAAGTAACAGATGAACATCCTGGCTTTTTGGAAGTAAAGGGAAGCGGAGCGCTATCACGCGGAAAATTCAACCGGCAAATTGTTCAAGGTGTCGAAGGAAACCAAGGACCGTATCGGCTTCGGGGTGCCGAAAACGAATCGTTCATTATTGTGATTGCCGGAACGGAGCGTATTTATATTGATGGACAATTGATGACCCGCGGTCAGGAAAACGATTACGTAATTGACTATAACACAGGCGAACTCACGTTTACCAGTAAGCGGTTGATTACCAAAGATTCGCGAATTGTTATGGAGTTCCAGTATTCGGAGAGAAATTACTCGCGCTCACTTTTCCATTTCGGGACTGATTTTGAAAAGAATCGATTAAAAGTTCAGTTCAATCTATACTCCGAACAGGACGGAAAAAGTGGATTGGTGAACGGAGATTTGTCTAGCAATCAACTTCAACTATTACAGGACATTGGTGACAACGTTGAACTGGCAATCATTCCTGCCGTTGATTCGGTTGGTTTTGATAACGACCAAGTGCGTTATATGAGATCGGATACAACTGTAAATGTTGATGGAATTCCTGTTTTTGTTCCAGAAATTTATGTCTACAGTATTGACCCAGATAGTGCCATTTATCAGGTTCGTTTTTCAGATGCTGGACTTGGAAATGGCGATTATGTGCAAATACCAACAACTGCTAACGGGCGTGTTTATGAATGGGTTGCACCCGATTCAATTACAGGTGCGCGCGGAGGAAGGTTTGTTCCAGCGCAACAGATTATAACACCAAAAATGAATCAGCTTTTTACGCTAGGTGCTGAATATAAAGTGGCTAAAAATGGAACGGTGGCTGTTGAAGGTGCTATTTCCAACACCGACCTCAACCGTTTTTCCAGTGCTGATAATGAAGACAACCTTGGCTATGGAATGAAGGTGAAATATGACCACATTATTCCCATTGGAGATTCTGCCAAATGGGCATTAAAAACGGGAATTGAGTTCGAACATTTGGATGAGAATTTTAGACCAATAGAACGATTTAGAACGGTGGAATTTGAGCGTGATTGGAATATTGATCAGAACGTATTTACCAATCAATACATCTCAGCCGCGAAGTTTGGTTTTACTAGAAAGGACATTGCGGATGTGGAATACACGTTCCGCTCATTTGTAAATGAAACGCAATTTGAAGCGTATCAAAACGCACTTTCTGCTAAGATCACGCACAAGGGCTTTAACTTCGATTTGAACGGAAGTCACATTTTCTCAAACGGAAAGGATGTGAACAACCGTTTCGGTCGGTTTGAGGTTGGAACTCAGCAGAAATTCAAATGGTTTTGGGTTGGAGCAACCAACATTTTTGAGGATAACCGGTTTTTTACTTCAGGCACAGATTCCCTTACAAACTTGAGCTATCAATGGAATGATGCCAAGGTTTACATCAAAAGCCCCGATACATGGAAGAACCGTTTTTCGGTGTTCTATCAAAGAAGAGATGACCGATTACCGGGCGATAACCAACTCAAGTATTCAAGCCTTGGCGAAACTGCAGGTTTGACGGGCGAGTTGGCTAAAAACCCAAACAGTGTTTTTAAAGCAACCATTACCTACAGAAGGCTGGTTGTAAAAGACACGGTGCTTAGCAAAACCCCTCCAGATAATACATTGATAAATCGGTTGGAATACAACCTTAAGGTTTTGAAGGGTTCGATTACGTCATCTACATTTTACGAAGTTGGTTCTGGTTTGGAGAGCAGGCGGGAGTTTGTTTATGTAGAAGTTCCGCCTGGGCAAGGAGCTTACAGTTGGCTTGATCAGAATGATAATGGGGTTAAGGAGATTAATGAATACGTCCAATCCGTATTTCAGGACACGGCCAGATACATACGTGTTTTTACCCCTACAAATGATTTTACAAAGGTTTACACCACGCAGTTTAATGAGGTAATAAACATAAATCCACGTGTTGTTTGGGGCGGAGAAAAGGGGTTGAAGAAATTCGTTTCACGGTTTTCTAATCAGTTGGTTTATCGGATTGACCGTAAAACCCAACGTGATAACCTGCTGGCGGCATTTGATCCGTTTTTTAGCACCGTTTCAGATAGTACGTTGGTTACACTCGCTTCGTCATTGAGGAACACGTTTTTCTTCAATCGGAGTAGTTCTAAAATTGGTGCAGATTATACCTATGCACAAAATAGGAGCAAAGTTTTTCTGGCAAACGGATTTGAGACACGCAGCAATCGCTCTCACCGACTAAAAGTGCGATGGAATTTTACTAAAATTTTCACGCTAAATGCAGTGGGTGAATTTGGTTGGAAAATAACTGACTCGTTTTTTGATAACAACAAACTTGATGTTCAATACTATGAGATTGAACCAGAACTGGTGTTTCAGCCCGGAACAAAATGGAGGGTCCGAGGTAAGTTCAAATACACAGAAAAGCTCAACTTTAAACCAGAAAATATTGGGACAGAAAGAGCCATTCTACGAGATGCCGGAATAGACGGAAAATACAATCTACTGCAGCGCGGAAGCATCAATGCATCGTTCAATTTTATTAACATAACGTATGATGGTTCCACAGGAAACGCAGTAGAATTTGAACTTCTCGAAGGCCTTCGCGCTGGGCTCAACTTCACATGGAGTACATTCTTCCAAATGCGCGTTGGAAAGAATATGCAGGTTAACCTACAATACAACGGTCGTAAGAGTGAGGAGAATGCAGCCGTTCATACAGGAACGGTTCAGGTAAGGGCCTTTTTCTGATTCGTTTTTAAATCAATGTTTTAGAATTGGATACCGATTATGAGAATGTCATCAACCTGCTCTTCATCGCCCTGCCAATCTTCTAAAAATGAAAGCAGCTTATCGTATTGTTGATTCATAGATAATGCCCCTATTTCCTGCAAAAGGGTCTTAAATTTTTTCTTCATCATCTTCTTTCCGTTCGGACCTCCGAACTGAGAGTAATAACCATCTGAGGTTAGATAGATAGTGTCACCTTCCTGATAATTCACAGAGTGTTGCACAAACTTCTTATCGGAATTATCGATGATGAAGTTTCCAATAGGGTTCCGATTTCCTTTGTATTCCTCTAACTCAGAAGCTGAAACGTGGAACAACGGACGAAGTGCACCGGAGAAACAAATCTGTTTTTCTATCCGGTCTATTCTACACAGAATTAAATCCATACCATCGCGAACACCCGCTCCCGTATGGCCAAAAAGAGCTTCATCAACACTATGGTCCAGTTCTTGAAGAATATCTGCAGGTTCCGTTACCCCTTTTCTGATGACTACCTGATTTAGCAATTGATGTCCTATCATGGACATGAGTGCACCTGGAACTCCATGTCCTGTACAATCCACGGCTGCGATGTAGTTGTAGCGATCTGTTTGATATTGCCAGTAGAAATCACCGCTCACGATATCACATGCTTTCCATAAAACAAAAGACTTGGGAAATATTCTTGTGCACTCCGTGCTTTTGGCCAGCAGCGCCTTTTGAATCAACTTGGCGTAGTTGATACTGTCAGTCATCTCCTTATTCTTGGCCTTTAGTAGCCCGTTTGTTGTTAAAAGTTCCTCGGTCCGCTCTCCTACTCGCTGTTCCAGATCTTCGGTAAGTTCTCGGAGAGCCATTTCTGTCTTATGCTGAGCGGTCATGTCTTGCATTGTCCCAAAAACCCTTAGACTTTCTGGTTCAGCAGGATTACCTGAAGAACTTAGAATGGAGCGAACCCACTTTTGCTGTCCTTTCAATGTGGTTAGGTAAAAACTACTGTCGGCATTGGCAACGGTCTCTGTGGATGTTTGTTTTATCACAGATTCCAATTTTTTTTTATCATTGGGCGAAAGAACATTTAGAAATCCATCCAAACTTGGAGTATAGGTTTTTCTATCTGCATCAAGAATATTATATATTTCGTCTGACCATAAAATATAGCCGGAGTGAGGATTCCATTCCCAGTTGCCCATACTGGTCATTTTTTCGGCTGCCTCTAGTCGTTTTTGACTTTTAAGCAGTTCACTGAATGCGTCTTTTCTGTCATTGTCTGCCTTTTGTCGATTTAAAACCATTTTAATCGCATCTGGCAAACGGCTCAATCTATCTTTAATAATGTAATCGTCTGCACCAGCTTTCAGGCATTCAACAGCTATTTCATCGGGTAACGAACCTGTTACCATAATAAACGGACAGTTTACACCAAGCTCTTTTTTGTCTCGAAGAGCAGCAAGACCATTGTATCCCTTCAGGCCATAATCAGAAAGAATAACGTCAGGAGCCTCCCTCTCTAGCTTATCAATAAACGCAAATTGATCAGAAACATGCTCATGCTCGAAATCTAAATCAGATTGATTCAAAGTCGACAAAATGAGTAGGGCGTCTTCTTCACTATCCTCCAGCATCAATATCCTCAGTTTTTCCATCTCAAGTTTCAATTGAATGATTGTGTTTTATAATCTTATCATTTTGGTGCCTTATTCAGTAAAAGCCAATACATACCAACATCTATAATTGCGGCTATGAAATCTTCAAAATCTACAGGTTTCACAATGTAACTGTTTACCCCTAACGCATAACAACGTTTGATGTCGGGGTCTTCGGCTGAACTCGTCAAAACCACAATAGGAATTGTTTTGGTCAAAGGGTCAGCCTTCAATTTTTCAATTACTTCGATTCCATTCACCTTGGGCATTTTAAGGTCGAGCAGAATCAAACGCGGAAGGGGTTTGCCTTTCCTTGACTCAAACTTTCCCCTAGCGTAAATAAAATCCAACGCCTCCGCACCATCTTCCACGTGTTCCAAATTATTGGCCAAGTTCTTTTGGCGAAGTGCAGAAAGCGTCAATTCTGCATCGTAAGGATTGTCTTCTACCAATAACAGGTCTGCGATTCTATTTTCCATTTTACTCTGTATTTAATTCAACTTCGCTTTCTTGTTCTCTCTTCTTATTGGATGGTAGTGCGAAATGGAATGTGGCCCCTTTATTCAGTTCCGCGTCTGCCCAAATTCTACCTTCATGTTTAGTGATGATTCTAGATGCGAGCGCCAAACCAACACCGGTTCCATCAAAATCTTTTTTGGAATGCAGTCTTTGAAAAACCCCGAAGAGTTTGTTGGCATATTGCATATCGAAGCCAACTCCATTGTCGGCCACATGAAATACTGTTTGTCCATCTTCCACATCTGACCAGATTCTAATCTTTGGCTCTTCAACTGTAGAGGAATATTTAATTGCATTTGAAATGAGGTTTACCCAAACTTGCTTCATCAGTTTCGGGTCGCAATGCACGGATGGCAACGAAGAAATGTTGACACAACTAATCTTTTCGGGTGTTTCATGTAGTTCTTCGTTTAACACCTCCAGAGCCATTGCATGCATGTTAACTTCGGTTTGATGAAGCTCCTTGCGACCAGTTTTCGAAAATGTAAGTAGGTCATCAATCAGTTGTCCCATCGTTATTGCGTTGGAGCTGATAATGGAAAGCAATCGCTTTCCGTTATCATCCAACTGATTCGAGTTTTGTTGGTCTAACATTTGCGAAAAACCGTTTATCGCACGAAGTGGAGCCCGGAGGTCATGGCTCACCGAATAGCTGAAGGCTTCCAATTCCTTGTTGCTTTCCTGCAGCTGCGAGGTCCGCTTTTCAATCGTTTCTTCAAGCGAAGTATTCAGTTCTTGAAGTTCATCCTCTACCTTTTTCCTATCAGTAATATCTATCGATAGTATGAAAACACCTTCAGGAACAGGTTGAACGCTTAATTCAAACCAAGCCTCCTCTCCATCTGGATATGTGAACTGATTCTCAAAATTATATGACTTCCGATTGCTCATACACCGCTTCAGGACCTTGAAAAGCTTTGAGTTTTCTATTCCGGGGTAGCTTTCCATCATGGTGCTACCTAACAGGTCTTTTCGGGTTTTGCCTCTGTGTGCTGTAAACGCGGCATTAACATATTGATAGGTCCAATCAAATCCAATTATCTGAACCCCTTCAAGCATGTTGTCGAGGGTTTCCCTGAAATGAGTCTCACTTTCTTTCAGACGGGCTTCGGATTCTCTCTTATCCGTTACATCTCTGAAATTGTTAACAATTCCATTAACGGCAGGGTCGTTAAGAAGGTTGGTTAACGTTGCTTCCAACCACCTCCATGAACCATCCTTGTGTTTTACGCGCGAGGCACGCCCGGAAACGGGAGTTCCAGGATTATCAATGGCTTCCATTATGGAATTCTGAACACCTTCTAGGTCTTCGGGATGAACTATTTGGCTAAAGTCCGTTTCCAGAAATTCTTCAGCAGTATAACCCAACACTCCGAATGTGGAACCTGAGGCGAATGTGGGTTTACCTTCTGCCGAAACGATAACAACGGCATCTCCTCCGTTTTCAACCAATGCTCTGAACCGTTTTTCGCTTTCCTGCAATCGTTTGGCCGTATCCTGAGCCTCATTTCGACTTATAATTGCTTCAGACGTTCTTTTGATAACCGTCTCCTCCAAGTGTATGTTAAGCTCTTCGAGTTCAGATTCAATCAGACGCTGCTTTCGGTCCTTTTCATTGATGAGGGTCGCCACTCGCCAAATGACAATGCAGGAAGTCATTACCACTAATACAATTATGAGCATCAAACCAAACTCGGTGGAATAGAAGCTTTGTTTTTCGCCATAAAGTTGCAAAGCACCAAAGGCAATTGGTAAAAAGACAGCTAATGGCAATAACATCTTGGCCATAAATCCACCTGATCCTTTACTCATAATCGTTGTTAAAAAAGGTCCCATTGGCTGAATGACCAGCATTCCAAAGGTCAAAATCACAAACCCAATTGCAGTATTAACCGCCATGGGAAACATAGAAAGGATGCCGTAGAATTCAGGAACGTTATAACCATAACCAATCATTGAAAGAACGCCTTGAAGAAGAGCAAGAACCGTGATGAGTTCAATAATCCAAATTGGAGTTCTATTCCAAGTCCTGAGAAAAAACACCCATCCTACAAATATGAAGGCGATGGCGGTATTTGGCGCCATGCGATTTGACACTCCTTGGGTCAAATCAATTTGCAATTTCTCATAAAATAGAGTGGTGTCAACAGGAATGTACCAACCGGTTGTTACTGCCAAAATTTTCATCAATCCTAATCCTATGATAAGGCAGGAAAGAACTCTTAGCAGCCGGATGTTTTTCAGGTTAATCAATGCGATTCCAGCCAGGAGAAATCCAATGGCGGTTAAAGGATTCATTGCAACCAATCCGGGTAACGGGCGTTTGAGAAATTCTATTTCAAATTGCCAACCTAAAAGCACGGTGGTTGCTAATATGAGCACCAAGGCTGCCATCCCAGTTCTGAACCGAGATGTCGTTAAATTTGCGATTGTTTCTTTAGGAAGTTCCATTTCCTTGGTTCGCGCGTTAATCTTTAATTAGGCTACCTTTTCACTCGTATTCTATTTTGATATTAGGGAGATTTGCAATGTAGTGAATTTAGCATTGTTATCAAAGGATTGTTAGGCCTCAATTCTTATCCTACGAATAAGGTTTGCGATTGGGGTGGAGTTTAAACGGTGGTTGTCCACAAGCTTGTTCCATAGCATTGGATCAGTTACTCTGATTAATCGTAACCAATGATTATGTTCCATACTCCCCTTGCTCTTTCTACACGTTTGGCAGCATAGATTTCCTTTGATGGTTAAGACAAGTATTTCGTCAGTATGACCACAATAAATACAGCTTTTATCCTCATTCAGTTCCATTAATCCAGAGCTTATCCTAAATTCAATTCGGGCAGAAATCGTATTTTTTTTGCTTAGTTGATTCATCATAATCTTGTGCCATCGATACAACCACAATGTCTTTGGGGAGGTTCTTTGGTGGCATTAGTAAGTTTCCGTAAATCATAATCACCTGAACGTGTATGTCGATATTCTGTCTAAGAAATCTGCTTTTCAATTTGCTTGCAGACGAAATGCTTATTCGAGATACGAATGGCTCGTAAGACAGTTTGGGAACGAGTATACAAAATTGCCCGTTTCTGAGAAGAAAGGCAATCGGTATGCCGCCAACCTCCGTGTTTCGAGAGAGTTCCCAACCCTGGCTTTCCGGGTATGCACCTATTAAAAACAACTGAGCCAATTCCATTTCTTGTGTCATTTTCTCCATTTTTATATACCGTATGAGTAGCATCCGTTATCGCATGTGCCAGAAGCACTCTCGCATGGACATTCCAGTTTTACCGAATTTCTAGGCCCCTTTTTAAGCCGTACTGGACACTGATTGAGGTCGTATTTGTGATATATGCCTGCATCGGTCTCGTCATTTGATCCAATCAGCGTGTTTTCACCGCTCGTTTCTACCAGCCAAATTTTGGCATCTGCATTTGCGAAGTTGATTGTCTCAGAAAAAACACCATTCTCGTTGAGGGTTCCAACGCAGAAATCGTCACCCGAACACATCACATCAACGCCATTCGAATAAAGCTTGGTATAAACGATTTGATTGGTAGAGGAAAGCTTGATTACAATAGAGTCTGATTTCAGTATAATATCATGCGTACTTAACGCATAGCAGCTTGACGATGTGAATGTATAATTGGCCATTTGGCTTGATGTAAGTTTGGTTTCTTCGGACAAAAGAATAACAGGAGTCGTTTCTGTTCAAACAAATAATTTCAATATATTTCAACGAAATTAGAAGTGTGTTAAATGAAATCCGACTCTCTATATAGGGCAATACACGCCATGGATGGTGGAGAAACAAGGTATTGTAGGGAAGCTCTTCGAATGGAGGAGGGGTCTATGGCCGAAAACAGGCTGTTTCTGTTTGAGGTGCTGCTAGCTCTCTCTAGCTACAACACGGATGCTGTTGCTAAGGCACTGAAAGGAAGAGTGATATTGACCAACCTGCCCGTAGAAAAGACAAGGCTATTTGGAAAGTTGTTGAAGTACGTTGCGCTACTAAATGAAAGCAAGAAACCTTCCAATGATGCGTATAAACGACTTGGTGAGGCTAAGGTGTTTGAGCATTTAGGCATGATGGAAGAGGTCGTAGAAGTCGCTCAAAAAGGGCTTACTTCTGCGGTTCAGGTAGAAGATCTTGAGGCCGAGGTTCTGCTACGCGATTTGCTGCGGAGGGTCTATAAAGCCATAAAAAACAAGAAGCTTATCCAAGAAGGAACTGCTAATGAGTATTTGCTTGAAACTGCCGTGAAGAAGCTCGCCAGACTCATGCGGTATAAAGTGATAAATGACCGAGCTTTCGATTATCTAAAGCGGTACAGAGTAAGCGATGCAAAGGCTGCTAAGAAAGGGATGGAGGAGCTTATGCACTTGCCTGAGATGAGAGACATAAAAATGGCAGACTCGTTACCGTCACAGATTCTGTTTTATCAAACGTTGAATTATTATTTAAGCAGTAAAAACGAAATGAATGAAGCAATTGATGCCTTGACTAAAAGTCTTCAATTGTGGGAGTCTAATCCAGAAATGATTGCTTTAAATTCATACAATTATCGAAGCACATTGGGAAATATACTTGGGAAATTAAGTATTACCGGGCGAATTGATGAAGCTCCAAAGTTTCTGCGAAAAATGGAACAAGTTCCCGTACCGGGCAAAAAAGAGGAGGTGCTGAAGTTTTCTGAGATTGAATTACAATATCAACTATATTTTTTGAATTCGGGCAAGCTTGATTTGGTGATTGAAAGAGAGAAACGCACACTTGGCGTAATAAATAAGTACGGAAAGGTTCTCCAAATCAGTACTGCATTAACACTGCTTTATAATCTTGGGGTAGCCCATTTGCTTTGCGATAACCTAGGTAAGAGTCTTGCGGCTTTTAATAGAATTCGAGAATACGGCATTCTTTCGCAACGAAAAGATATTCAAGGTGT
>Ga0222659_1000469_pt1 | contig 23890 bp, 22 predicted proteins | sample AntAcemetagen547_FD_179850 | JGI IMG/M metagenome (GOLD analysis project Ga0222659, IMG submission 179850) | Saline water microbial communities from Ace Lake, Antarctica - #547 | ecosystem: Environmental > Aquatic > Non-marine Saline and Alkaline > Saline | place: Antarctica: Ace Lake...
ATATTGTGCATTATCAACAAAAAAATCACCCATATTCTCGTAGGTTTCTTTGCTTTCTGCGATATAGTCAATTACCGATTGGCCGTCTTTTTTATTGAAATGCTTCAATAGCGATTCATTTCGTTTTGCAGGGTTTGCAACGAATAGAAATTCGGTATCATCTGAAAAGTAATAATGACAACACTCCTCTACTTTGTGATAATTAAAGTACAATCGAGGATCTTTCCCACATAATTCAAATAATTCATCAACCTGTTTTGGCAATGTAAACAATGACGGACCTCTGTCCCAGCGATATCCTTCAAAAGACCATTCACTTAGTTTTCCTCCAAAACTAGGATTACGTTCAAGCACAAGAACAGAATGCCCTTTTTTACGCAATCTTAAAGCCGTTGCGACACCCGCTAAGCCAGCTCCAATTACAATACTATCCCACTTTTTAGTCATTTATCTTTCGGCTGTTAAAAAGTAATCTTTTACTTGATCAAAAATTTCCAAGAACCAAATAGTATACTGTTCAGGTCGCTCTTTGATGTCCACCTTGAGCAGTTCGAGATCCATATACTTCCAATCACCTACTTCGGCAGGATTTGGTTTTGGCGCCAACGAATAGTTTCCTATGAGCACATGATCAAATTCGTGCTCCGTGAGGTCGTTGTCCAATTTGGCTTTATAAATAAAATTAAAAACAAGATTCAGATCTGTTGTAAAACCCATTTCTTCTTTCAAACGTCTTTTACCGGCTTCAACAAGGTCTTCCTGATCACGCGGATGGCTGCAACATGTATTTGTCCAAAGTCCACCTGAATGGTATTTTTCGTTCGCTCTTTTTTGCATAAGCAACTGTCCATCTTCATTAAAAACAAAGACCGAAAAGGCACGGTGAAGTAGGCCCTTTTCGTGTGCCTCCATTTTCTCCATTAAACCAATTGGCTGATCCTTCTCATCCACCAAGATAACTTTTTCCATTCCAGTTTAATTTAAATAGTCGCGCACTTCCTTTTTGTAGGCTCCCGACCAATCTGTTTCATTGATATGTTTCAAAATATAGGCTTTATCTTCCGATAAATTTTGGCTATACCCTAACATAGCGGGTGCGCCAAATTGAATGGCATATCGAATGAATCGAATTTCTACATTTTTGTACGCGAAGTTCACTGCTTTTTCCAATTTCTCTTTGCCCTCATTAAAATAAGACAACTTTGATCCAGGCCAATACACATGGTTCGCCATTGACATAGTTGCACCGGCATGATAAGCATACAAGATAGGATTCGTTTTTAAGCTCGCGTTTTTAGTTAATTCAATCAATTTTTTAGTAGCATTTTCATCAACGCTTGATTTAGAAAATAAATCCCTTACCTCCTCCATTCCTGCAAGGCTAGAAATCGATAAAAAGGCCGCAATAAAAAATACGATCGTTTTCATACCCATAGCGCGAAATTACAAGCCGTTAAACGAGTTTTTGAGATAAGATTGGCACATGAGAATTAATTTTTTTTCGTTCGAAATACGAATTCGTTCCGTCATTAAGTCATTGATTGTTTTACGTTTAATCTTGGCCAATAGCTTTGTATAATAGACATATGACACATAAACGCCCAAACGAGATGATTTTGGTAGCATCTTAATCCCTACAAAAGCTTCTCTAAATTCTTCTTCAATTTCCAATTCAATCGTTAATTTATCTTCGTGAGACATACCACCTTCGCCAATATGCGGAAAGTACAAGCGCCCGAGGTTATTAAAATCATCCTTTAGATCTCTTAAAAAATTAATTTTTTGAAAAGCTGATCCTAATTTTTTCGCATAAGGTTTCAATTTTTGATATTCTTCCTCACTCCCATAAACGAAAATTTTGAGGCACATCAATCCTACCACTTCTGCCGAGCCAAAGATATATTCATCATACTTCATGTCGTCATATTTCACTGGATTCAGATCCATCTCCATACTGTGGAAAAATGCATAAATAAGTTCGTGATCGATTTCATACTGATTTACTGCTTTTTGAAAAGAATTTAAAATAGGATTTAATGAGATCTTTCGTTTAATCGCCAAGAAAGTCTCGGCTTTCAACTCGGCCAAGAGTACCGACTTGTCAAAATCGTGGAAAGAATCAACAATTTCATCCGCAAAGCGCACAAAACCATAAACCGCATGAACATCATCTCGAATGTTTTTATCCAAAAAACTTACTCCTTTATAAAAAGAGGTACTGTATTTTTTTGTAACGGCTATCGAAGCCTCCCGCGAATAGTCATCAAATAATTGTTTCATTTACGCTAGCAATTAAAGGCACAATTCAAATTTTACATGCCAGATTGGAGTTTATTTTATTAAAGTACGTAGAAAGTTTATAAAATAAGCCATTCTGACGTAACTTTAAAACGTTTCAAAAGTTAAATTGTTTAAGATTAACCTTTTTTTAATACTTGCTGTGCGGCAACTTTTCCTGAAATCAGAGATGGAGGAATACCAGGCCCTGGAACAGTTAATTGCCCACAGAAAAACACATTGTTCAATTTAGACTTCATTTTAGGTTTCAAATTGGCTGTTTGCATTAATGTATTTGCCAATCCATAAGCATTACCTTTATATGAATTGTAATCTTCTTTAAAATCGTCAATACAAAAATCTCGACGATAAACAATATGCGGTGAAACGCTAGCACCCGTCTGGTGCTCCATCCGTTTAATCACCAAATCAAAATAATGATCACGCATTTCTTGAGAATCTTTTAAGTCGGGCGCAATTGGAATTAAGATAAAAATATTTTCAGCATTCGCTGGTGCTACATCTTCATCTGTTTTGGATGGGACGCAGGCATAAAACAAAGGCTTTGAGGGCCATTGAGGGCGATCATAAATTTCCTCACCATGTTCCGTCAGGTCTTCATCAAAAAACAAATTATGATGTAATAAGCCATCTATTTGTTTATCTAGACCAAGGTAAAAAATTAAACAACTCGGTGCAAGACTTCTTGAATCCCAATATTTTTTTGAATACCTGCGATACTTTTCGGGAATTAGATTTTGCTCCACAAAATTATAATCCGCTCCCGCTATAATTTCCTCAACATCAACCCATTCCCCGTTTACCTTAATTTTTTCAACACGTTCGTTTTCGCATTCAAAGGCTGTGACATTTGCATTAAAATAAAATTTAACGCCATTTTTCTCAGCAATCGACTGTAATGCCTTGGCCAATGCCCCCATTCCCCCTTCAGGATACCAAGTACCTAAGCCCATGTCTGCATAATTCATGAGTGTATACAAAGAGGGAATGCGACTTGGCATTTCGCCGAGAAAAAGTACGGGAAAATTTAAAATTTCGCTCGCTTCTTTTGAGGAGAATCGTTTCTTTACATCTTTATCAACCGATTTAAAAACATCCATTTTTAAGGCCTTAGACAAGACATTAAAATTGATAACTTCGTTTAATTTAATGCCCGGTTTTTCAAGAAATTCGGGCACCGCAATATCGTATTTTTGTTTAGCTGCAGTTAAGAAAGCGTCTAACTTTTTTCCTCCATCCGTTTCAAATGAATCGAACAAGGTTTTTAATTCATCAACTCCTGCTGGAACAGCAGTGGGAGGTGAATTTTTCCAAAACACCTGATAAGATGGATCAAGTCGCGTTAGTTCATAATAATCCGACCGTTTCTCACCTAACTCTTCAAAGAGTGAATCAATTAATTGAGGCATCCAGTACCACGAAGGTCCCATGTCGAAAGTAAAACCTTCCGCTTCGAAAACGCGCGAGCGACCCCCACCGCTTTCATTTTTTTCATATACAGCAACTTCGTAACCTTTTTTTGCAAGGAAACACGCCGCATACAAGCTTCCGAACCCTGCTCCAATAATTGTGACTTTTTTCATCTTGATATAACGTTCGACAATTTTTTTCTCGCTTGAAAAACTCTACTTTTTACTGTTCCAATTGGAATTTCGAGTTGATCAGCGATCTCTTTGTACTTAAATCCTTCCAAATGTAGTTTAAAAGGTTGTCTTATGTCCTGATTTAAAGCCTCAATTTCTTCAATAATTTGACCTTCCATCATTTCATCAATGGGCGTAAAATTATCAGGTTCCCCAACTTGCATTCTGTAACTATCAGAATCACAATGAATCATCTGGTATGACTTCTTTCGAACGCCATTGATAAAAATATTACGCATCATTATGTTCAACCATCCTTTCAGGTTCGTATTTGTGCGGAATTTTTCATGATTGAGAAATGCTCGTAATATCGTTTCTTGTGCTAGATCTCTAGCATTTTCTTTATTACGGGTGTACTTTAATGCGAAGCCATTAATATAACTTGACAGGCTTACGATTTGTGTTTGGAAGTCGTGTGTTGTCATTTTGTTTAATTTTTAGAACTAATTGTTAAACAAAATTAAGTATTTAATTGGATTTAAATACATTTTGTTTAAATATTTTTTAAAATAGTTAAACAAAATTAAGTCGATAGAAAAAAAAATGAGTAAAGCTAAGGGTTAGAATGGGGTTTGAAAAATAAAAAAAAATTATATTCCCATTAATGTATCAATGGATTGAATGATATTTATGCCTTGCGGAATAGCCTCTTGGTATAGTTTAACTTGATATCCACCGATATAAACTTTTTTCAATTCAATATTATTCTCGAAAATATTCATTAAATCTTCAATTTCTTGCTTTTCAATTTTAGCAATGAGACTCGTAAAAATATAATCCGGTTTTATTCTTTGCACTGCTCGTTCGATATCTTCATTTGGGAGCGATTGTCCTAAATATATTGTTTGATACCCTTTAGATCGAAGGACATAATTATAAAACACCAATGCTAATTCATGAAACTCACCTTCTCTTAAAAATAGCAGGGCTTTACCTTTGCTAAATTTATGTTCTAGCGCCTTTTCAGTATTCCTTATAATATAGTCTCGAATGATGTGAGAAAAGAAATGTTCATGCGAAGCGTCAATGGTATCAACCTGCCATAATTCGCCAATTTTTTGTAAAACAGGAATAAGGACATCAGAAAAAACTCGATCTAGTCCTTGATTTTGAGAAAGATCACTAAGCGCATTAACAATAGCGTTTTCGTCAAAATCCATTATTTTATTGATAAAAAAATCGACCTGTGAGGCTTCATCATCATCTGGCTTTAATAAAATTTCATTTGCCAGGCGAAAGATATCATTCTCATTGAGTTTGGCGATTTTAGAGATCTTTAGACCATTATTATACAATAAATTGATGTTGAGAATCTTTTTCAAATCTCTATCGGAATATAATCGGATATTGGTATCCGTTCGAGATGGGGATAATAAATTATAGCGTTGTTCCCAAATGCGTAGGGTATGCGCTTTAATTTGCGTAAAATTCTCCAGATCTTTTATCGAGTATACTCCCATGATGACAATAACAAAGAACTGATGAATTTGTTTAAAAAAAGAAGGATGTCCGTTATTTTTATAAAAGGGCAATGTGAATAAGTCGGTTTTTAGGCGCTGCGAGTCTTAGCGAATCGACTTTTCTTTTTGACGTTCCTTCTTATCTTGTTCTTTGATGCGATCTTTTCTTTTCTTCTCATATTCCTTATTGGCCTTTTGATTTTTTCGTTTCCACTCACGCTGTTCCTTTTGCTTTGCCTTATAGGTCAATTTATCAATCGTCACCACCTCATTATCAAAAGGTATCAATCCATTTTGAATATCCATTAAAACCTCTTGAGCGATTTTATCATTCCTTACATCAGGATTAAATTTAGCTTCCAAATCTTGATCCCACATTTTAGCCATGAGACTAAAAATATCAGCTTTTTGTTTACTTTGATATTTGCTAGAGATTTCGTAGACCGTCATTCCTGTCTCTAGATGAATCAACTTCATCAGCATTTCGCCTTCGGTCGTATAGAGATCGAGCAGGAAGTATTTGAAATCCTCTTTTAAGTCTTTATATTCATCTTTATAAAAGGCATTCTTTTTTCTCCGGCGTTCAATACCCTCAGCATTCGAATCGATTTCATCTATTACGTCAGCTGCATAAAGTGCATAAGGGTATACTTTAACAATAATTCGTTTCAGCCGATTATACGTATTCATATAATCATTGTCGTGAATGACGACCTCTGCACCGTAATAATCTTTTAGACTATCATCAGGTTCATTTTCAATCTGACTCATAGCAGAAGAGGCAAAACCAACCAAAACAATTAACACAAGTGCTTTCATACTAAGAATGAATACAAGATTTATACCAAAATATACGCTTTTTTTGTAGGATTATTATATTTACCCTCGAATTTAACTTAAACCAGTCTTACAATGAGAGCATACTATTTTTTAGCACTACTACCTTTATTGAGTTTCGTATCATGTAATGGCAGCGGAGGATCCTCAGAGGACTTAATAGGCGATACTTTGCGCATTGACACAACACTGCTTGATTCGACACTGAACGCATTAGATACGGTTACATTGGATTCGGCGGGATATATTGATGAAACAGCTGCACTCACGACTCAAATTGAAAAAGTATATGGTGAGCAGTGGGATTTTTGTGATTGTGTCGTAAAAAATGACTCAATTGAAAAAGCGATCTTCGCAACAGATGATGATAACCAACTTGATTTAATTCTTGCCCGAATGGAAGTTGTTGATCAACACTGCAAAGAATTACTAACAACCGCCAATACCACACCAGACGATCGCGCAAAACATGAGCGAAAAGTAAATCGCTGCTTGAAAGACGCAAAAAATAAGTAATAGATACGTTGCTAAATACGCCACACGACGTATTGCGGACCTTGGAACATTGACCTATCTTTATCAAAAAATTAAGGTATGAGATTCGTTTCGCTATTACTCATTTTAACAACTTGCTTTTACGCACAAAGTCAAATGGAAAATTGGTACAATGTTGACCTTGGAACCCTAGGCTATAAGAGCAATCGTATAGGATTTGATAAATTAAATAGCGCCATTCCAAATTCACAGGGGTATTATGCAGATTCGTCCCAAATCCAATTCAAAGGCGCATCAACGGAACTTGCAGCAGATATTTTTACAGAACATGTTTATTTCCATTTAGATGGTTCTATTATTACAGATTTAGCTGTTACATTAATGCTATTTAGAAAAGATGATTGGTGGTATCAACAACCTTTTGGCAATTATGATCAAACTCAATTTTTACCTATTCGATTGGCATTTGGGGATAATATCACGCCGTATTTTGGCTTGTATGCTGGCGGTCAATGGCAATACTCTATTTTCAAATACACACCAAAAGCTGTAAATTATGATGAAATTCTGATTGGAGGAAATCAATATGGATTTGGTTTGCATGCCACATTTTCACTCGGTCCTGTTTTGATTAGACAATCCTATATGCACGATTGGGTCAGTCGAGCAAGTCATTTCAAGGGCAAAGTAATCACACATGAAACGGCATTGTATTTTGGTTGGCCTAGCTTAGGTGTATTTGGGAAGATGAATTTTTACGACAGAATCATGAATGCAGGGGAATTTGCAACAAATCCTGATGCCATCTTGAAAAGTGATTTAAAATCGACAACGCGACTCTATGAGCAACGCCACATGAATCAATTTACATTTAGTTTTGGAATTTATGCTGCGGGCTTATTTTCGGGTGTTTCGAGAGGAACGGCAAATGCAGCTAGTTATATTGAAACAGAAACCAAAAGAGAAAGGGACGAAGAGAAACGGCGTAAGATTGAGTATATTGAAAATTAGGCCGCTTGAGTTTTATGCAAAGGATAGATTACTCATAATACAAATCATATTTATAAATATTGTCTCCTATTGTTTTATGAAAGATGAAATGTCCTAATTCAATCGTGTAAGCATATTTTCCTGACAGGTAGAGGTGCCAATCATATATTGCTGGCCAAGCCACATATTGCCTAAATGCAATTGAATCTGAATCGAAACTAAATGTGCCTTCCCCACCTAGCGGTAAAAGACTGAGATTTTTTGGATTTGTGAAATTATCTTCATAAAAATGGACAAAAGTCGAATCCGATCGCGTTGTATCAAGTGCCGCATAATGCACGCTGAACTCACCTACGTAAAGACCCTCAATAACAGGCAAGGGAGGTGGTGGAGGCGGAATTAATTCCACCTCTTCATTCGGGTCAATTTGTTTTTTATCGCAACCATAAAAAAATCCAACGGAAATAATTAAAAATAACCCGAAAATACTTTTCATATCCTTTTTATTATGTTGTATAGACGAAAATTAAAAACGAATAGTTGCACAAGAGCGATAGAAGCGAAACTCAGGAAAAAGAAGTAAAGTCTTAATCAAATGACAAAGTCAAACCCAAACCTGGATATTTATTCCCGACAACCGTTGGGCGCCAAGAAAAACTCAAATCTTCAGAGACATCAAAGGAAACAAAATGCCCATCAACGTATGCTTCTAGCACATTTAATCCCCAAACGGCGATAAAGGCGACAAGAAAAATATCTCTTCGATTGGCATACGTATCAAAGCCGAGATAATCAACTTGATTAGCTGTATAGCCTAGGATTAGACTTGTAGAATCAGGATAATTTGCAAAGCGTTGATCCAAATAACCAGCATTATTTTGACGAAATTGGTATTCTTGTTTTGTTAGGTTTGCGAATTGGTTATTGTGATAAAAATAATAGCCACAGGCTGACAAACCACCATAAATTAAAGGTATTTTCCACCATGCTCTATTTTTTTTATCTGCTATTTTCCGATAGCCTAATTCATTGTAAAATTGACCGGCACCTGGAATAAAAGTTGACCACAATGCTGAGCGTTTGGGAACATGTACGTAATTAGAATCACTGAGTAAATCAGATTGAACAGAAAAAGCGTTTGCGCTTATTCCGAACGAAAATAATACTAATAAGAATAGAAAATTACGCATTCACCTGATCGATAAAATCAATTATTTTGTCCAGCTCTTCTTCCGAGTCAAAATTAATAACGATTTTACCCTTTCCTTTATTGTCTGCTGAGATTTGAACCTTCGTTTTAAGTTGCGTCGCAAGGCGCTCTTTAAAGCTCGCAGCAAATTGCGATAATTCAAAAGATTCTTCTTTTTTTGATTTCGCTAAGCCAGGTGCTTTTTGACTTTTTATCAAAGCTTCGATATCTCTTACAGACAAATCATCCTCTACTACTTTGCGGAAAAGTTCAAGTTGCACATCTTCATCACCTGCAGAGACAATGGCACGCGCATGGCCCATAGACAATAAACCTTGGCGAATACCAATTTGAATTGGAGCCGGTAATTTTAATAAACGTAGGAAGTTTGCAATGTTTGACCGACTCTTACCGACTTTTTTACTGAGTTGTTCTTGCGTAAAGTTACACTCATCAATTAACCGTTGGTAAGAGAGACCTACTTCAATTGCATTCAAATCAACCCGTTGAATATTTTCAACCAAGGCCATTTCGAGCATGGTTTGATCATTTGCAATTCGAATATAGCACGGCACTTCTTTCAGACCAACCAATTGCGAAGCTCTAAAACGGCGTTCGCCAGAAATGAGTTGATAACGATCACGCCCTAATTTACGAACTGTAAGCGGCTGAATGATTCCGTGTTCAGCAATTGATTCTTTTAATTCACCCAGTTGCTCCTCCTCAAAATGCGTTCTTGGATTAAAAGGATTTGCCTCAATTTGAGAAATCAGCAAAGAAGAAATCGAACCCACCGTCTTTCCTTCAACGCCGATATTACGCGTAGTAATATCTGTACTTGCATTTTCAAGCAATGCGCTTAAACCTTTACCTAAAGCCCTTTTCTTAGTCATTTCGTCCTCTTCCCTATTATATCAATTGTTTATCCTTATTCTTCATTTTGGTCAAATCATTTTTTTGCAACACTTCACGCGCAAAATTTAAATAATTGATCGACCCTTTACAAGTGGCATCATGCATAATGATTGTTTCACCAAAACTTGGAGCTTCACCCAAACGAGTATTACGGTGAATGATTGTATTAAAAACAAGTTCTTGAAAATGTGTTTTCACTTCATCCACGACTTGATTTGCCAATCTTAAGCGCGTATCATACATAGTCAATACGATTCCTTCAATATCCAAGTCAGGGTTTAAGCGTGACTGAATGATTTTGATCGTATTTAATAATTTACCTAAACCTTCCAGCGCAAAATATTCACATTGAACAGGGATGATCACAGAATCCGCAGCTGTTAAAGCATTGACCGTAATTAATCCCAAGGAAGGAGAACAATCAATGATAATGAAATCATAATCTTCCTTGATTAACTCAAGCGCTTGTTTCAATTTGTTTTCACGATTTGGCATATTAATCATTTCCAATTCGGCACCGACAAGGTCGATATGCGCGGGAATGATATCCAAATTCGGGTTTTCAGTTTCAATAACGAGGTCTCTCGCATCTGCTTCATTTACGAGGCAATCGTAAATACTTCGTTGCACATTTCGCGAATCGAAACCAACACCTGAAGTAGCATTTGCCTGGGGATCTGCATCAATAATCAATGTTTTATACTCCAGTACACCGAAACTCGCACCTAAATTAATAGCTGTAGTCGTCTTTCCTACTCCCCCTTTTTGATTTGTAATTGCAATTATTTTACCCATTGAGATTTTTAAATAGTATCGAATATCAAAGATACTTTTTTTTGCCGTTATTTTTTGTTTTGTTGAAAACTATTAGCGTCTATTCGTCCAATAAAAGGTAAACAACATGACCGTGATAACCTAAATTATAACCCTTACCATTTGTATTTGAAGATTGCAAAAATAATCTTATAGCCGGCCAAGATTGTTCCTTTAATCGTTCCTGAAACCTTAGAGGTTCCAATCCTTTTTTTATAATTCACAGCAACCTCTGTATAGGTCAATTTATGCTGAGCCGCTTTCAATTGCATTTCGATTGTCCACCCGTATGTTTTATCATCCATTTTCAACTTCATCAATTGATCGTATTTGATCGCTCTAAAAGGACCGAGATCCGTATATCGCACACCATAAAAAACACGCATCAAGCGCGTTGCGAGCCAATTGCCAAAACGTTGCGGAAAGGTCATGGAACCTTTTTCTTTAGCACCAAGCGCACGCGAGCCAATTACCAAATCAATATTTTGTTCAAGAATTGGCGCTACGACCAGTGGAAGTTCTGCTGGATAATCAGAATAATCGCCATCAATAAAGACAATAATATCGGGCCGAATTTCCATTTGAGAAGCAAATTCCATTCCCTTTAGACATGCCCATCCATAGCCCGGTCGTGGTTCATTTAAAACGATTGCTCCAGCTTCAGTAGCAACCCTCTCAGTGCCGTCAGAAGAGCCATTATTGCATACCAAAATATCAGAAACGATATCTTTTGGAAGATCATTAACAACTTTACCGATTGATCCTTCCTCATTGACGGCAGGAATAATTACGACAATTTTAGGCGTTTTCATCATTTAAAATGGGGAATAATTTTTCTTTAAAAGTGGCTAAAGATACTACGGATTTAATTCAAAACCATTATTTCCAAGTACAATTGGCCCCTCATTGCCGAAGCGACCTTGTTCAGGACCGTTTTCTAATTTTAGCACACCTCGCGGGCAGACTGCAGAACAAACACCACAACCGACACAAGAAGATCGAATAATATTTTGCCCTTTTTGAGCATAAGCCCTCACATCTATCCCTTGTTCACAATACGTTGAGCAATTGCCGCATGAAATACACTGTCCCCCATTTGTGGTAATTCTAAAACGTGACTTGAAGCGTTGCACTAAGCCCATGTAAGCAGCTAATGGGCACCCAAATCGACACCATGTTCGATTCCCGAAAATCGGATAAAAACCCGTTCCAATTACGCCAGAGAAAATCGAACCGATTAGAAAACCATACGTTTTTTGGATGGTATAGGTTTGAACGCCCAGCATACTCGTCGCTCCCGTAAAAAATGAATAGAGCGTCAATGCGGTCATGAGAATTGCAAAAACCAATACACCATGAATGAGCCAACGTTCTAACTTCCACGCCCACATTTTTTTATTTGAAAGTTGACGGTATGGATCTCCCAGTGTTTCAGCCAATCCTCCACATCCGCAGACCCATGAACAATACCATCTTTTACCGAAGAAATAGACCATAATTGGCACAATTAATGCGGTTAAAATGATACCCCAGAACAACATAAAAATCCCAACATTACCACTTGCCATTAAATTTTCAATATTCCAATCAAAGAAATAATCATAATCTAAGGGCCATGCATTTTTAAAATCATAATAGGGCATATTAAAACGCACCAACAACTCAGGAATGATAAACGCAAAGGCAATTTGAAAAAAGAGTACAACAGTTGTTCGTACAACTTGGTAAGCATTGTGTCGGTATTTTACCCACATCCGAACAGCCATCACAGTCATAGCGACACAATACATAAATCCATATAAAAACCACTGCCCAGCTGGGTTGCCGCTTAGCAATTGACTGACAGGATTGACAAGGATGATATTGTTGACGAGGTATTGCGGATAGAAATACAAAAAGACATAAAAAGTGACAAGGTAGAACATCACGACCCAAGCAATCCAACCTCGACTCGAAATAGCATCTCTGTAAATACCGTCATTTTTTATTCCTGCAGGACCAAGTAACTTAATATTGGCCAAATTATAAGCAATCGAGCCAATCACAGCTAATCCAAACGTTAAAAATAACCAAAGAAGCGTGTTCGAATTTGCTGGACTCGTGATAAAAACCTTGTTCAAGGCAAGTAAACTTTCGCCATCATCATACAAGCGATAAGCTCCACCAATATCTTGATTCAATTCAGCAACCTTATCATTCAATACACCTTTAAACTCATCCACAGAAGCATAGGATTTTGAATCCGTGTACATCCAATTGGTATTGTCAACGAGCATTTTAATTTTCGATTCTTGCGCACCTAGCGCATTTCGAATAATGTCTTCAGAATAGGTAATAGCTTCATTTTCAAGCGAAAAACTATAAATTGATGCAAGGTCAAATTCAGAAATCGCAGCCACATCATAAACCAAATCACGAATCAAACCATTGTGAATTTCAATAATTTTAGGCAAGGCCGCATTAAAGGAAATTAAATCAGAAAAAGGTGCACTATTTTGGGCTGAATATACAACTGTTGCATCATTGAATACATTTGCAATCGTGTCACCTGCGTCTAACGATTCAGGACTTGTATCAAAATGAGCTCGAACTAAATCGGGAGTAATTTTATAGGATCCAAGAAAGATGTTTGCAGTAAATAGCAAGATACCCAAAAGGAAAACAAAAAAACCTATTCTTCTAACGTTTTTCATTGACTAAGCTTTTTGATTTAGAATCGTTCTCCACCAAGATTTTGGTTGAAGTACAATATTTTTACCTGTTTTAGAATTAAAAGCAGCGATAATATTTTGTTCGTGATGTTTAAAAAATTCAGGATCAAAATTAGCATGATTCAATCCAGCCATCACATCATCTACAGTTGCTTGTTTTATCAACCAGTTATTAAACAATTCGTGTCTCATTCGGATACCAAAAACATTAATTCCTTTAAAGACATTCGACTCTTTATCCCAAACAACATGCATGGCAATTTCACCCTTTTCATGTTCCCAATAAAAATCAATTTCTCCAGGTTGAAGATTTGCCATCACCCAACCGTATGTTTGATATTCGATATCAAAAAATTTGGCAGAATTAAACCAAGGCCCTGGGTTATAAGCCATCCGATTACCACATATCGTTTGCGCGACAGTCTCGCCCATAATTCGGCCTGTATACCAGACTTGTTCAATTGGCCGGCGACCATTAATGGATTGATCAAATTCTGCACAGTCACCTATGGCATATACGCCTGGTAAATTCGTTTCCAAAAAGGCATTGACTTTAATGCCACGATTGATTTCGAGCGCAGAATTTTTCAAAAAATCAACATTCGGAGAAACACCTGCAGTCAATCCAACGATTTGACATTCGATTAGCTCACCTTTTTTTGTGCGAATCGCCTTCACATGACCGGCGCCGTCATCAATGATCTCACTTAATTCTTCATTAAAACGCAAATCAACATGATGCTTTTTTATATGGCGAGAAATTAAACTTCCCTCTTCTTTCGGGAGTATATTTCCCCAAAACCGATCTTCTCGCACCAAAAATGTCACTTTAATTCCGCGTGATAACAACATTTCTGCGAGCTCCACACCAATTAATCCACCTCCTACAATAACTGCATGTTTAGCCGTTTTTGCGCGCTCCTCTAAATCCGTTAAATCTTGATAAGAATACAAACCTTGAACACCTTTTAGATCTTGACCTGGCCATCCAAATTTATTCGATTTGGCGCCGAGAGCAAGAATTAATTTAGTGTAATTTATTTCGAGTCCATCAGTGCATACAAGCATTTTTGATTCAGGAATAATTTTTTCTACACGGTTAAAAATCAAATCGATTCTGTTTTTCTCCCAAAACCAATCTTCATAGGGTTTGATATCTTCAAATCTCATATGCCCCATGAAAACATACATTAATGCGGTACGAGAAAAGAAATATTCAGTTTCCGCAGAAATGACAACAATTTCATTGTTACTATTTTTTCGAATGTGCCTTGCTGCCGTTATTCCCGCTATGCCATTTCCAATGATAACGATTTTCTCCATATTATTTACTTAGAATCGAGATTTAAATGATCTCCATTTGTTGACGATATTCCATCAAAAGCCTTACAAATTAGAAATTATTTTTGATCTGATTTTGAATTAGACCAAAACTTTATTCAACAAATAACGCTCAATTTTGGAAAGTGAATACTGATCGATCGCATAGACTGTGACAGCAATTTTATCGTGCTCAATTCTGTTCATAATTAACTGCTGTTGGGGAATAGCCCAAGGGCAATTTCTAAGCCATTTCTCTAAATTTTTGTACATTGTTTCAGTATCTCTATCTCCAATAGGTAATACAATTTTGGTTGAAAGTAATTTACCTTTTGCTTGCTGCTTAGCATGAACTTGGTCCACTATTTTCATGTAAGGGATGGATACCAACGCTTCATGCTCGGTTCGCAATTGAACAGCAGTTAATCCAATTTTTTCAATCTGTCCTTTTACGGCATCAAAAACAACAGTATCTTCAACTTTATAGGCTTGCGATAGCCTGAAAAACAATCCAGGAAAAAAATTTCGCCAAAACGAGAACCCAATTAGTGTAGCTATAATCAGAATAATAGAGATAACGATTGGATTTCGTACCACTAAAAAAGTCAACGTAAATAAAGCAAAACTTGTCCATGCCAAGACTTCAATTCGGAAACTTAACACCTTCATTTTTGCCAACATTTTTTCCGATTCAAGGAGTGGAAATAGATAATTTCGAATTAAGTAGAAAAATCCAAAAATTACACCCCCAATTGCGAGAATAAGCAAAAACGAATCGAATCCTACGAAACGCTGATCACCGTATATCTGCGTATTATCTTTAGTTAATAAATCCGGTTCCATGTAGCCAATTTTCTAAATAAGGTTTAACTGTTTTTTTCAACTGAAATTCACCGCGTTCATTTTGCTCCACCAATTTTGCATTCATCAAATTGTTGAGAATTTCGATCAATTGTTCGTGACGACTATCGCCATAAATGCGTTCAATTTCTTCCACCGATAAATTGTGATGAATAAAAAGTTGAAACAAAATGTTTTTCCAGGCAACATCTTCTATCGAGGGGAATTCATACACAATTGGCTTTCGCATCAATAGTGAATTGTCAATTTGATCTGTCGCAGCGTTCACCCACTGCTGAAGAGCTAAACCTATATTTCCACCGGACGACGTATGAAATTTACCTAAATAATTATTTAATTTACGAATTGAAAGGTGTGTTTCTTTTTCTGCATCAAATCGAATGCGAAGACCACCGACTTGATGACGAGACCAGATAGCTTCGCGTATTTGCCTATCGTTTAATGGCGCCAAAATAATCGTTTTTAGTACGGCACTTTGGATGCTTGTCGATTGACAAATTAAGCGGTATGCATGTAAATTAGAGGTAAGTATAAAAAAGTGATTGGCGTCATTGTTTTCGATAAGATTTGCGAGTGCATTGATTAATACGTCGCCACCTTCCGCTTTCAGCCACCATTGTTCCAAATCTTCGAAAACTATTGTTGATTGAGATGGCATTTTCTTAAGAATATTGTCAATAGAATCATTAATCCCTGTGGCACGTTGCATGGCATACGTTAAATCTTCTGCGGTCCACGTCCGCTGAATTGGCGGAACAATTTTATATAAACTTCCAGTTAAGGATTGACTGGCAATATGCATGGCTAAATACGTTTTACCGCTTCCTGCCGCTCCACTTATCACAATTGCTCCTTTAACACCTACGCGGATCTCTTTAATTGCAGCTTCAATCCGATTCAACTCGAAACGTCTATTTTCAATGGTTTTGCTATCAGAATAATGTGTCCCTGTAAACAATTGCTCATAATAAAAAGGAAAATCAGTCTGACTGCCAATGGCCGTCATAAATTCTACTATTTTTCCTTGTTCGCTAATTAGATCTGCGTAATTAGATTTATATTCGAAGGACGTTCGATCCTGTTTTTTCTGAATGAGATAAGACAAAAGACTTCCCACTTTCCGTGTCGCCTTTTTATTCACCTCCTGAAATTTGTCTAACAAGACGTTTCTGCGCTTTTGCTGCTTGACATACTGACGCAAATTTTCAACTTGCTCAATGATGTGATTGACATCTAACTCTTTACGCAAAAGCTCTTGACGATCAAATAATTCAGTCGTAAATCCAAGCGCAATATTATCTACTTCGTTCTCTAAATCAGCGATTGTTTCAGTTGCCTTTGCGATCGCTTCAATTAAGACCTTTTTATCGTGCGAGTGTGCAAAGCTATCAATGCCTTTTTGCAAATTATTTGCCGCCCCCATAATGAGGCCTGTAATTCGCTTCAATTGGTCATAAAAAACCTGGATTCGCTCGTGAATAGGATCAACAAAGTGCGTTCGTGTTAAATAATCCGTTATTTCTTTTAACGCTATTTTTTCAGTTATCAGAGCCTTACCTTGTTCTTCTCGAATACCGTTTATCGACTTCGCAGTCATTAATTCTACCTCGCTTGGAATAGCGCTATTAAACTCATTGATGCCAGCCAAAAGTTTCGCTATCACATATTCTGAATTAAAAAATAATTCTTGCGAAATACGAACAGCACTACCTAATATTTTCTGATCATCACTACGTTCTATTTTAGCAGTAAAATCGGTTAATTGGAGCTTTATATCTTTGATGTTCTGATGGATTTTTTTTAAATAATTTTCATCCGTATAATCCAATATTTGATCCGTAAGACCTTGAATTTTAGTTGAAAAGGCAAGTAGATAAAGATCTGCCTGCAAATGATGCGTAAACAGGATTAAATTGCGGTAAAAATAAGTTGGATAAGCGATACTTTCCTTGCGAATATGTTGTAATTCACTTGTTGACAATAACGGATATTTTTGACTTAAAATTAAGCGATAATCTTTTGCTAGAAAGACTTCTGCTAAATCATTTAAAGCCGTTCTTTCCTTGTTTCTGATTCCAGCGTAAAAATTGGTGGCTAATTGCAAAGCCTCTGCATTGAATCGTTCTAGTGCTGAATTAATTTTAGTTTTACTGGCCTCAATATGTTTGTTTACGATACCTTCTTGTTCGATATGTGCTAACAATTCCCATATGACTTGATGTAATATATTTTTGCTTTGGTGCAATAAAATAAGATTCTGATAACCGAACTCATTCAGCGCTTCGAAATCATTTTTTAATCCAATACTCAACCAATACTTTTGGATTGAATCACGAAATAGTACTTTTCTTGAAATATGTTCTTCCGTTACAAGCCTCGCCATATCCCCTGACATGTCTGGGGCAAATTGAATTTTCTTTTCAGCATAAGCGACCAATTCTTCCTTGGTATCAATATATGCCCTCCATTCCACGTCAAACTGTTCGAAAACAACTGGTAACTGGTGGTCGATCGCATCTTTATAAAAAACACGGATATTATTTAAAATCGTTTGCAAGGCAGCGTGTACTTCAATTTTAGATTCCTTTGTTTGAATTGAAGTTAAAAAGAGATCCATTCCCTTTGTGACCTTTGAAAACAAGGTTTGATGATAATTCTCAATGGGTTGAATCGCCAATTTCATCAGATGGTTGGCTGATAAATGCAGTTCTTGATCTAACTTTTTAATGGGTGAAATTTGACTTGCAAAAAGACTGAGATCGACCAAGGTGTTTTCCTCGATTTCACGTTCCTTACTCTGCAAATTAATCTGTTCTAATTTAAGATCCGTTTCGTCAAAATGTGAGGATGCTTTTACCAATAAGGTTGTTCCAATAACGCTAACGAGATTATTTGTTCTCATTACAAAATCATCCCGCTCATTTTCATTGATTTCAGGAATACCCACAAAAACTAAATCGGCCTCTGAGGAATGTAACTTCATCAAATCATAAATCGGTTTTTTGTCTACCTCATTATTCACCACTCTAATTTCAGCCTTCACTCTGAATTGTTCGACGACATTTTGAATTCGATTTTCAACCACTTTAAAATCGACATTCGTATCATTAACGAGCAAGATGCGAATAGATGCTCTCGACCAATCAGGCGACGCTGTGATAAATTTCGCCAAGGAAAGCATGAGTTCTGCATTATTTCCAACCCCTCTCCACCACAAATCAATTTTCTCTTTGCGCCTAAATCCCCATCTTTCATCATAATCCAAATAGAGAACATTATAATCGAGATCAATTAGCTTAGCCGTCATTTCGGTGAACCAAATCGGATCCTTGGTTTGACCGGGCCAATCCATTAAGACTGTATTCGGTTCAATTCCAGAAAACCCAAATGTACAGGCAATACTTTCGATTCCTTTGAAGATATTTTGAACCTCTAATTTACGCCCAAAGATACCATGGTTCTCTAATTCTTCATCCTTAACAACTTCTTTACTTTTAGGAAAAAGAACCTTTGCTTCTGGATTTTCATGTAAATCGAAATTCGTAATAATTCCGCTTTGACCTGAAATCGCTTTGCTGAACTCAATCATTTTAGAACGTTGTCGCTGATCTGTGCTGAAAAGGAGTGTATTCGGTTTCCAATTTCGTTTATGATCTTTGTTGGCATCCATTTTTTTGAGTCCTTTCTTCACTATGGTAGCCCAAACTGATTGCCAAATATCCCCGGTACCCAACGTTATTTGCTTACGAGAGAGGTAAAAATAAATGCCAATGATGATGACAAATGCCGCGATCATTGCCAATAAATTTAATTGAGACATGATAATGAACGTGACTATAAATCCAATTAAACCAAACCATTTATTGACTTTAAAGGTTGGTTTAAAATCGGAACTTGCCCAACTTTCTAGAAAAAAAGAAAGGTTAATGAAACCATATGCCGCCAAATAAAACATAGAAACAACTTCGGCAATGACATTTAAGTCACCGATCAAAATACCACATTCGGCAATGATTACGGTTAGAATAAGTGCATTTCGAGGTTCATTTCCAGCGCCTACGCCGGCCGCAAAAACATTCGGAGTCAATTTATCCACCGACATAGCTTGCAAAATTCTGGGTCCACCTAAAATTCCTCCGAGTGCAGAAGACAATGTTGCGCCCCAAACACCGAAGTACACTAGAATACTGACGGCGGCATAATCGAAGAGTACTTTTCCATTATTGATGAGTACATCTGGAGCAACCATTACCGCCAAAAAAATTCCCAATGCTAAGTATATAATGAAACCAATTGCAATAGATCCCATTGTTCCAAAAGGGATTGCTTTTTTTGGATCCTTTAAATCCCCAGACATGGCCACACCTGCGGTGAAACCTGTAACAGCAGGGAAGAAAATTGCAAAAAGAGCAGCCATACTTACGTTTTCAGTGGAAACCACAGCAACTGTTTCGGTTGCTAAATTGGATGTATCCCCTAAAAAAATTGACAGAAGAGATAAAACAATCGCAGTTAATATAATATACTGCGTTTTAATAGCAATCGAAGTACTAATAAAAGCAATTATGGTTAAAACGAGTAAAGCGATACTGCCGGAGAGGCGGTAAGAATTTGTCATATCCTCTGGCTGAACATAGACACCTGCATCATTTAGAACATATCCAATTTTTGTGTACTCATTAAAAATTTCTGCAAATCCAACCAAGTAAAGAGCAATACTCAAAGAAGTTGCTAAAAAAAGTGTTATTCCCAATGCACCGCCAATAGGGAGACCTAAACTACGCGAGAGCACATAGTAGACACCGCCAGCTCCTACTTTTTTATCGGTAGCAATGGATGAAATACTCAATCCAGTAGTGATCGAAATAAGGTGAGCCACAACAATGATCGCAATAATACCTGTCAATCCTGCATGACCAGTTACCCAACCAATACGGAGATACATGATTACCCCTAAAATGGTTAAAAGTGAGGGGGTGAAAACGCCTCCAAATGTTCCAAATTTTTTGATGTCTGCCATTTGCTAATACGGTGAAATCTGATTCCTTCAATCCTATTCTTCTTGAAATTTCACGATTCAGATTAAGAAATGTTATTTAATTCCTAAAAACGAACTAAATTTAGTGTTAATTTTGATTAATACCTATATTTAGACTGTCGAACAGGTTAGTATAATAGTGTTTAAAGACCATAACATAAACAGTGTCAGCTCCAACGATCAAGTTGTATAATAGATGAAAAAAGTAGCAGTACCCATATTAATTCGAAGACTATCAAGCTTAACGGAACATTTTGCCGAAGAAGTGAAAACTGATTTTGCATCACTCTCTACAGATCAACTGAATTGGCAACCGAATGAACGGACGTGGAGTATTGCACAATGTCTCGCGCATTTAAATGCGTATTACCGTTACTATATTCCTGTTTTTAGAGGCAAGATCTCGAATACACGATTTAAAGATGTTCCCGAATATTTCACGAGCAGTCCACTTGGAATTGCGGTGTACCGCTCTGTTAAATTGGGAAAGCTTAAAAATGTAAAGCGAAAATTAAAATCGACTAAAGATTATAATCCACTTGTGAATACCTCGCTTTCATTGGAGAATGTCGTGGAGGAATACATTCAACATTCAAGAGAATACAAAGAAGTATTGAAAGAGGGTGCTTTAATCAATTTAAGAAAAACAAAATGTCCCTTGTCATTGCGTCCTGTTGTGAAACTAAATCTGGGTGACGCTTTTGTTTTTATTACCTATCACAACGAACGCCATATGGAGCAAATGAAAAAGGTCCTTGCGTCTAAGCGCTTTCCTAGTTCATAATTAACGAAAGCGATCTAGAAATCGTTGTTTATGATTTTCTTGTAGTTCGATTAAATTAGAAGGAACAACTTTTTTCCAGCGCTTATGCGACCATAGCCATGCATATGGATTCACCATTATGTCCTTTTCAAGGTTGCGAATATAAGCTTCTGTAATGGCGCCATACGATTCCTTTTTAGGATCTAATGAAAGCGTGCGCAACTCAACCTCATAATACCCTTTTTTAACCTGATTCAGCACCACATAGACAACCGCTGCATTCGTTTGATTGGCAAGAATCTCGGCTCCAAAATAAAAAGCTGTTTTTTGATTGAGGAAATCGACCCAATAACAATTCTCTTCTTTGCCGGGCGATTGGTCGCCCAAAATAAGTGTTGCTGTAGGCACATCCGACTCATTGGCTAAAACCGCTTTATAATTCGTTGCATTGACAACCTTCATACCAAAGCGCTCACGTCGTTCATTGATCTTTTTATCCCAAAATTTATTAGAAAGTGGCATACCTATTCCAATAGCTTGATGTTTGAAAACTAAATTTTGCGCCGTAATTAACAATTCCCAATTGTAAAAGTGAGAGGAGAGTAATAAAACCGATCGTCCTTCAGCATACAAATCATCCATCAACTCGGGATTTTTGACAACAACCCGCTGGCGAAGCTTAGACTCGGTTATGGTTAAATTCTTGACTGCTTCAGCGATTAAAAAGGTCAAATAATGGTAAAACTTTTTACCAATCTTAGCGCGCTCAGCTTTTGAAAATGCGGGAAACGAGCGGTTAATATTTTGGGTAACAACATTTCTCCTGTAAGGAATGATATAATAAATCAGCACGTAAAAAAAATGAGAAATCAAATAAATCAATCCTAAAGGCAAATAGGACATTGGCCTCACAACTCCGTAGTATAGAATTCGATTTATCAAGTTTTGTAATTTTCGTAAACGTAAAGATACGAAGTTATCAAATCTATCTTATATAAACGAGAATAGAATTATATTGCGTGTATATAATTACCTTCTTTAGGAAAATTTAGGAAAAAGAACAGCTCAGTGGAATGATAAGGAGCAAAAACCTTTAATTATTGGCGAAATTCAAATCACCTTGTTTCATTTTTTTGTAGAAATGAGCTAAGATGCCGAGCATTTGCGAGATAAGTGTAAACCCTTCTTCAGAAGCTTTAGAAATTTCGACTCCTTTTAATTTTAGGATTATTTTGCCGTAAAGGGCATTGAATCCTACCTCAACCAAATTAAGGTCGCCTGAATTACTTTTTTGCTGAAAATCTTTGAGCACGGGAAGCGCTTTTTCAAAAGCTAGAAGGTAACGTTTTTCTCGACTGATATTGATCAACGTATTGTGCAAGAGCAGCAATTCCATTAGGATTTCGTTCACATCAGAAACATGCCCTTTTTCCTCCACACGCTCTAGTCGCATTTGTTTGATTAAACCAGCGTACCATTGCGTGTATTGATCAATCAAATTTTCATCAGAAATTTGAGGAAGAATGATTGATTCTAAGATAGAATCGATAGAGGCCTTGTTCGCTCGAATGAGGTCTTCGATCTGAAACATGTAAATTACATGTTCGGCAATATTACTTTCTTTCGTTCGCTGCGCAATTAGCATTAGTTTCCTTCCATCTCTTCGACAGGCTCAGCCTCACCGACATTCATGTTATTATTATAATCCGCGTTCATGATACGCACCAAATCATCCGTTACATCAAAGTTTGGAGAACCATAATAGATGTTTTGACCAATTTGATAAGAGAAGATATAATCAAATCCATTTGCTTCAGCATAAGATGTTGCAGCATTGGTTATTCTCATGATAAGTGATAAGGTATATTTTTCTTGCTCTTGTGCAAATTCAGCCTGAACACGTTGTTGAGCCATCATGTAATTTTGTTGAACTTGTTGTCCTTCAGCTTGATATTTAGCTTGCTCAGAAGGAAGAAGTGCACCTACGTTTGACCATTTTTGCTCAAAACTTTGCACTTTACGTTCCTCAGTGGCCATTGTTTCTTCAGCTCTTTGTTGAGACTCAAGCATTAATTGCTCTATTTCTTTCATGACCAAAATATTCTCTTGCAATGAATCCGCAATGAAATACCCAATTCTTAATTGCCCGTCATCCGGTAAAACTTTTCTGGTTGAATCGTTAGGATCAAGGACACCAGTAGTTTCACCACCTCCACTACTCGGCATTTTAACGAAAAGAATAATTACCGCTATAATAAGGGCAATATTGATTCCAATTGAAATTTTTGCCAACGAGTTACTGTTATTTTCCATAATAATTTTACTAATGAAGCGCGAAAATAAGAACAATATCTCAAATTATCTGCTTATCAGGAGACGTATTTTAGATTTAACCCAAAAAATTTAGAAATTTTAACGGAATCGATACATGACTACTATACACTCGATTTAGATCAATTGTTGGATGCGCCTATTTTGATTAGATGGCTATACCTACTTCATCTAAGTTGTAAGAAACAAAATCGAACGGCACGTTAACCATAAATGCGTAGTCTTG
>Ga0222659_1000475_pt1 | contig 23675 bp, 19 predicted proteins | sample AntAcemetagen547_FD_179850 | JGI IMG/M metagenome (GOLD analysis project Ga0222659, IMG submission 179850) | Saline water microbial communities from Ace Lake, Antarctica - #547 | ecosystem: Environmental > Aquatic > Non-marine Saline and Alkaline > Saline | place: Antarctica: Ace Lake...
ATTGTTTTGGTTTAACAATCGGATCAGTCTACAAGTAAACTAAATATTATTTAAACTTTAACAAAAAGTTATGTTAAGGTTTCATTATCATTTTAAATCAACACATATAAAAAACTATAAAACAAACACTTAACAATACATTGAGGAATTAATTATTCTTTGACTAAAGTCTAAAAAACACCTATCTTTGCAAAAAAATCGTAAAATGGAAACACCTATAAAGCCTAAAATTTGGAAAATGATACTCATTTCATGGCTCTTTGTTTACCCTGTCGTCAACATCATGTTTATGATCATCTTCCCCCTTTTGGCTGATTATCATCAACTCATCAAAACCTTAGTTTTTACACTTATTTTAGTACCGATTATGGGAGTAAGTATTCCTAAATTACATCAATTATTTTGGAAATGGATTACAAAATAATACGTTAAAACTTATAACTATACCCTACTCTAAACACTTGCGTTTCGTAATAATCAGAGCTGATATAAGAGAAGTTACTCCCTTGAATTGTTTTGCGAATCACCATTGTATTCAGGAGATCAGATGCATTGAAAAACAATTGTCCTTTGCCGTTTTGTATCGATTTTTTAACACCTAAATTTAAAGTGAATCGCGCATCTATTTGACCTTGAGGTATAACATCCGGCGCAAAATAGATTGCAGTTAATTGGGCATCTAAATCCTTTTTAAAATGGAAAGACAAGTTCAATTTAACATTTCCTGAAATCAAGGCTTGTTTGTCTGCTGAATAGCTACTTTTTACAGGATAGAGGTTTTCTACTGTGAACGCATCAATTTGATTATAATATACATTAACACCTAAATTATAGGTGAAAAAATCGGACACATCTTGTGATAGAATAGATTCATAACCAGTAATATTACTTTTACCAGCGTTTTGAAATACAGCATAAATCAAATAACTCGAATCCGGATTGGTAGAGATACGTGTAATTGTTCCTTGCGCAAATCGACTGTAGAATGAATTGTACCAAAACCCTTTTTTGAACCTGTGCTTTATACTTAACTCAACAGAGTTTGTAAATTGCGGTCGCAGCGAAGGATTTCCTACTTTAATAATCTCTGCATCATCATATTTTGGAAAAATCCGAATATCCACCTCATTTGGTCGGTCCACCCGTCGATTGTAAAAAGCGACAATATTGGTTTTATCATTGATCTTATAGCCCAACCTCAAATTTGGAAAGGGCTGGAAATAATTATAGCCATCACTCTTATAGGTATTATGATTGGGGTCTACCTTGTATTGCAATTGGATATATTCCATCCGTAATCCAACCTCCCCTTGCCATTTTTTACGATCAAATGAATAAATACCATAGACGGCAGGAATGAATTCTTGATAAGTTGCTTTTCCTCCAGCACTTGAATCTAGCGGAGAAAGTGCACTCGGAAAAAATTGCATATTCGTCGGAATAATTCGTTCTCGAATTTTCACACCCGTTTCAAGTTTACCATATTTTAGAGGACGTACATAATCAAAATTAAAATCAGCAACATGCTCATCTGAAAGTAATTTAAAGCGCTCTTGACCCGTATAATCGGTAAGTGTATTGGTAAAGAAATACTGTTCATTTTCGCGGTGAAAGGTATAATTTAATCCGACATTCAATAGGCGCCCAGGTTGTTTAAATTTATGTTGAAAAGACAGATTACCTGCAACTGTGGTTTTTAATTCATCCTCTAAAAATTCCCATAACCGAATTCGCTGTGCCATTCCTCCATCAAAAAAAGATTGATCTCCATTGTCCAAAATCTTCTCACTCCCAAACATACCTGAAATTGTGAATTGATTCTGTGCATTTATAAACCAATCCACTCCTGCCTTAGAGGTTAAGAAATTTGTATTTCGGTTTCGCACAGTCTGTTGATTAATCACTGAGCCATCATCATACGTTCGTGTTACAAACTCATTTTTATTTAAGGTATGCGTATAGAGGTTGTCGAATTGAAAAAAAACATTGACATCTTTCTTTCTATAATTGAGCGATAGTGAAGGATTAATCTTTGGTGTAAATTGATATTGAGGTTGCACCAGCGGCAAATTTTCCTGCTTAATCCAAAGCGCTCCCGCGCCTGCAGCTAGGCCTACTTTGCCGTTAAATCCATCTTGCTGCTCTTTTTTAAGAATGATATTGATGATTCCCGCATTCCCATTGGCATCAAACTTGGACGACGGATTATTGATGATTTCAATTCTTTCAATAGAGGATGCAGGAATATTGTCCAAGCCAGCTTGACCTCCAAAACCAGTTAAGGCCGATTGTTTGCCGTCGATTAGAATAATCACCTTATCACTTCCGCGTAAATAAAGTTTCCCGTCAACAATTGAAATACCTGGCAAATTCTCCATGGCCTGCAAAGCAGAACCTCCACTTTGACTCAGATTATCGGCAACACTATATGTTTTTTTATCCAACTTCGCATTGAGTTCAGCTTGCTTTGCTATAATTTCAACAGCATCCAAACTTTCACTTGTTTCAGAAAGCCCAACAATACCTAAATCAAGCGTTTCGGAACTATTGCCAATATATACTTCTTGAAAAAATTTGTTATACCCCAAATAAGAAATGGCCAAAAAATAGGTTGCTGGCGAAACCTTATCTAGCGTAAATTCACCTGCCTCATTCGTAATTGTACCACTTACAAAAGAAGAATCTAATCTATTTTTAAGCACGACATTTACAAAAGGCAGTCCCGTCTTACTTGTCGAATCGACAAGTAAACCATATACAGAAACCGCGTTAACTTGCGAAAGAGCATTCGTCCCGAGATAGAAAAACAAGACGAATAGATGGATTACTTTATAGCGCATTTTTAACTGTATTTAGTGTTCTTCGTTTATGTTCAATTAAAATCAAAACAACCATCAATCCGATTGAAACGGTCGTTGCAAATAGAGTCCCTAAGTTTAAACCTCCTTTTTCGATTGGTTTTGTTAAAAAATCGCCGAATGTTGCACCAAACGGACGTGTAAAAATAAAGGCAATCCAAAATAACACCACTTCATTGATTTTTGTTTGATAGTGCACCAGGACAACAAGTGCAATAATTGCAGCCGTTACAAGTGCACCAACTCCATAAGACAATCCCAAAACATCTGTTAAAAAATCACCAAAGGCCGTTCCCAAACTATTTGAGAATAGGATGGCTAGCCAAAAATAAAGTTCTTGATTGCGAAGTGTTATTGGAAAAATCTTGATCGTTTTATGGGTCTTATGCCAAACAAATAAAGTAAGCAATAATCCAAAGAGCAGAATAGCTGTACCTCCCGTATAACCCAAACCAAGCGATCGATCAATAAAGTCAGAAATTTCCGTTCCTAAGGTCGTTGTCGCTACGATAACGACCCAGAATAAAAAAGGAATATAGTTTTTGACCAATAGCTGGACGATTAAAACGATAATAAAGAAGGATAGCGTGATCATTATTCCAACACCATATCCCAATTTAAGCGTCATTGCCAGAAAATCACCCAAGGTTTCACCCAAGGTTGTCGCAATAATCTTCATCATCCAAAAAAGAAGGGTGACTTGAGCCGTTTTGCTGATCATTTTAGTTTCCATATACTTGTTTTACACACTAAAAATAAGTGCGAGTTCTGTTTTTTTCTGCTTTCTGTTGATTCTTTTCAATTTAGCTTCACCGGTATGGAACATTGAGACATTCGTTGAATTTAATCTACTTTCGACTCCACCTTCTTCTTAATTACTTTGCCAGAATTGTCAATCAGAACTTCAAGTGTTACTGATCCTTTTTTAATCTCGACTTCGTAGCCTGTAAAAGTGGGTGTTTCAACCATCTCCACTTCCTTGATTGTGTATCCTGAAAACTCCGTGGTTAAGGTTTGTTTTACAGTGGCTGGAAGTTCATTGGCTGTCAATTCATGTTCTGTTTCTTTCCATATTCCATCACTCGAAAAGTTGGCCGTATAATCCATTCCGTTAAACTCAAATTCAGCTTCCCATTCGGTTTCATTTTCTTTATCCCAATGCACTTCTGTTGCCGTTGGAAACTTGCTTTTAAAGGTCGACATTACATTTGCAGGAACATCCTGTGTGAAAGCAAAGGAGGATAAACCAACTCCAACAGCCATCATAATTAAACGCTTTTTCATGTTCTTCATTTTAATTTGTTAAGACGAAGGTAAAAGGTAGTTTTGAGGAAAGTCTGTAGTTAGAAAAATTATCGTTTTTTAATGCCTAATCGAAAGGAACTGTCAGAGGCTGTTGCCCACACTTCGAGTTGCGACACTTCGGTAATCCGTTTAACTATGGCTAAGCCTAATCCTGTCGCGTTTGGATGCTCAGCACTTCGTTTAAATCGTTTAAAAATGTTATCCGCATCTAAATTTACATTGGTATGATTGATGAAGTCAAGCGACGTATTCTTTAGTACGATTGTAAATAGAGAATCACCTGTTCCATATTTCACCGCATTAGAAAAGAGGTTTACAAGTAAAATAGTTGCCAAAACAGGATCCATGTCGTGATTAAACTCACCCTCTTCATGCAACTCAATTCGCATGTTTCTCTCATCAAAAAGTGGTTGAAATTCTTCAATTTTTTCTTGTATGAGCGAATTAAAATGGATTTCAGTTTTGTTTTCAAACTGATCATTATCAAGCTTGGTGAGTAATAATAAGCGCTCGTTCAATTTGGATAATCTTTTTACCGACTGATAAGCTGCATACACCTTTTTTGCAATCGTATCGTCTAGTTGCGCTTGTAATACATCTTCCAAATTCATGCTAATAATCGCTAAAGGCGTTTGCAGTTCATGTGAAGCGTTTTCCGTAAATTCTTTCAAGGACCTATAATCTGTTTGCAATTTATCGGTGAGCATTTGCACTGTTCGTTTCAGTTCTTCAAATTCATCAATAGTTGATGATTCTAATTTTAAACCTTCGTTCTCACTTAAGGAAAATCTTTGAAGCTGATATAAATTTGAATAGAATGGTTGCCACAATCGCAAGGATAATCGATTATTCAGCACATATAAAAAACCCATCATCACCACTAAAACGAATGACATGGTCAGCACGATAATTAGAATAAAATCTTTGTCTTCCAGAATGGAATGTCTCACTTTAATGACGTAATAAATGCCATTAATTTCTCTTTTAGAAACCAACTCGCGAAAGGGCTCATCCTCCTTTTCGATCGGATCATACGCCACTATATTATGAATGCCTTCCTCAACCAATAACCCCTCATTTACTTGCTCAACCTCGATCAAAGGTGCCATTGAAATCAGTGATGGATTAGCTTTCAATTGTTCGACAATTCGCATTTCGTCTACACGCAATTTTTCATCTACTTCATCAGACAGAAAATAATGAATTGAAGCGTAGATCATACTACTTGCGATCGGCAAAAGAACAAGTATAACAAGTGAAAAATATCGATTGGTTTTAGTGATTAATTTCATATCCTTCCAAATTTATAACCGATACCATGCACAGTTTGCAAATAATCTGTTCCCCCCACCCCTAACATCTTTTTTCTTAAATTCTTAATATGCGTATAAATAAAATCGTAATTATCAAGCGCGTCCAATTGATCCCCCCATAAATGTTCGGCAATCGACTCTTTGGTTAAAATACGCTCTTTATTATTCACAAAATAAAGCAAAAGAATATATTCTTTTTTTGTCAATGTTAATAAAGCGCCGTTTAAATAAGCCTGATTTTCCTTAAGATCAATGGTGACCTCTTCAAAAATCAAACGCTCCTCTCCCCCAAATATATTTCTGCGCACTAGCGCTTTGACACGTGAATTTAACTCCGAAATATGAAAAGGTTTACTCAAATAATCATCCGCGCCCAAATCCAATCCTGTGATTTTGTCATCCAATGAGTTTTTCGCTGAAAGGATAAGAACGCCTGCATTATCTTGTGTGTGTTTTATGACTGGCAGAAGATCTATTCCCGTTCCATCAGGTAGGGTAATGTCCAGAATAACCGCGTCAAATTGATGCGTCAATAATCGGTCCTCCGCTTCAAACGTGTTGGATGCAGTAATCACTGTTTCTCCCGATTTCTTAAAAAAATCCGCTATTGTATCTCGAATTTCACGCTCGTCTTCAACGATCAATAATTTCATTTCATAAAAGTATTGCTTAAATCTGAAGAATTTCTGTTTTTTTACCAGACCCTGTTCAAATTTGGTCTTTCTGCTAAAATGGATAGCGAGAATACCATTTCTTTTTTAACTTAAAACTGTTTTCAAAAATATGGAAAAAAAGCTGCAAGTCATAGTAAAGTCCATCCGTTTGTCTTATTGCTGTAGGCTAATGCTATTATTTTTATGGTTCATCATAGGCCTTTCCTCAAACGGTTTCGGTCAAGTAAAAGATCTTTATCCAATTCTTACAAAAACGCCAAACCGACTCACAACTGAAGCTTATGGCGCACCTTTTCTCGAAGAACACCCCCCCATTCTTAGTCGTTTTGTGCGCCGCATTTTTCAAGATTCACACGGAGGATATTGGTTCGGAACAAATGGTGATGGTGTCATTCACTATGACGGAAAAAATCTAAGGAATTATTCGGTAAATGAAGGGTTTGCAGGCCTTGCCGTCCGAACCATTCTTGAAGATCGAAATGGGCATATCTGGTTTGGAACAGAGAATGGCATTTCAATTTTTAACCCAAGTCTTGGATCTTCATCACCGCGCTTTCTCTTCGTCAACCTCAACGAATCGGATGGACTGCGAAATAATGACATCTGGAGTATGCACGAAGATCGAAACGGACTAATGTGGATTGGAACCCGCGAGGGTCTCTGTACCTATGACGGAAAATTAGTTCAAAACATTACGATTCCACCCGGAAAAGCTGATTCAACCCGCGGCGTAACTGGCGAGTATATCATTCATGCCATTACAGAGGACAAAGCAGGAAATTTGTGGATGGCCACCAATGGCGGCGCCTATTATTTCAACCCCTATACAGCAGCAAACAAAAATGAACCTGAAGTCACTATAATCGATCAAAAAGTCGGCCTAACGAACAATAATGTGAATTGTATTTTAGAAGATCGAGCTGGTTTTATCTGGATCGCTACAACACATGGTGGCATTTGTCGCTACAATCCCAACGAAAAAGGCACAGGCGCAGTAGTTGCCTTAACCATTCCCACCCGCGACAAACAAGTAGATGAAATAGAAGTGTGGAGCATCTTTGAAGACGTCGAAGGTATTATCTGGTTCCCGGTTAAAAATCTTGGCGTCTGTCGCTATGATGGACAAACTGTTCGCGTATTTAATGAGGCAGATGGATTAGGTAGTGTTGGCATTCAATGCTTGTATCAAGATCGCCAAAAACGATTTTGGCTCGGCGGACATCTCGGACTGTTTCGTTACGACCCAACACAAAACTTAATGCCCAGTCGCACCCTCTTTTTTAGTGTGACGCGCTAATCAAAATTTAGTGATTTTTCAGGACGTGGGCGTGCCCCATACGCTCGTGTCCTCGGTCTGGGTCGCAGTATTCCAGGCTCGCTATAGCTCGGTGCTGCGCACTAAACCTTCCATGTTGCTCACGCAAAGGAGCCTCGAATCAGTTCTTAATAAACTTAAGTAAATAGGGAGAATTTGCATCCACTTGCAAAAAATACATCCCACTCACCAAATCAGTGCAATCAATACAATTCAACTCGTCCGAAACAATTCTTTTAAACATTACTTCTCCCAAAACAGAATAGCAAACAACCTCCACCTCCTCTACTTCATTTGTGCGGAAATCCAAGGTTAACTGATCATTTACCGGATTCGGATAAATCCGCGGTAGAAGATGCGCATTTGCCTCCTCTTTAATTCCTGAAAGCGGCGAATCAATGCGCGGCATAAACCATGGATCGCAATCAAAAACATCTGTCGAGTCGCTTGAAGAAACATCTCCATACACCACAACAAATGAGAGGTCGCCCCATTCACTCACTGTGGGCTCTCCTACTCCAAAAACAGTTCCGTAGCCAGGAATATCAAAATTTGGAGCAATAATCAATTCAGGTGTATCCCAATTTTCCCAATCGTCAGCAAGCATTTGTTTTGATCGAAAAATACAACGTAAATCGGAATCATTATTGGCGCAAAAATAAACCCACCAATTTTCACCGTCATTCCATAAATGGGGCTGCACATCATACGGCGCTTGATCATTTAATACCGTAGGAATAAGAATCGGCTCTGCCCACAACTCTCCATTATCATAACTCATAGCATAATAAATAAAGCGTTCCCGATCAAAGAAGAGCACCAAAGTCGAATCATTAAGACGTTCGATATGTGGATTATCCTCTTGCTCCTCTGTTGCAAAAATCGGCACCGCCGTCTCGCTAAAAGGATTGACAGGGACATTGCGCATCAACATAATATCTGTATTCATTGTTCCAATACCATCTTTTGTAAACACAAAAAGATCAAACGTATCTGCATTTAATAAAACACCTTGCGCACCGCCATCAAATGAAAACGATTCTTGCATATTTGATGTATTCCAAGTATTGAACCCCAAAGAACCTTCCATGCGCTGTGCAATAACAATGTCACTTTGCATAAATTTTTCACAGCCAAAAATATTCGTAATTGTATCAATACCTAATAAAGGCCCTCTATAATAAGGATGAAAATCAAAACAGAATGGATCCAAAATTAAATCATTAATCCAAGAAAATGCGTCCAGCGGCAAATAAGTGCTGAATAAATAATTCCCGTCTCGTGTCATATACAAACCATCTTCCCAACCTCCCACATTTATATCCAATAAGTAGGGCATTGCATATCCTTCGTCAAGCACGGTAAAGCTTGCATTTGATTTAATGCCCAGCCAATCGGGTTGTGCATAGCCCAAATTCGCACTTAAGCCAATTAAAAAAAATAAAAAAAAGTTGTCCTTTAGTATCATCTTTCTTCACTTTAGAGGTGTTTCTTCAATTCGCAAAGCATCCATTACAACGCTGTTTAAAAAGAGTCGAATGGAGACAACTGAACCCCTATGCAAGAGGTTGTTTCAATCATTTCGTTCGATCATACACTAGAATCATTGCCGTCTACCTCTGAGGGGCGATTAAGAAAATACATTTTAAGTTTGCCCTTGTTTTTAGCCTCTAATTCACCCCGATACTGAAATGAAAATGCATCAATTGCAGCTTCATGAACTGTTTCTGAAACATTAATTTCACCGGCTTCTCCAGCTTGCTCCATACGAGCTGCTATGTTAACAGTGTCACCCCATACGTCATATGCAAACTTCATAGACCCCACAACTCCTGCAACCAAAGGTCCGGAGTGAATACCAATTCGTATCGCCAAAAAGGGACGTCCCGCTTCTTTCTTTTTACGCACAGACGCATTGACGAAGTTGACAATTTCAAGTGCCACATTCAGCATGTTTTTTGCATGGTTAGGATTTTCTTTGGGGATTCCACTTACACAAAGATACGCATCCCCAATCGTCTTAATTTTTTCGACCTGATGGCGAGATACAATTTCATCAAATGCACTAAAATAATAATCCAACATTTCTACGAGATCTTCGGGGCTATGCGCTTCAGAAAACTGCGTAAATCCTTTAAAATCGGTAAACATCACTGTTGCATTTTCGTAATACGCCGGACTCGTTTTACCGAATTCTTTTAATTCATTCGCAACAGATGCAGGTAAAATATTCAAGAGTAAATCATCCGATTTTTCTTTCTCTTTTGCAATCGCATAATTCTTATTCCGCAATAAAATAGTCGTTCTTCTTTTTCGAAAATAACTCCTCGCAATAAAAAGCACAACCACAGCAAAAAGAAGAAGGATGAGAATCAAGCTGTTTTTCTTGTTTTCTGCAATTTTAGCATCCAATTGGGCGCTTTGATTTTCAATTTCTAAATCCCGTATTTCCAGCTCCGATTGCAACTGTTCGGTTGTAAGCGAATCAATCTTGAGTGCCTTGGCTTCAATTTCATCAACACCAGATTTCACTTCACTTTCTAATGAAGAAACCGAATTTTCTAAATGACTTACTGAGTCTGATAAATGAGTAACCGAAGACGTTAATGATTGATGCGTTTCCTCCGCCTTTCGCTGATAAATCGCTGCAAATTCGCGATAATGCGACAAGGCTTCTTTGTAATTAATCACATTGTCCTTGAGGGAAGCCAATCGAAGATGACATTTCATTTGTAGGTCCCTATCTCCATTCGTTTCAGCAACTTGTAATGCTTGCTCAAATTTCCCAATCGCTTTCTGCTTTTTACTTTGATTCAAAAAGAGCTCGGCGTTCTCAAACAAATCATCCGCACTTTGTGCACAAACACAAAATTGAAGTCCAACAAAAAAAAATAAAATAAACGTTCGCATTCGCACAAGGGATGAGCATTAATTCAAGTCGAAATTAAACAATAAATGAGCACTAACAAACAGTGCTAAAAGAAATAACAGAAATTTCATTTAGAAGAACACAACTTAAAATAGCTGAAAACTATATATTTAGATATCACTATAAATTATATCTATACATAATTAGAGATTATCTATTTGATAACCACACTATTATTGTCGATATTTGAAAAGAAAGAGAATTTTAAACAGATAACACTTAAATTAAGCTATACTATATGGAAGAAAGTACAGGAAAATGTCCGTTCATGCACGGAGAGAGCAAACAAATTGCAGGTGGTGGCACAACCAATAGAGATTGGTGGCCAAACGCTTTAAAGTTAAATATACTCCGCCAAAATGCTCCAATGGCAAATCCCTTGGGTGCATCTTTTAAGTATGCCGATCATTTTAAAAAAATTGATTATGATGCACTTAAAAAGGATCTCTATGCGTTAATGACCGATTCACAAGATTGGTGGCCAGCTGACTATGGTCACTACGGTCCCTTTTTCATTCGAATGGCATGGCATAGCGCAGGCACCTACCGTGTAACAGATGGACGAGGAGGCGGAGGTTCTGGCTCGCAACGTTTTGCTCCATTAAACAGTTGGCCTGACAATGGAAACTTGGATAAAGCGCGTTTACTTTTATGGCCGATCAAGCAAAAATATGGGAATAAAATTTCCTGGGCTGATTTGATGATTTTGGCGGGTAATTGCGCATTAGAGTCAATGGGTTTCAAAACAATTGGCTTTGCTGGCGGTCGTGCAGACATTTGGCAACCCGAAGAGGACATTTACTGGGGAGCAGAAACCGAATGGTTAGGAGACAAGCGTTATAGCGGTGAGCGCGATTTAGAAAATCCGCTTGGAGCCGTTCAAATGGGACTCATTTACGTGAATCCTGAAGGACCGAATGGAAATCCTGATCCACTTAAGTCGGCTGTAGACATTCGCGAAACATTTGCAAGAATGGCTATGAATGATGAAGAAACAGTGGCGCTAGTTGCAGGAGGGCACACCTTCGGTAAAGCACATGGCGCAGCAAATCCTGATGAATTTGTAGGACGCGAACCTGAAGCTGCGCCAATAGCACAGCAAGGTCAAGGTTGGAAAAACACATTTGGAAGCGGCAAGGGAGATGATACAATCACAAGTGGTGTTGAAGGCGCTTGGACGCCCAATCCAACAAAATGGGACCACGATTATTTCCGTGTCCTTTTAGGTTATGACTGGGAATTGACGAAAAGTCCTGCAGGAGCCCAACAATGGAAACCAACTGCATCTTCAAATCCTGATCACGCGCCCTCGGCGCACGACGCATCTAAAAAACGTGATTTGATGATGACAACTGCTGATATGGCCTTAAAAACGGACCCTATTTACCTTCCGATCTCAAAACGTTTTCAGGAAAACCCTGCAGAATTTGAAGCTGTATTTGCGAGAGCTTGGTTTAAATTGACACATAGAGATATGGGGCCAACTTCACTCTATTTGGGTAAAGAAGCGCCAAAAGAAGCATTTGATTGGCAAGATCCACTTCCTGCCGCTCATCACGGAACCATCACGGAAAATGAAATCAAAACACTCAAGGAAGCTTTATTATCATCAGGACTTTCGATCGCACAACTAGTATCGGTTGCTTGGGCATCTGCATCCACTTTTAGAGGTTCGGATAAACGAGGTGGTGCCAATGGTGCGCGTATCCGTCTTTCACCACAAAAAGATTGGTCAATTAATAACCCGGCAGAGTTAGCAAAGATCATTGGAATACTTGAAGGAATTCAATCTAATTTTAACGCAGCACAGCAAGATGACAAACGCGTCTCTGTAGCAGATTTAATTGTCTTAGGTGGCAGTGCAGCAGTTGAGCAAGCTATTAAAAATGCAGGGTATAACATTCCTGTCACGTTCACCCCTGGTCGCGTTGACGCAAGTCAAGCTCAAACGGATGTTGAATCCTTTTCAGCATTGCAACCTGCAGCAGATGGCTTCCGCAATTATGTGCACGCGCGTTGCCAAAGTTCAGCTGAAGAATTGCTCATTGATCGCGCGCAATTACTCACCTTAACGGCTCCAGAAATGACCGTTCTCGTTGGAGGTTTAAGAATGTTAAACACAAATTACGACCGTTCTAATCACGGCGTTTTCACTAAAAAATCTGCTACGTTGTCAAATGATTTTTTCATTAATTTGCTTGACTTAAGCACGACATGGGCTGCAGTTTCACCAGATGAAAAAGCCTTCGAAGGAAGAAACCGTAAAACGGGTGAGTTAAAATGGACAGGTTCTCGAGTTGACTTAATTTTTGGATCAAATTCAGAATTAAGAGCGATCGCTGAAGTATATGCGAGCGCAGACTCCGAAGAAAAATTCGTGAATGATTTTGCAGCTGCTTGGTCAAAAGTGATGAACCTCGATCGATTTGATCTTCAATCATAATACAACTTTTAGCAGTCATTCTTTTTTACTGATCAAGCCGACTCTTAAATGAGTCGGCTTTTTTTTGCGAAATACGCAAAAACACAATTCTGTCTGCGAAATTCAATTCTTACCCCCTTTGCTTATGTGCTACATTTGAAACAAATAAAGAGCATATGAAAACGCAATTAGCACTTCTTTTTTTAGTTATCAGTTCGATAAATTTTAGCCAAAACTCCATTGATTTAGCCAATGTTTATTACAGGACATCCCCCTTTAATACGGTAAAAGATTCTGCACATATGTGCAACCTCAATACAATTGCAGTAGATTTAAAAATACCTTTGGTCATCAACGATAATAATGTTGCTATTGTTGGGTTAGAACACCAAAAAAACCAAATTAGCAGCACCGCTGACGATCGAAAAAATCTAGATTTTTCATCTTCAAGTCTTCAAGTAGGACTGGAACATAAATGGAATGAAAGATCTAAAATGCTCTTTATGTCCATCACTCGATTGAATAGCGATTTCCATACAATTGGTTCGAATCATTTTCAACAAGGCGGTTTAGTGTTGGGCACATCTTCTCATTCAACCGATTTTGATTGGAAATATGGCGCCTATTATAACGCCGAATTTTTCGGCCCCATGTTCGTACCACTTTTTGGATTCAATTGGAAAATCAATGATCAATGGAGACTCAAATTAATCGTACCACTTAATTTTGAATTAGCCTACCAACCAAAAGATAATTTTGTTGCAGGAATTCGGTTTGATGGTGTGAATGCATCATTCAGAACCAATCAAAATACGTATATTGACAAGGCAGATAATAATGTATGGGGGTTCTCAGAGTTTGAAATTGGAAAAAACTGTTGGTTTCATATTAAAGCAGGCTATTCAATTCTTCGAAAGTACCGTGTATATGAAAACACAGACAAAATGCTTTGGAAATTGGGTCCTGTTAACTTTGGTGATAGTCGCCCACCTGTTGTTTCAAGCTTTCAAAATGGACTTTCATTTGAAGCGCGATTCATTTATCGTCTGCAATTAACTAAAGCATGATCGGCTGGTCGAATCCTAAATTAATGAGGATTCGGCGGACAAGAATTGATATTAAAATGCTCCTAAACCATCTAAAAATGAACATCAACCTGCATCACCAAAATAAAAAACCGGTCTCAATCGCCAAATTAAAATCAAATACAAAATCCAATATAAACAGTATCCACATCAAATCTGGAGAAGGATTAAAAACACATATCACACAGGTTCCCGCCTTTCTAATCGTCACATCTGGACAGGTGATGTATGAAGACGTGCGTGGAGAGCAAATCGAATTGACGACTGGTGCATACCTCCAAATCCCCTCCAATGTGAAACATTCGATTATGGCAAAAGAAGATTCATATCTCTTACTTATAATAGACTGATACATTTAGAGGCGAATGCACTTTTAATCTTTCAATTAAAGTATATTTGCACATGAAATTATAAGAACGTGATCGGCGAATTTGACGCGTCAGATTTATCATGGATTGATGAATTGGCGGACAATGATTTCATTGTCATAGACAATTTTATAGCGTTGGACAAATTGTCGAACGTTCATCAAATTTTTCAGCGATTAATTGAACAAGATGATCTCAAAAAAGCAGGAGTCGGTTCAATTGATTATCAAGTCGTTTCAGAAGTTCGCGGCGACTTTATCCATTGGATTGATCCATCTGAAACGGCAGAACTTGACTTTTTCTTTGATAAAATAGAAGCCATTTCAGAACAACTGAATCGCTATTGTTATTTAGGACTTAAAAGTAAAGAATTTCATTATGCACTCTATCCAAAAGGATCCTTTTACGAAAAACATTTAGACCAATTTCAAGAGCGAAATAACAGGATGATTTCGATTGTTTTTTACCTCAACGAAAATTGGAAGACTGGTGATGGAGGGGAGTTGAAAATTTATAAAGATACAGGAGACACAATTGTTCAACCGCTTGCAAATCGTTTAGTTTTGTTCAGAAGTGATATCATTGAACATGAAGTATTAAAAACGACAACTTCCCGAAAAAGTATAACCGGTTGGTTATTGCGAAAACCTCCTGGACTTGGATTCTTATCCTAATAATTCCTGTATCTTTGTCTTTTAATTACTTGCATGGAAGAGGAGCATAAACAGAATAAAACAGCAATGTCTGACCAGGCGATTGAGCAGTGCATTGACACCTTATCCAATCTTTTAAACGATACAAACCAGTTATTTGAATTACCAGAAGAACAGCGGATTGAATTGATGAAGGTTGCAGGGTTATTATCTAGACCAACCAAAGAAGAACAAGATCGCAGGCGAAAAGATGCAAAAAAAGCGGCCAAGCGAAAAATGATCGAACGAGACAAGCACGCGCGTAAAGAAACAGGAATTCGCAGCGCTCGTGAAGATGTTATTTTTGTAGCTCCGAAATTTTTAGAGTTACCAAAAGAGGTTGAACCGAAAACCTTAATTTCTCCACGAAACTGCTATGTTTGCAAGACTGAATACACAGCATTACATCACTTTTATGATGCAATGTGTCCTTCATGTGGCGATTTCAATTATGCAAAACGATTTCAGACAGCTGACCTTTCCGGTCAAGTCGCCGTTGTGACTGGATCCCGTTTGAAAATCGGTTATCACATTACATTAATGCTTTTACGAGCAGGTGCAACAGTTGTGGCTACCACACGTTTTCCTGTAGATTCTGCTTTGCGTTTTTCGAAAGAAGATGATTTTACAAATTGGGGACACCGTCTTCACGTTCATGGACTTGATTTGAGACATATTCCAAGTGTTGAAATTTTTTGCAATTATATCGAGTTAAAATACAGTCGTCTAGATATTCTTATTAATAATGCCGCACAGACCGTTCGAAGACCAGCTGGTTTCTTCAAACATCTCATGGAAAATGAAGAAAAAAACACGGCTGATTTACCTGAATATGCGCAAGATTTATTGCGTGATCACCATCACTGTTTGAACGAATTAAAACTGCTCTCATCAAAAACGGCAGACCAAAAAAACCTTCCCGTTACTTGGCATGGCCATGAACCAGGCATTGGTTTACGAGCATCAGCAAAACTCTCTCAAATTCCATATAGCTTTGACAATTCACTTCAATCGAGCGAAGTTTTTCCAGAAGGCAAATTGGACGCTGACTTACAACAAGTTGATCTGAGAAAAACGAATAGTTGGCGTCTCAAATTAGGCGAAATAGAAACCTTGGAAATGATCGAAGTGCAATTGGTTAATTCGATTGCTCCTTTTGTCTTATGCAATCGACTTTCGGTTTTAATGCGAAAAGAAAATACAGGACAAAAACACATCATTAATGTGTCCGCCATGGAGGGCAAATTCCATACATTTCATAAAATCGCCCGTCATCCTCACACCAATATGGCGAAAGCAGCCTTAAATATGCTTACACACACTTCGGCTGGTGAATTTGCAGAAGATGGTGTATTCATGAACGCTGTTGACACCGGCTGGGTGACAGATGAGGACCCCGTTGATTTGGCTAAACAAAAAGAAGAAGTACATGACTTTCAACCTCCTTTGGATATTGTGGACGGAGCTGCAAGAGTTTTAGATCCTCTTTTTGATGGAATTAATTCAGGAAAACATTGGTGTGGAAAATTTTTAAAAGACTATATGCCGATCAGCTGGTAATGAATATTCTTGTACATTTCCTTCATACCAGCTCGCTCCTTTTCAGATCGTATCAAGCCTCTTTTTTACACTAAAATATTGGGTTAAACATAGAAACAGAATGAACTTTCCTCCGATAAGCGTAACTATTGTTCTCTTCTGATGAATAATTAACGCATGAGGAGAACAATACTAGAGACGAAGCTGTTGATAAGTGCAGTGTAATTAATTGTTGAAACAAAATATTAACTTTACTCGGTAAAAAAACTTAAAAAAAAAGTACTATTACTAGTATTTTTAATAGTAATACTATTATATTTGCAAATAAAGCTACTTAACACAAAGATGAAACACCTAAAATACACTGATAAATATGGTCTATATTTGCTGAAATTGGCGCATATGACTATCATTGTATTACTATTAAGTGTTATCATCATAAAGCATACCGCGACGCCGTTTAACGATTTAACATCTAAAAATGCGATTGAACAAACTGCAGAAGAAGATTCCTTAGATGAAAATGACACCACTTGTTGTGATTTTATCTGTTCGACAAAACTAGGGCATTTAAGCGCTGGATTCATTTTTGGATTAAAAACGACTTACCATCAACATAGTCAATTGATGGTTTCGTCATCCAAAGGAGTAGAAGATCCACCCCCCGAAAATATTTTGATTTAATCAACGATTAGGTTTACTTTGTATTAAACTGATTTTTTTCATTAATTTTTATCAAAAAATATGGACCAAACAACCAATAGTCCAATCAAACGATTTTGGCAACTCTTGAAACCAGATCGCAAAGAAGTTCAAAACATTTACGTTTACGCGTTCTTTATGGGCCTTGTAAACCTATCACTACCAATTGGCATTCAAGCTATTATAAACTTGATTCAGGGAGGTAGAATGAGTACGTCATGGATTGTATTGGTGATCTTTGTGATCCTTGGTATTGCCATATCAGGAGTACTTCAGATCAACCAACTGAAAATAACAGAACACCTGCAGCAAAAAATATTCACCCGTGCCGCATTCGAATTCGCCTATCGGATTCCAAAGATTAAGTTGGAAGCCATGTATAAGCATTATGCACCTGAATTGATGAATCGCTTTTTTGACATCATATCGATACAAAAAGGCTTATCAAAAATTCTGATTGACTTTTCTACCGCTTCAATCCAAACGGTCTTTGGGTTACTTTTGCTCTCGCTCTACCATCCTTTCTTCATTATCTTCAGTCTAATCCTCATTATTTTGGTTTATACAATCTTTAAACTGACGTATAAAAACGGTTTAAAAACGAGTTTAAAAGAATCCAAAAGTAAATATAATGTGGCGCATTGGTTGGAAGAATTAGCGCGAACGAACGTAAGTTTTAAGCTTGCTGGATTGACAGATTTACCGCTAGAGAAAACGAATTATGCCACTTCTAGTTATGTCGAAGCGCGTGATGAACATTTTAAAGTATTGAAAAATCAATACGGATTAATGGTAATCTTCAAAGTATTAGTGGCTGCAGGATTGCTTATCGCGGGAAGTATATTGGTGATGGATCAACAAATGAATATTGGCCAATTTGTTGCTGCGGAATTAATCATACTCTTGGTTTTAGGCGCCGTAGAAAAATTAATTCTCAGTTTTGAATCGATCTATGATGTCTTAACCTCTCTCGAAAAAGTCGGTCAGGTCACCGACCTTGAATTGGAGCGAAATGACGGTTTAGAAATCAACTCTATTCTTGATGCTAATTCTGAAGGACTGTCAGTAGAATTACAGAACGTAAGTTTCAGTTATCCTTATCAGAATGGATTTATTTTTGAAGAAGCCAATTTAAAAATAAAGTCAGGTGAACGCGTCTTGGTAAGAGGAGACAGTGACTCGGGTAAAACGACATTATTGTACCTCTTGGCTGGATTATATAAAGTGCAGCAGGGTGCGATCATTTTTAACAACTTCCCACTTGGCAATCTTAACCCGAATCATTTACGGGCTATTATTGGCGACTGTTTAATGGATGAAATGCTTTTTGAAGGAACGGTATTCGAAAACATCACTATGGGTAGAACCAATGCGACCTTGGAAAATGTGCAATGGGCTGTCGAAAATTTAGGTTTGTCAGACTTCATTAAATCACTTCCAAAAGGATACAACACGGTTATTCACTCACAAGGAAAACATTTTTCAAAAGGAATTGTTGACAAACTCATTCTGGCAAGAAGTATTGCCGATAAACCTAAATTATTATTGGTAAAAGATGCTTTTGCTTCCTTAGATTCTAAAGAACGATTAAAAATAATTCACTTTTTAACCGCACCTGAAAATCAATGGACGCTAGTGGTGGCGTCAAAAGATCCCAGTTGGGAGTCAAAAGTTAATCGTACAATCCTTGCAGAAGAAGGATTATTAATCGAGCAAATTAGATAATATGTTAAATATATCTCAATCAAGCATAAGCAAATTTGTTAATCAAAAATCGTTTAGCACATTAGATGCGTTAGAAAACAAACGATCAGGGAAAGTATTGACACGGCTGATATACGGAACATTACTCCTTTTTTGCGTCATTGTTTTTGTTCCATGGACGCAAAACATTCGTTCAAATGGGAGCGTTACCACTTTAAAACCAAACCAGCGCCCGCAAAGTCTAAATTCAGTAATTGGCGGACAAATTGAAGCTTGGTATGTTCAAGAAGGTGACCAAGTTAAAAAAGGAGATACACTCTTGAAAATCAAAGAAATCAAAGATTCTTATTTCGACCCTAATTTATTGGCGCGAACAGAAGATCAAGTAGAGTTCAAGCGCGAGTCGATTGACATGTATAGTGACAAGATAAAAACGCAAGAAGAACAGCTGATTATTTTGAAGACGCAGCGTGATTTATATCTCACTCAATCTAAAATAAAAATTGAGCAAACAGTGCTCAAAGTTCAGAACGATAGTATTGCGTATGAGGCGGCGCGTGTCAACTACAAAACAGCGCTCTATCAATACAATCGTCAAGACAGTCTTTATCGACAAGGGTTGAAATCATTAACAGATTTAGAAGGGAAAAACCTCAAACTTCAAGAAACAAAAGCCTATGAAGTGGAGGCAAAAAACAAATGGCTGAACAGTCAAAACGAACTCCTCAGTCTAAAAATTGAATTGACGAATATTGACGTTAAATATCAATCCGATTTTAATAAGATACAATCTGACCGATTCTCAACCTTATCAGACAAACTAGATACAGAAACCAATTTAAGTAAATTGGAAAATCAATATAGTAATTATAGTTATCGAAATGGACTCTACTTTATTCTCGCTCCGCAGGATGGCTTTATTACAAAAACAACTTCAGCAGGCTTAGGAGAGATTATTAAAGAAGGCGAAGAAATTCTTACCTTTATGCCTGCTAATTATGATCTTGCTGTAGAGATGTATATCGATCCCATTGATTTACCACTTGTCAATAAAGGTGAAAAAGTGAGGATACAATTTGACGGTTGGCCTGCCATTGTGTTCTCCGGTTGGCCCAATGCTAGTCAAGGAACATACGGCGGTAGAGTTTATGCAATTGATCAATACATCAGCGCAAATGGAAAATATCGTATTCTTGTCTCGCCAGACCCGGATGATCATCCATGGCCGAAGGAACTGCGATTTGGATCAGGAACTTCAAATATGGTACTCTTAAAAGATGTACCTATTTGGTATGAACTTTGGCGAAATATAAATGGTTTCCCGCCTGATTTCTATAAAAATAGCGAACCAAAAAAAGAGAAAGCAAAATGATATTTTTAAGGCAATATTCATTCCTATTTGGCTGCTTATTCTTTGCTTTACCTCCACTTTTGGGACAAGACACAGCGGTTTCATTTGCTTATGAGGATTATATTAAAATTGTAAAAGAGCACCATCCCATTGCTTTTCAAGCCAGCCTAAAAGAGGCGCAAGGTGAGGCCTATCTGCAAAAAGGAAAAGGAGGGTTTGATCCTAAACTTTATGGGGATATGGATCAAAAATATTTTGATGGCAAAAACTACTACAGTCACTTTAACTCGGGACTAAAAATACCGACATGGTTTGGGATTTCATTAGATGGAGGTTATGAAAACAACTCAGGTGAACGCTTAAATCCTGAACTATTTACACCTGCAAATGCAGGACTTTTTTATGCAGGCGTTTCAATGAGCCTAGGGAAAGGTTTGTTTATCGATCAGCGAAGAGCGGAACTGCAGCAAGCCCGAATCATGCAAGATCTTTCAGAGGTAGAGCAACGTCTCATCATGAATCAATTGGTTTATGATGCGTCACTGGCCTATTGGGATTGGTTTAAAGCCTTTCACAAAGTGATTATTTATGAGGATGCCACAGCAAATGCTAATTTCAGACTTCAGGGCATACGAGCTAGCTTTCAAATGGGCGACTTGCCTGCATACGACACCTTAAAAGCTTTAATTCTAGTGCAAGATTACAACCTCAAACTTGAGCAGTCACGTCTCGATTTATTGAATAAAAAAAGTCAATTAGAGGTCTTTTTATGGCAAGATGGTTTTGTGCCCTTAGAACTAGGTGTAACAATGATTCCGACATCTTATAAAAACATTATAGCTTCGTTCCCTCAATTGGACATCCTAGGAGGAATAGATACCTTGATCACAAGGCATCCTGAAATGCAAGAAATACAATACGGAATTCAACTTAGTGAAATTGATTACCGCATGAAAAAAGAGGCCTTAAAACCAAGTTTAGATTTAAAATACAATGCACTTGGCACGACAGCTGAAGGAGCTTTAATCGAAACCTACTCGATTAATAATTACAAGTGGGGCGCTTCATTGAGTTATCCCGTTTTTACTCGAAAAGAGAGGGCAGAAGTGAAACTGACGGCCTTAAAAATTCAAGAACAAGAGGCTAAAATGTATGACAAAGCGGCCCAATTGGGTTACAAAATAAAAGCAACGCACAACACCTGGGCGAGCTCTGCTGTGCAGATTGAGATTTACAGAGAAACAGTTAATAACTATGGCCTATTATTTGACGCGGAATTAACCCTCTTTACGATTGGTGAAAGTTCGCTTTTTCTCGTTAATGCAAGGGATCAATCGCGCATTGAAGCCCAACTTAAGCTCATTGACCTTATTGTTCAAAACTACGTAACAAACGCTTCATTTAATTATCAAATCATACGTTTCTAAAATCAAAATTATGGAAAGTTCATTTTTTAAATTTTATAAAGAAGTTTTATTAAAGGTAAGTTTTAATCATTATTTACTCCGTAAAGAACTAAAAAAGGGCCTTGCTTATCTCAATCGAGAAGAAAAATTAAAACTTTTGCGTTGGACCAAGGAAAAATTTGGAACATTGGGGAGAAGGACATCATCTTAAAATCCCGAACTTATTCTACAGCTACAAAAAAATAGTTTTATCTTCTTCATTACGAATAGAGCGATACGGGCAAACTGTTACTCAAGAATAATGCTATATTTGCAAAAAAAATAAGCTATGAACAAATTATTATTATTGGCCTTAACCTTTACATTAGGCTTTATTTCAACAACTTACTCACAGTCCACCCCTCTTTATGTAGGCTTCAATTATAATTCGCAGTACGCGTTAATGGATACGACCGGTGGCGCATACTCAATTGTTGAGTACCGTGATTTAATTAGTCCATTAGATGATGTAAACGGATGTTATGGACTTGCTTTACACCCAATAACAAAAGAAATGTACATCCTCTATCAATTGGATATGGATGGTGCATCAAACAGAAGACTTGGTGTATTGGATACCCTTTCTGGAGACATTTCAGATATTGGATTTGTAGGAAACATGATTGATATTGCTTTTCAAAACACAAACCTGTTTGGTATTTCTGGAAGTTATTCGGGTCACGGTATCTATTCTATTGATATCACGGATGGAACGACAAGTTTATTACTTAGTCCTTCTACCGATAATGAAGCAGGATCTTTAACAAATAATATCTATTCAGGAAACTTAATTTACGTGGATGAGGATCATTTCACGACAATTAATACACTCGATAATACTGAAGATGTAGACCCTGTTTTTACTAGTTTTGACGACGAATGTAATGCTATCACAATGAAAAATGATAGTATCGCCCTTGTTTCAAATTACAACGATCTATATGAGTTTAACATAAATACATATGTGTTAACCTATATTAACAGTTACATTAATAATTTACATGGCATGGCCTTCGGAGACTTCCCACTGGCTGTAACTATTAATGGACCGACTCTTTTTTGCTCATCTGAAGTATCTCTGCTTTCCATTTCAATCGAAGGTTCAATTTACCAATGGACTTTAGACGGGGTAGACATCTTGGGAGCAACAGAAGCAACATATGAACCAACAATTTCAGGTGCATATGCTTGTATCGTTGATGGTGTATTGACACAAAATTCGATAACCGTAGAGGTGATTCCTTCTCCAGAAGTTACTTTTACTGCGAACCCTAATCCTGTATTTTTAGGTGAAGATCCAGCTGGAACGGTTGACTTTACAAATACGACACCAATTGGCGATTCATTTATGTGGGATTTTGACAATGGATTTACGACTGCGCTTGAAAACCCTTCTTTCTCATTTGCAGAAGCTGGAACCTATGATGTAACCTTATGGGTAACAGATAGCGAAACAGGTTGTACTGGGTCGACTATCGTAACCGTAATTGTAAACGAAGGTCTTGGAATTAATATTAACGAGAATGAATTTAGTGTATATCCTACGATAACGTCAAACCTTGTTTCCGTTAACTATACAGGTAACTCGGCTCAAATAACGGGAAGTTTGATGGATATGAACGGAAGAATTATTGAAACAAAAACGATTCAAACAAACGGCATCACCACTTTCGATTTATCACAAGTTGAGAATGGAACATATATCATTCGAATTTCGAATGGAACCAGTATTGGAACAATTTATAAGGTGGTTAAGAATTAATTCGTTACCCCTACCTTTCTTATTAAAAGGATCTTTTCATACGAAGAGATCCTTTTTTTATGCATTAATTTTCCGGGATTTAAACTGGATATACGTAACCACCCCAGCAACTACATATTGTAAACACTAAACATTCGCTCAATCTTTGCATCAAAAAGATGAAATTACAAAAACGGATGTTTGATTTGATTGCTGAATGGCGCGCAAGTGA
>Ga0222659_1000480_pt1 | contig 23450 bp, 18 predicted proteins | sample AntAcemetagen547_FD_179850 | JGI IMG/M metagenome (GOLD analysis project Ga0222659, IMG submission 179850) | Saline water microbial communities from Ace Lake, Antarctica - #547 | ecosystem: Environmental > Aquatic > Non-marine Saline and Alkaline > Saline | place: Antarctica: Ace Lake...
CTCAGAGACCTGGGAAACCGGAAAAGCCTACCTGAAACTCTCCTAACAAACCAAAATACAAACACACTAAAACCAGCTCTCAGCAGAAGTCAGAAACAACTTTTACAGAAAAAAATTTGCGCGGCCGGATCGGGCCGTTAGATATGGACCTTTTGGAAAAAGGTCCGTGCCTGTGTGGGGGCAGGGACGGTCTCTCCGAGCCGTCCATGTCTGGCGGCGCGATTGGTCTTTCGGGGTTGGGATGGGGGATCGGGCCGTTAGATATGGACCTTTTGGAAAAAGGTCCGTGCCTGTGCGGGGGCAGGGATGGCTCTCCGAGCCGTCCATGTCTGACGGCGCGATTGGTCTTTCGGGGTTGGGATGGGGAATCGGGGCGTTAGATATGGACCTTTTGGAAAAAGGTCCGTGCCTGTGCGGGGGGGAACATAAAAAAGCCCGACGATCTGAGCAAGATCGCCGGGCTTGAAGAAAATTGAAATTTTCAGAATTTCAATTACCGGCGACGGCGGAGAAGCGCGAGGACGCCGAGTGCACCGAGGAGGGCAGTGGAGGGTTCTGGGACAGGCGCATACGTGCCGAATCCAGTTGATCCCTGCAAGCCAGCATCGGTGTAAGCGGTAATGGTGAAATTACTGCCATCAGTTGCAGCAATATTGCCTGTTACGCTGGCGTTGTCCCTTATTGCAAAAGAATTCTCGTAGAAATTCGTATCTCCTTGGGCTACTACTCCGATAGAATCATAAACATCTACAGCGTTGCCGCTAGTAGCGAGGCCAATGATGTCATCGCCATTGATATTGAGAATACTATTGACAACCCCCACACTGAAACCAAAGCCATTTAAGATTGTCTCACTGTCGGTATTCCCTGCTATGTAGTAGTATGAATCAGCGGATAGTGACACAGATGGCAGCTGGAAAAAGGTATCCCACGGGCCAGCTCCGTTGGTGTCACGGGCAATCCAAAACGCCGAAAGGTCGGCAACTGTTGAATCAGTATAGATTTCCAGTCCTTTTGGGATTCCACCTGTTTGTGTTCCATCAACGATTCCGCTGATAAGCAGAGCCGCTTGGCTTGAACCCGCCGCAAGGGCGGAGATGGCCGTGAAGGCCAGAATTTGTGATTTAATTTTCATAATCTTTATTTTGTTTGTTTACGTGAGTGTCCCATGAGGCGAGACGTCGCGAAAATAGGGTAAAGCACCTCGCGTGCCATAGGAATGGGGTAACATTTTTGTCACAAACCCTTATATTTGTTAGGTTTTCGTGTGACTCGTTGCGGTAACTGGCTTTACGCATATTCGCTGAATTCCTCGCGTGACAAAAAAAAGCCATCCCACAGAGTTGGCACGATGGATGGCGGAGCAAAAATGCAAAAAAATCTACTCGTTCTGGCTTCTGCTGGTTCCGGGAAGACTTATCGGCTGTCCGACCGTATCATCGGACTGGCGGCGCGGGGGGTTGAGCCGGAGAAAATCGTTGCTCTGACTTTCACCAGAAAAGCTGCGGGGGAGTTTGCAGAAGCGATTTTGACGAAGCTCGCCGGTGCCGCGGAAGATACGGCAAAAGCTGCCGAGCTGGGTCGGTCGATAGCGATGCCGGATGCGGATTTCCCCGCGCTATTGGAAGCGGTGGTTCGGAAGCTTCCGAAACTGACGCTCGGGACGATGGACGGTTTTTTCGCGCGAGTGGTGAAAGGTTTCCAATATGAACTCGGAGTGACGGGCGGTAGGTTCGATCTTCTGGAGGGCGAGGTGGCGGAGGGCGTGCGGGACGAGCTGATGGAGAGCTTGCTCGATGGCGGCTTGGATGCCGGAGCGGAGGATGAGTTCGTGGAGATTTTCCGCAGGGCGACGGCGGGTGAGGAAGGCGCGAGGGTGCTTGAGGATCTGCGTGATTTCATCGGCATCTGGCACCGGGTGTTCGTTTCTCCTGACAAGCGTGAGTGGGGGCCGGCTTCGTTGGTCGATGTATCCGAATCGGATTGGGAAAAACAGAAGGGTCCGCTGATCGAGCAACTCCGCCGCGACTGGCCGAACGTGCCGGATAAGAAGAAGCGACATGAAACCGCGTTCGAGCCGATGCTCGCGGCGTTTACAGATCACACGATAGGCAGCGGGGTGCTCGGGAGTGCGTCGGGCCTGGTTCCAAAAATTCTGGAGGCAGCCTGCGAGGGCGGCGGCAGCATTTCGATTTCGTATTATCAACCTCTCGTCATCACCGGGCCCGCCGCTGAGGCATTGCGAAAGCTGGTGGAGCTGGCGGCAGCTTGTGAATTCGCAGCCGCGCTTTCGCGGACCCGTGGCATCCGCGATGTGATCGGCTCCTATGATGCCATGGTCGACCGCGAACTGCGGAGCCGGGGAAGGCTGGGTTTCGACGATGTGAAGCGCCTCATGGGTGCGTGGATGAAAGACGAGGACGCCCGGCTGAGGCGCGAGGCAGTCGATTTCCGCTTGGATGCGAATTACAGTCACTGGCTGCTCGATGAGTTTCAGGATACCAGCCGCGACGAATGGAACGCTCTGCTGCCGCTGATCGACGAAGGCCTGACCGATGACGAATCGACGGTCTTCGTGGTCGGTGACAAGAAACAGGCGATCTACGCTTGGCGCGGTGGTGAAGTCGGCTTGTTCGACGAGCTGATCGAAAATTACAGTTCGGGCTTGGAAATCGAAACCATGGCCAAGTCATGGCGCTCCTGTCCCGAAGTGCTGGGGCTGGTCAACCGGATCTGCGGTGACCGTGGCACGATGTCGGAACTTTTCGGAGAGGCCGAGAAAGATTGGGAATGGGAGAAGCATGTTTCCGCTGAAAAACTCGGCTTGCCGGAAAACTCCGGACACGCGCGGGTCGAGATCGTCGCGAAGGACGAAAAAACCGGGCGTGTGATTGCCCAGCTCCGGGAGTTGGGAATCGGGCACAAGGCGCTTTCCTGCGGGATTCTTGTTTCCAGCAACAAAGATGTCAGGGAATGGGCGGACGTGCTTCGGAGCGAGGGTTTCCAGGTGGTTGAGGAAGGCGCGCGGGAGCCGGGCAAGGATCATCCGGTGGGAGTGATGATCTGGCAATTGCTCCGTTGGCTGGCGGATCCTTCGGACAGTTTTGCAAAGCAGGCAGTGATGATGTCGCCGCTTAAAGTCGTGTTGGAGGGACGCTTCGGGATTTCTTGGCAAGCGATCTGGGAGAAGCTCGGCGGCCTTGCCTCGGAGAAGGGCTTCGCGGGCATGATGCGGGAAATCGTCTCACCGTTGGAGGAGGCATGGGAGGAGTTTGGCAAACACCGCGCCGAGGATCTTATGCAGGCCCTGGAGGAACTCGATCAATCGGGTGTGGTTCTGGCGAGGGAGGCTGCGGATTGGATCGGGAGGATGAAAATTTCACAGAGTCCGGGCGTGGCGGCGATCCAGGTTATGACGATTCATAAATCCAAGGGTCTTGGGTTCGACGTGGTGATTTTACCCGATATTTCGGGCGATAAGATTCCTTCGCTCAAACATTTCAATACGGTTTTCGGAGATGGCTGGATCGCGGACGCGCCGGCATCGTGGGTGCGGGCGATGATTCCGGAGCTGAAAAACGCGGAAGAAAAATGGTCGCGCCAGCAGACCTATGAGGCGTTCTGCAAACTTTACGTTGCGCTCACGCGCGCGAAGCGGGGTCTTTATGTTTTCCTGGATGAGCCGTCCAAATCCGCGGATTCCGAGAAGCCGAGTTTCGCGAACTGGGTGATGGGCAGTCTGGAAATGGAAGGGACGGCAGAAGAAGTCTTCGAGATCGGTGATGCAAATTGGCAGGAAAATGTGCCTGTTGTCGAAGGAATGGCGAAACTGGTTTCAAAATCCTTGGGGCAAGCCGTCGCGAAACGCTCCAGAACGACTCCAAGCAGTGGTAAGGATACGATTGCCGGAACGCCGGGCAGAGGCGATTCCGGGCGTCGCTTCGGTATCGAGATGCATCGTGCGTTCGAGCGGGTCGGCTGGCTCGATGAGGACGAATTGCCGGAATTTTCCAATGAGATAGCAAATGTGCTCACAGCAACTCTGGATGTTCCAGAAGTCCGGGATTTGTTTTCAAAAAAAGGCCGAGAAATCCATCTGCATCGCGAGCAGCGAATCGAGGCAGTGGCAGACGGAAAGTGGATGAGCGGTGTGATCGATCGGCTCCATGTCCACATCGATCAAAAGGGAAAAGCCAATCTGGTCGAAATCATTGATTTCAAGACCGACCGCGTGGATTCCCCCAAGGATTTACAGGAACGTTATTCGACCCAGATGATAGCCTACAGCAAAGCCATGCAGGCGGTTTATCCAGATGCGGAAATCCGGTGCCTGCTGGTATCGACCGCGTTAGCTGCGATCGCATGATGGCAGGGACGTTTGTCCCAAAACGTCCATATCTGACGGACCTCCATGGGGAAACGTTCCCAACCACCCTGGGGACCGCACGCGCCACCGCGTGCTGTTTCCGGCGCCCACGCCGGAAACGTAGCCGGAACCCGCCTGGTGGCATGAACCTTAAACCTTCGTTTCAACTACACCCTGTTCTGAGCGCTTTATGGTTGAAAGGGCCGCGAGATATGGACGTTTTGGAAAAACGTCCCTGCCTAGTTCATGTGCTTGCGCTTGAAGCGCAGGGCGGCCGACTGTCTGGAGATGATGCCTTGCAGGTAAGCGACTTCCTCGGCACCCATGTCGTGGTCGATTGTCTGGAGCTTCTCCTCGGCGCGCTTGATCGCTTCTTCGGTCGCCGCCTCGTCGATCTCAGCTTCTCCAAGTGCCATGTCCGTGAGGACGACGGCTTGGTCCTTGCCGATTTCCGCGAAGCCGGAGCCGATCGCAAGAGTATTGATCTGGCCTTCACGCAGGTAGCGGAGTTCGCCGGCCTGGAGAGCGGTGACCAAGCCGGCGTGGCTTGGCAGGATACCCATTTCGCCATCCGCGCCGGGTAGGTAGACGTTATCAACTGTGCCCGAAAAGATCTTTTTCTCAGGTGTGACGATTTCGAGGTGTAGGCTCATTAGAATCCAGATGTTAGAGTCCAGAAACCAGAGCTGGGAAACCGTGAGTCTGGACTCTGGTTTCTGGACTCTGGGATCTCAAGGTTAGTCGCGTTCAACAGTGTCGATGCCTGCTTTCATGTAGAAGTTGCCTTCGGAAACGTCGTCCCATTTGCCATCGAGGATTTCCGCGAAGCCTTTGACGGTATCTTCGAGGGAAACGAGGGCGCCCGGGACGTTGGTGAAAATTTCCGCAACGTGGAACGGCTGGGTGAGGAAACGCTGGATCTTACGAGCGCGGAAGACGGTCATCTTGTCTTCGTCGTTGAGCTCGTCCATGCCGAGAATCGCGATGATGTCCTGAAGGTCCTTGTAACGTTGAAGCACGAGCTGCACGCCACGGGCGACTTTGTAATGCTCTTCGCCGACAACTTCCGGTGCGAGTGCTTTGGAGGTGGAGGCGAGGGGATCGACAGCCGGGAAGAGCGCTTGCTCCGCGAGGGAACGCTCGAGAACCACGGTCGCGTCAAGGTGAGCGAAGGTGTTGGCTGGAGCCGGGTCGGTAAGGTCGTCCGCTGGGACGTAAACCGCCTGGATCGAGGTGATCGAGCCTTTGTTGGTGGAGGTGATCCGCTCCTGGAGAGAGGCCATTTCCTCGGAAAGAGTCGGCTGGTAACCCACGGCGGAAGGTGTCCGGCCGAGAAGCGCGGAGACCTCGGAGCCAGCTTGGGAGAAACGGAAGATGTTATCGACGAAGAGAAGCACGTCCTGGCCTTCCTCATCACGGAAATATTCCGCCATGGTGAGCGCGGAAAGGGCAACGCGGAGACGCGCACCCGGAGGCTCGTTCATCTGGCCGTAGCAAAGCGCCACTTTGGAGCCTTCTGCGGAAAGCACCGGGTTGCCTCTTTCATCGAGCTTTGGATGGCCATTCTCATCCTTTTCGGTTGCGATAACCTTACCTTCGATCATCTCCCAGTAAAGGTCGTTACCCTCACGAGTCCGTTCACCCACACCGGCAAACACGGAGAAACCACCGTGTGCTTTTGCGATGTTGTTGATGAGCTCCATGATCACCACGGTCTTACCAACACCGGCACCACCGAACATGCCGCCTTTACCACCTTTGAGGAGTGGGCAAATGAGGTCGATGACCTTGATGCCGGTCACAAGAACCTCGGTCGCTGCGGATTGGTCGGTCAGGGACGGAGCGGGGCGATGGATCGGCCAACGGTGGGTGTCGTCTTCGAGTGGGACGTTTTCATCCACCAGATCGCCGGTGACGTTGAAGATACGGCCGAGAACCTGTTTGCCGACTGGGACGGCGATTGCCTTGCCGGTATCGGTGAGGATCATGCCGCGCTTGAGGCCGTCCGAAGTGGACATCGCAACCGCGCGCACCCAGCCGTCACCAAGGTGTTGCTGAACCTCGAGGACCAGCTTGGTTTCGACATCGTTGAGGACGTAGGTGACCTCAAGGGCGTTGAAGATTTCCGGCAGTTTGTCGGCTTTTGAGAAATCGGCGTCGATGACGGCGCCGATGATTTGGACGATGGTTCCTTGGTTGCTCATATGAAGAAGTGGAAAGTGATCAGTGGAAAGTGATCAGTGGTTCTTGTTTGGGTGTGTGTCGGTAAATTGGGAGGTTTCATCTCGTGGGCACTGATCACTGATCACTGCTCACTTTTAACTTTATTCCATCGCTTTCATCGCGGTGGTGATTTCGAGGAGTTCGGCGGTGATCGCGGCCTGGCGGACTTTGTTGTATTCCAGGGTGAGTTCCTTGATGAATTTCTTGGCGTTGTCGGTGGCGGCTTTCATCGCGACCATACGTGCTGAGTGTTCGGTTGCGCGGGATTCGAGCAGTGCCTGATAGACTTGGAAATTGACGTAAAGCGGGAGGATGGAGGCTAGGACTTCCTCGGCGGACGGCTCGAAAAGCGAGTCGCTGGTGTCTCCTTCAATCGATCCGGTATCCTCGGTCTGCTCCGGGGGTTGCACCGGGAGAAGCTGCATGACTTCGGGAACCTGAGTGAGAGTGTTTACGAAGCGGGTGTAAACTATGGAGACTTTGTCGTAATTGCCATCGGTGAACTGCTTGGTCAGGAAAGCCGCGATCGAGCGGGCATCTGCGAAGGGAACGGGATCCTTCACGGAATAATCCGCGAGTATGTGCTTTTTGAGCTTCTCAAGCATCACGCGGAGCTTGCGACCGACGGTGACGTAGTCCGCGGCTTCCGAGGTGGAGGAGCGGAGTTTCTTGGCAACGTTGGTGTTGAGTGGACCGCAAAGACCTTTGTCGGTGGAAATCACAAGCACCAGCTCGCGGTTGCCCTCGCGGACTTCGAGAAGCGGGTGGGAAACTTCGTCGGAAAAGTTCGTGGCGATATCGCTCAGCACCGCGTTGAGCTGGGACGAATAATCGCGCCCGGCCATTGCCTGGTCCTGGGCTTTTTTCATCTTCGCGGCCGCGACGAGTTGCATCGCCCGGGTGATCTGGGCGGTGTTCTTGACCGATTTGATTCGGCGGCGGATGTCTCGGAGGTTGGCCATGTTTTACTGCTTAAAAGTTAGAGGCTATTTGTTAGTTGTTATTAGTGAAGGTTTTCTATTCGGAGCCTTTTAACTTCTAACGAATAACGTTTATCTGAAATTTATTTCCAGCTCGCCATGAAGTCGTCGAGGGCTTGCTTGACGGCATCGACCATAGCGGCGTCCTTTTTGAGGTCCGGCTTTTCGTTGCGGATCTTGTCGAGAAGTTCGCCTTTGCGGGTGTTGAAGAATTCGCCCATCGCATCCTGGCAACGGCCGATGTCTTTCACTTCCACCGCATCGAAGAAGCCGTTCTGCATTGCGAAGAGGTAGATCGCCTCAACTTCCATGCTGACCGGTGAGTATTGGTTTTGCTTGAAGAGCTCGACGATGCGGGCACCGCGCTCGAGTTTCTTTTTGGTTTGTGCGTCAAGGTCGGAGCCGAACTGCGCGAAGGCCTGGAGCTCGCGATACTGGGCGAGGTCGAGTTTCGTGGTTCCGGCAACGGATTTGATCGTCTTGGTCTGGGCAGCGGAGCCAACCCGGGAGACCGAGAGGCCGACCGAAATCGCGGGGCGGATGCCTTGGTAGAAAAGGTCGGTTTCCAAGTAGATCTGGCCGTCGGTGATCGAGATCACGTTGGTCGGGATGTATGCGGAAACGTCGCCTGCTTGCGTTTCGATGATAGGAAGCGCGGTGAGCGAGCCGCCACCTGCAGCTTCGGTGAGGCGTGCGGAGCGCTCGAGGAGGCGGGAGTGGAGGTAGAAAACGTCACCGGGATAAGCTTCACGACCGGATGGGCGGCGAAGAATCAGGGACACCTGGCGGTAGGCGACGGCGTGTTTGGAAAGGTCGTCGAAAACGATCAGGCAGTCCTGGCCTTTGTCCATGAGGTATTCCGCAATGGAACAACCGGCATACGGAGCGAGGAACTGCATCGCTGCGGCATCCGAGGCGGAGGCGGAAACGATGGTGGTGTATTCCATCGCACCGGCATCTTCGAGCGTCTTCTGGATCCGGGCGACGTTGGAGAGCTTCTGGCCGATGGCGACGTAGATACAGAACATCGGCTTGTGGTTCTGCAGTTTGCCTTGCTCAGCGGCTTTGTTCTGCTGGGCTTGGGAAATGATGGTGTCAACCGCGATGGTGGACTTGCCGGTCGAACGGTCGCCGATGATCAACTCACGCTGGCCGCGACCGATCGGCACCATGGCGTCGATGGCCATGATCCCTGTCTGGACTGGAACGGAGACGGATTTACGTTTGATGATGCCGGGGGCGATTTTCTCCATCGGGTAACGGGCTGCGGCTGCGATTTCGCCTTTGCCATCGATAGGAGCGCCGAGCGCGTTGACCACGCGACCGAGAAGGGCTTCACCGACGGGAACGGAAAGGAGCTTACCGGTCGTGCGGCAGCTTGTGCCCTCTTTCACGCTGGCATAATCGCCGAGAAGGACGACGCCGACTTCGCTTTCCTCAAGGTTGAGGGCCATGCCGGTGGTGCCGCCGTCAAATTCGATCATCTCGTTGAGCATGACGTCGGAAAGTCCTTCGACGATGGCGACGCCGTCACCGACTTTGCGGACCGTGCCGGTATTGGTTTTCTCGACGCTCGAGCTGATGCCGGCGATTTGTTTTTCGATGTCCTGGAGGATGCTGCTCATAAGATAATGGTGAGTAGTGAGTGGTGAATGATGAAAAAAAGATTAAAACGCCTTTGAAAGACGGTCGATGCGACCCTTGACCGAACCGTCAAGAAGATCGTCGCCTACCTTGATTTTCAGGCCGCCGAGTAGTTCGGGGTTGATTTTGTATTCGATGTTGAGATTGGCACCGTATTCATTGGCGAGGCCCGCGGTGATCTTCTGGCCTTCGGTGGCGGTCAACTCGGTGGCACTTTCGACGACGACCGTGCGGCGCGCCTCTTCGAGGCGGGTGAGGCGTTGGATGGCCGAAAGGATCGCGCGGTAATCGCGCGGTTGGGCCTCAATGAGCTTGGAAACCAGATCGCGCAGCTTGTTATCGTCAAGCTGGCCGTTCACTTGGCACAGGCCGAAGAGGCGGCGGGCTGTGGCGGCGGCGATTTTGGATATTTTCATCGTGGTCCGGTTTGGAAAGATAAAGGGAGGGATTAGTTGCCGACTTTGGCAAGGGCCTCTTCGTTGATGCGGTGCTGGTCTTCAGGAGTGAGCACTTTGCCGGTCACCTGGGAAGTGGTGCTGGCGACGAGGCGACCGAATTCGCGCTTGAGTTCCACGGAGATACGCTCGCGGTCGGCGTTGGCTGCGGCTTCTGCTTTCACAAGGATTTGCTGAGCTTGGGAAATAGCCTCCTGGGTTTTCTGTTCGGAAAACTTGGAGGCTCCGTCTTTTGCTTCGGTAATGAGACGCAGGGCGTCTTCGTTTGCCTTGGCGATGGTTGCCGCGGTGGTGGCTTCGGAATCAGCGAGTTGCTTCTCAATGCGCTTGAGCTTCTCTTCACCAGCGACAATCCGTTCGCGGCGTTTCTCGAGCATTTCCTGGATCGGCCCGAACGCGAATTTCTTAAGCAAGAAAATCACGATCGCAAAACTGATGAATTGCGAGAAAAGTTGAGGCCAGTAAACCTTGAAAGTACGTGTGATATCTCCGACTACGCCTTCTGATTCGGCGGCAGGAACAGCGGCAAGGATATCGAAAATCGGGGTCATGGTCGGAGGAAGTATGAGCGTTTTTGAAAAATGTTGTGGGCAGGGACTTGAATGGCAAGCCCCTGCCCGGAAGGCGGAGTGTTTACTTGGCGAGGAAGATCGCGAAGAACACGATACCTTCGATAAGCGCTGCAAGAATAATCGAGAGCGTAAGGATCGGGCCGGCTGCGCCGGGGTTGCGGCCGGTGGCTTCAGCGGCTTTCGAGCCGAGAAGGCCGATACCGATGGCTGCACCGAGGGATGCTGCCGCGACTGCGAAGTGCCAGGTGTTAAAATTGCTTTCTAGTTGTGCGAGGATTTCGAATGGCATGGTGCTTATTTGGTTATTGTTGTGTTGGTTTGCCAGCCCCCACGGTCTTTGCCATGGTCAGACTGGAAGAGTGTCAGTGGGCGTGATCCTCATGGTCATGGTCGCCATGATCACAGATGAGTTTGAGGAATACGGAGGTGAGAAGCATAAAGACGAGCGCTTGGATCAGGCCGACGAGAAGCTCGAGGAAATAGAAAGGGATTACCGGAACCCAGCCGAACCACTCGCCGATGTGTCCGGTTCCGAAAAGGAGAACGACGTTTTCCAGGATGCTTTCGCCAGCATAGACGTTTCCGTAGAGGCGGAAGGAGAGAGCAACCGGGCGGAAGAGAATGGAAATGACTTCGAGAATCCCGACAAAACCGAAGACAAGGATCATCGGCACAACGATGAAACCCACGAATTTGCCCTTGGGCGCGAAGATGTGTGCCAGGAAGCCTTTGAGATTGTTCTCGCGGATTGCCCAGTAGAACCAAAGAACCGCAAACGTGACGGACATCGCAATTGTCATGTTAAGATCCGCGTTACCACCGCGCAGGAAAGGACGGAAAGTATCGTGGGGTTCGACACCGCTGCCGGAAAGCTTGAGTCCGACAGTGCCGACGCCAGGAATCAGTCCGAACCAGTTGACGAACAGGATGAGGATGAAAATAGTTGCGAAGAACCAGAAGGTCTTTTTAACGAGCGCCGGGCCAAGGATGCCCTCGAGGAAATTGTAGAGACTCTCGACGAGCCACTCGACCGTATTTTGCAGGCCGGAAGGAATCAGTTTCATGTTCCGCGTTGCGAGTTGGGCCAAAAGGATCACAACCGCCGCGACAATCCAAACCATGATCATCGAGTTGGTAACTACGAGAGGTCCCAAGTGGAAGATTTCCTCGGCGTGAAGCGGTAGATGATCATGACCTCCACTGCCTTCGGAAGCCGCAGAAACCGTAGCAAGACCGGCTAGCCACAGAAAAATTGTTGAAATGACAAAACGCATAGTAAAGACGGTCGTCTGACCGTTGGGCCGAAGGGTAATACCGATACCCCCCATTCACCGCAAGAGCTATTTGTGAAAAATTTCACAAGCGCGGAGAATTTGTCAAAAATGTCCGGAATATGGCAGATGTGTTGCGATTTATGGTTTGAGTCATAAAGGGTATATCATGACGTCCATCCGTGGTAGCAACGCTCAAAATTTCCAGGCAAGACTTGAATTTCCCCTCACAAGTGCGCCCCTGTTTATCTCGGAAAACAGATTCGACTTCACCGTCGAGCGATGGCACGCTTGCGCCCGAAACCATGACGACCCCGGTCCTACTTCTTTTGCTCGCTACCACAGTGGGCTGTATGGCGCATCACCTCGAACGCGTCTGGAAGGACGATCGTGGACGCAGCACCAAAGCCGTCTTGCTGAGGGTCGAGAACAACTGCGCCGTCCTCCAGCTACCCGATGGTCGCGAGGCGCCTTTCCCGCTCGATAAACTCTCAAGAGTAGATCAGGCATTCATCAAAAAATTCGGTCTCGATGGCCATGAGGATGAAGAAGCGGGAGATGAGGAAAAAGAGGTCCGCCCGGGTGATAATTTCGACGACCCGTGGCCGGACCGTATCAAGTTCGAGGGCGACCCGGAGATCGTAACCGTCGAGGAGGACGAAGACAAAAAAAGCTTCATCTACGAGTCGACGAACTATCGCTACAACTGTGATGTCCGGCTCTCGAATTCGGTCGTGAAAAGTTTCGCCGAAATGTTCGAGACGACCCACCAGTTCGTCCGCGAGCTTCCGCTTGCCGTGAACGGTGGAAACAAGAAAAACGGTAAATACCAGATCTTCCTTTTCGAGACAAAAGAAGATTATATCAAAGCGGGAGGACCGCCGGAGACCGCGGGTGTCTATATCGGCGGAAAAAATATCATCATGGTTCCACTGACCAGCCTCGGCGTGCGTAAGGTTGGCAGCGGATACATGCGAGACCGCGACAAGTCATCGAAAACTCTTCCCCACGAACTTGTTCACCAACTAACACCGAACGCTTATTACGCGGCAGGTTCAAGAGGCTGGTTTACCGAAGGCCTCGCCGAATACGTCGCGGTGACTCCCTACAGCTACGGCTCCTTCAACGTGAAGACAAACATGCGGCCTATCGTGGCATACGTCACCGCATATGGAAAAGACGGCTACGGGCGTGCGCTCGGCGAGGAGATCCACCTTGGACCTCTCAAAGATTACATGCTTCAGTCGTATTCGAGCTTCACCTCGAACGCAAATCTCAACTACGGCTGCGGCTTGCTGATCGCGAACTATTTCTTCCACATGGACCGCAAGGAGGACGGCGCCCGGATCAAGAATTTCCTCAAGGCGCTGAACGAAGGGAAAACAGGTCAGGCGGCTTTGGACGTGCTTCTCGAAGGCCAGACATGGCTGGAGCTCGAGGAGGAAATAGCCGACGCATACTCCCGTCATGTGAAGTTTACTTTCACGAAATGACCCGGATAGCGATGTCGGAAACCTCTCAGAAGACTGATTCCCTGGCCCTCCCCGCACTTCCGGGCGAGCCGCCGAACGCGATTTCCGCATGGCTTGCCACGCAAGGCGAACCCGCATTCCGCGCCAAGCAGATTCTCGACTGGATCTGGAAAAAGAAAGTCGCCTCCTTCGATGAGATGACGAACCTGCCCGCTGCTCTCCGGGAGAAACTCGCCAGTTCTTTCCGGATGACAGCGCTCACCCACGCGAAGACCCAAGGCAGCGAGGACACCACCCGCAAGTTTCTCTTCCGCCTCCACGACGGACGCTACATCGAGTCCGTCCTCATCCCTGCCAATCCCGCGCTCTATGGTGAAAAATCCGACCGCCGCACCCTCTGCGTTTCCTCACAGGTCGGCTGCGCGTATGGCTGTAAATTCTGCGCCTCCGGCCTCGCAGGTTACACCCGGAACCTCGACGCTGCCGAAATCGCCGGGCAGGTGCTCGCTGCCGAACAGATCTCCGGGGAGCGCGTCGACAGCCTGGTTTTCATGGGCATGGGAGAGCCGATGGCGAATTTCGAAAACCTGATGCAGGCGATCACCCTGATCACCGGCCCCGAAACACTCCACCTCGGCGCGCGCCACCTTACAATCTCCACTTCCGGCCTCGCTCCGCAGATCCGCAAACTCGCCGACCATCCCCAACAGATCCGCCTCGCGATCTCTTTCCATGGCGCGACCGACGAAGTCCGCTCCCAGATCATGCCGGTTAACAAAAAGTATCCGGTCGCCGAGCTGATGGATGCGCTGGCGCATTGGAACTCGACGAAGAAGCAAAAACTCACCCTCGAATACATCCTCATCCAAGGGGTCAACGACGCCCTCGAACAGGCGAGCATCCTCGCCCGCCATGCCCGCAACATCAGCGCGAAGGTCAACCTCATTCCCTACAATACGGTCGAAGGCTTGGAGTGGAAACGGCCCGCCCTCTCCCACTGCCGATCTTTTCAAGACGTCCTGAAAAAAGCAGGTGTCACCGCTACCCTCAGAATCGAGAAGGGTCACGACATCGACGCAGCTTGCGGCCAGCTCCGCCTCAAACAGGAGACGGAAGAAGGCCTCCATAGCCCATAGGTAAATTTGATTCTCGCGAGCTGCCCACGGGGTTGACCGTGATCGCGGCGGTTGCTAGCTTCCGCGCCCGCCATGAGCACCGCCCCGAACTACAAAGATACGCTGACCCTGCCACAGACGAGTTTCCCGATGCGTGGAGACCTTGTGAAAAACGAGCCTCAGCGTTTGGAGATTTGGGAGAAAGCCGGTCTCTACTCGAAAATCACCGCCGCCCGCAAAGCCTCAGGCGCGCCCGATTTCATCCTTCACGACGGCCCGCCTTTCGCCAATGGCGACGTCCACATGGGCACCGCGCTCAACAAGCTGCTTAAAGACATGGTGGTGAAATCCAAAACCATGGCCGGGTTCCACGCACCATTCGTCCCCGGCTGGGACTGTCACGGCCTGCCGATCGAGTTCAAGGTCGTCAAACAAGCTGCGGGTCTCGAACCCGCCGAAATCCGCCGCCGATGCACCGAGTTCGCATCCGGTTTCATCGATATCCAGCGCGCCTCCTTCAAGCGCCTCGGTGTTTTCGGTGACTGGGAAAATCCCTACCTGACCATGGATCCCGCTTACGAAGCAAACATCCTCCGGGTCTTCGCGAAGCTGGTCGAAAACGGCGCTATCTACCAATCCAAGAAGCCGGTGCAATGGTCATACGGTGCCCAGACCGCACTCGCAGAAGCCGAAGTCGAATACGCTGACAAAGTTTCCCCCGCGATCTTCGTAAAGTTCCCGATCGTTTCGGGCGACCTCGCTGGCAAAGTCGCGATCCCGATCTGGACCACCACTCCTTGGACGCTTCCCGCAAACCTCGGCATCGCCCTCCATCCCGAATTTACATATCTACACGGGAAATTTTCGAATGGTGAATCTGAAGAGTCCTTCATCATTGTCCGCGAACTACTCGAATCTTTCGCGGAAAAAACCGGCTTCGCACTCAAGGAAACGATCGCAGAATTCAAAGGCAAGCAACTCGAAGGCTCCGAAGCCAAACACCCGTTCCTCGATCGTAATACGAAAGTCATCCTTGCAAACTTCGTCACCACCGAAGCCGGAACCGGCGCCGTCCATATCGCTCCCGGCCACGGCGCGGACGACTATGTCGCCGGCCAGCAAAACGGACTCGGAGTCCTTTCCCCTGTCGATGACCAAGGCCACTTCACAGAAGAAGTCGGCCTCGCCGAACTCGTAGGGCAACACGTTTTCAAATCCAACAAACGCATCATCGAAATCCTCACGGAAAACGGCCACCTGATCGGCCAGGAAGATTACCACCACTCCTACCCGCATTGCTGGCGCTCGAAAACTCCCATCATCTTCCGCGCGGTCGAGCAGTTCTTCATCTCGCTCGATACTCTCCGTGGCCAAGCGCTTGAGGAAATCGACAAGGTCAAATGGATGCCGGCATGGGGCCGCAACCGAATCTACGGAACCGTCGAAGCCCGCCCCGACTGGTGCATCTCCCGCCAACGCACATGGGGCGTGCCGCTCCCCGTTTTCTTCGATGAAAACAACCAGGCCATCCTCACCTCCGATCTCGCCCTGAAAGTCGCCGACCTCGTCGAAAAGGAAGGCACCAACGTCTGGTTCGAGACATCCGACGAAGAACTCGCCGCCAAACTCGGGCTCCCCGCCGGATTGAAGAAAGGCAAGGACACGCTCGATGTCTGGATCGATTCCGGCTGCTCCCACGCCGCCGTGATGGACACCCATCCCGAGCTCCACTGCCCTGCCGATCTATACCTCGAAGCCACCGACCAACATCGTGGCTGGTTCCAAAGCTCGCTCATGCTTTCCACCGCCTACCGTGGCCACGCGCCCTACAAGAGCGTCATGACCCACGGCTTCGTAGTGGACAAAGACACCGGCAAAAAGACTTCGAAATCCGACGACAAGAAAAAAGGTAAGCCAACCGATGCTGCCCATTTCTACAACAAATACGGTGCTGATATCGTCCGCCTCTGGGCCTCCAGCGTCGACTGGCAAAACGAGGTTCCCTTCGGCGAAGACCTTTTCAAACAAGTTGCCGAGCCATACCGCCGCCTACGGAACACACTCCGAATCCTACTCGGGAATTTGGACGGCTTCGACGGAACGCGGACTTTAGTCCGCAGCGACCTCACCCTTCTGGATCAGTGGATCTTGGAGAGGCTCCACACCGTAACCACGGAATGCCTTGCCGCTTATGAATCCTTCGAGTTCCGAAAGGTTTTCAATGCTATCAACCAGTTCTGCACCACCGACCTTTCCGCAGTCTATATCGATGCCCTGAAAGACCGCATGTATTGCGACGCTCCCGACTCGACCCGCCGCCTCGCCTCACAAGCCGCGATGTACGAGGTATTTAGTAGTATCACCAAACTCCTCGCCCCAGTCCTCGCCTTCACCGCGGACGAGGCATGGGAGCACGCGCCCTTCACCGAAGGCAGCGTCCACGAACAGGATTTCCCGAAACCGAATCCCGACCACACCCCGGGGCAGACCAGCAAAGATGCGGAACGCCTCTTCCAAATCAAAGCCGCGATGCAAACCGCGATCGAAGCCAAGGTGCAAGCCAAGGAATTCACCCGCAACAACGAAGCCGCCATCGAGCTCACACTCCCGGAAAGCGACGCCCATCTCATGGACAGACTCAACGACCGCGACTTCGCCACCGAATTCTTCATCATCTCCGGGCTCTCCGCAAAACAAGGCTCCGAACTCTCCGCCACCGCCAGCAAAACAGAACTCCCCCTCTGCCCCCGCTGCCGCAAACACGAGCCCGTTGTCGAATCGGGCCTGTGCAAGCGTTGCGAGGATGTGGTAGAAAAAACTTAGCTGGATCTATTATTTCAAGTGAAATCCTGCTACACAAACCACCGGAATTGCCTCCTTTGAAACTTTGATTTGACCGAGTAAGCTCGGCTGAAATCTAGTCGTCATTGTGACTAGCTTTTCTCAATGTCCCGTTTTCACTGGACTATAGAGCACCGTGGGACACAGTTTGCTAGTCAATCGGTTAAACATCCCTTTCATCGTGCCAAGTATTGAACAAGTTTTAAGCCGGGAGCCATCCTCTTCAAAAGAGATCCAGCTCGCCACCGGTATGAACCAGGCGACTGTTTCACGCCGTATCAGAGCAATGGGTGACCGAATCATACGGCTAAAGATTGGTCGGTCGCCGCATTACATGATGACCTTCGACGCGTTTGGTAATGGGGACAGTCTTCCCCTGTACATGGTTGACCCCCATGGAAATAATACTCCGATAGCTTGTCTTCGTCCACTGGCACACGGGGGATTTTTCCTCGAAAAACTACCTGGCATGCCCTCGGTTTTGCTCGGTGAAGGAAAAAACGGTTTATTTAAAAGCCTGCCATACTTTTTGTTCGACCTTGCTCCACAAGGCTATATTGGACGCCAGATAGCCGCAACCATGGCAGAACAAGCTGATTTCCCAAACGATCCGAAACAGTGGAGCGTTAAGCATATAGGCCAGTATCTAACTTCTAACTGTGACGATCTCCCTGGTAACTTGAAGCTAGGTGCCCAGGCGCACCTTCGGTTACGTAAAAAACCCCTTGCATACACTGCGGAGGAGTATCCGAAACTTGCTGAAGCCGCCATGGACGGATCCATCCCGGGATCCTCCGCAGGTGGCGAACAGCCAAAGTTTACAGCGTTTTGTAAAGATAGGTCTGCGCATGTGATCGTAAAATTCTCTCCAAAAGGTGATGATGCGGTTGCGATCCGATGGCGTGACATCCTGATCACTGAATTCCACGCGGCTGAAGCAATTCACGCGAAAAACTTTCCAGCCGCAGAGACGCGGTTGATCGAGCGCGATGGACGATTTTTCCTGGAATCGCAACGCTTTGATCGTGCCGGGGAATTTGGCAGGCTTTCCATGGTTTCTCTCCAATACGTTGATGCGGAATTTGCTGGAATCGGCCATGGCTGGCACAAGGTGATGAAGGCTCTGCATGGTGACAATCTGGTAAGCTGGCAGCATCTGTATGACACTGCGGTATTATGGTGTTTTGGAAAACTCATCAACAATACGGACATGCACCTAGGAAATCTGAGCTTAAGTATCGAAGGAGATGTATTCCGCATCCTGCCGGTCTACGACATGTGCTCGATGGGTTTTGTTCCGAAGGGTGGCGAGGTCAGGCCCTTCCGTTTTGATAGTCCGGATCTGGATGATCTCACGATGTTTCCCCCGGAAGCAGCCGAGGAAATCAGAAGGAGCGCATCTGAAATGGCGCGTGATTTTTGGAATCGTGTGGCACGCGATGGTAGGATATCCAAAGACTTCCGCGATTTCCTATCCAAGGGCAATCCGATCGATCGATCTGGAACGGCGGACATTCCCCAATTGGATTTGTTGTAGCTCCAAGTCAAAACAGGACCATTGCAGGTTCTTTCGAGGGTCCTGGTATAAGTCGCTAAATCCGGTCTTGTGCTGACTGCCCTCGGCTTTGCGAAAAAGCGGCGAAATAGCAGAAATAATCCCGTCGCTTCGGAACTCGAATTCGGTTGCTATTGCTTAGCAAAAGGTTCTTGCCTAGCGTCCCAGCGACTCATGACTCTGTCCCGCCTCCTCCTCACCCTCACCCTCCCTCTCTACATCCTGGACCAGATTACCAAGGCGTGGACAGTCAGCAATTTCGCGCCGCCGTGGTCACCGGAAGCGCACCAGTGGCAAATTATCCCGGACTGGTTTCACTGGATTCGCGTCCATAACCAAGGCGTTGCCTTCGGCCTCGGCAACGGCACCAGCTGGGCACCTGTCGTATTTCTGATCGTGCCCATCATCGCCTTGATCATGATCCGTGTCTTCTGGAAAAAAGGCGCCTTCGATCACATCGTTTCAAAATTTGCCGTTGCCCTTCTTCTTTGCGGAATCTTCGGTAATCTCACCGATCGCCTCGTACAGGGTTTCCTCCTGGAAGAAGTCAAAGGCGGCACATTCTGGGAACGCCTCTCCGAAGGATACGTTGTCGATTTCCTCTCCGTAAAACTTCCGTTCTACGATAAAATCGTCCCTGCAAGCGGTGGGTGGTGGCCCACTTTCAACGTTGCTGACTCTTGTATCTGCATCGCTGCAGTTCTGCTTTTCATCGGTGGACTCAAGGATGAGAAAGCAAAGGAGCTGGCAAAAAAAGAAAGCACGAATGCATAACGAAGGCGTTCCCGAAAGGGCCAAATTAGTTACCACGCGCTTCCATGAATCTCGGATTATTCGCACTCCACGCCGCTTCTTCCTATTGGGCGGTTCATAGCGGCTTATCTCTTTGGAAGGCCGCCAGAGCAAACCGATTGTATTCGAAACATCGGAAATGGATGGACTCAGCCATCGAATCGACCCCGCAGAAGAAAGTCGCCCTCATCATCGCAACCAAAGGCGTTTCGGAAACCTTTGAACGGTTTTTGGATTTCATACTCACGCAGGATTACCGGAACTACCGGGTGATCTTTGTTACCGAGTCTGCTGCCGATCCCGCACACGCCACGATCACGAAAAGACTCAAGGATCATGATGGAAAACCTGAAGTTGAACTATTGGTCGCGGGCCTGTCGGAAAAGACCGGACAAAAAGTCCACAACCTCAGATTCGCTCTTTTGTCCCTGAAAGATGAAGATGAAATCATCGCCTTCGCGGATGCCGATTTCCACGGACGGAAGGACTGGCTCGCCTGCCTGACTCACCCCCTCAATACCGGACAAACGGACTTCACCACCGGCTACCGTTGGTTTATTCCTGCAAGCCATAGCCTTCCAAACCAGATCATTGGTTCGCTCGCGATCGCCATGGAATCGTGGATCACGTCCGGGTGGCGAATGTTGCTGTGGGGCGGGTCAATGGCCGTCTCGCGTAACGTTTACGAAGAACTGGAGATCTGCAAAAACCTCGATCTCTGTATCAACGATGATGTTCGCATCACCGAACTCGCTCATGCGGCTGGTAAAAAATTAAGCTACGTCCGCTCGGCCGAAGCCAACACGCCGGTAGATTACACCTTTCCATCACTTTTCGAGTTCGGGCGGAGGCAATACATATGTTTGGTATTACACCGCAAACGCATACTCTACACTGCTGTCCTCTTTCCCCTCCTATATCTAATCAGCTTCGCGCTGTGCATCGCCTTGCTGTCAGGTGGCAACCTTTGGATGCTTATTACTATAGGTTTCGTGATTTCCTCCAACTTCCTGCGCCAACGAATAAGGACAAACTATGTTTCTGAGCGTTTTTCGGGAACCGATAAGAGCAAACTCCTCTCGTCGATTTCGAATTCCTGGTGCATCGACCCTATTGAAAAACTGGCAAATCTCGTCATAGCGGTCTGCGCCCTACCCGCCAAAAAGATGGTCTGGGGTGACATCCACTACCGCATCAGCGGACCCCGATCAATCGAGATCATTGAAAGGGACACTTAGCCTCGGCTAGCTCTGCCGTTTCCTTTTCCGAATCGGGTTCGAAAGGGACGCCAGGCTCGGAAGTTTCCGGACGCTTGAAAACCCTGAGAGAAATACCGTCCATTGAGCGGATCGTCAGACGCGAGGTCGGTTCCGGGTCCGGTCCGGGTCCCGGCTCGAAGCGATACCGTCGGGTCAGCGCGGCGAGCAGCAGCATCGCCTCCTGTGTGGCAAAAGCCGCACCGATACAAATTCGCGGGCCTTGGCCGAAGGGAATATACGCGCACGACGGCTGGTTCAGTCCGCCTTCGAAGCGGTCGGGATCAAACTCATCCGGTCTGTCCCACAACTCCCTGTGCCGATGCACGAGCCACGGCGAGACGACCAGAGGCGAGCCGTCAGGAATTTCACGGTTCTGTAATTTTTGCTTTCCATGGGCCTTCCTGAAAGTGAGGAAGCCAACTGGAGGATACACGCGCATCGTCTCTTTGAACACATTACGAATCTTCTTGTGACGTGAGATATCTCTGAACTCCGGTTCACGGTCGCCTAACAGGGTCACCGTTTCCTGATGCAGCTTTTCCTGGATCTCCGGACACTTCGCCAGCAGGAACAATGACCACGAAAGCGCGCTGGCAGAGGTTTCGTGACCTGCCAGGAAAAGCATCGCCACCTGATCCACGAGTTCTTCCAGTGTATATTTCGAGCCGTCTTCCGGATCGGTGGTGTCCAGTAGCGATTGGAGAATATCTTTGTAATCGCCTTTCTCGCCGCGGTGATACGCTTCGAAGCGCTTACGAATCGGGATCGCAAGGAGCTCGCGGATTTCCCGTCCGGTCCGTTTCCATGTGCAATAATGATGCGGTAAAATCCAGCATGGCAGATGGAAGAATCCCAACTGGATCATCACCGACGCTTTTTCCTGAAACAAATTGAAGCCGTGGAAAATTTTTCTCGCGCCCTCGCCTTCGAGGGATTCGGAAAGAATCGTCCGCAGGATGATATCCGCGGTGACATGTGTCATCTCGATCTCAATGTCTGCCACCTCACCATCTCCGACTTCATCGAAGCGCTTGATCATGGCGTCAGAGCCACCCTTCATAAGCGTGAACACCTCTTTGAGTTTCGCTTGGCCGAAGGCCGGATCCAACATCCTTCGCTGCCGCTCCCAGACCGGTCCGTTGGTGGTGAAAATACTTTCTCCCAACAACGGCTTTAGCACCATTTCCGAAAGCTCATGTTTCGGGTAGGAAGCGTATTTATCGACAAGCACCTCTTTGATCAGGGACGGCAGTTTCACCAGAAACAGCTGAACGCCTGGCAAGCGAACCCGCGACATATGCCCTGTATAAGAACCCTCATACAAGGTGGATAGCCACGACCTCCGGCCCCGCTTGAACAGGTTCCACAAAGAGCGCTTCGAGCTCTTGTCGAGGGGTTTTGGATAAGGTGGGGTGTAAGCCATGGGGAAATTCAGGTTGTCGGAGAAGCCGCAGGATATCTCGAAGCCAGTTTGATCGGCCCGCCGGTGATGGCAAAAAAGTCATAGTCGGTTTGCAGCTCACCAGCCATCACATATTGAAAATGGATACGGAAAATATCCTTTTTGATCACATCGTATTTCTCGGGCGGGAACATCTTGTGTATCCTCACCGGATACTGCTGGGGCCTCTTTGGAATTCCCTGTGGCCGTGAAATACCGGAGACCTCAAGGGGATCGATCTGTGTCACACTCGCTCCATCACGACGCGCGGAAAAATCATACCAAAGAACGTCTGGTGCCATAGCCACGGTTTTCAGATTGTCCCTCAGCCTCCCGGAGCCAGACAGCAGGCTCACCAAGGGCACGCAATTCCCAAGCCAGACGAGACAGAAATCCTGACCTTTCCCACCGAGATTCCCATCGAGCTTCAACATTTCCGTCACCAGTGAAACCGTAAGAATCGTGCCAACGCTGTGGCCAACCAACAGGATCTCGTCCGCGTCACTCTTTTCAATTTCCGCGACTAGATATTTCGCAAACTCTTTGAGCCGCTCGTCCATTTCCGGGCGTTTACCAGAAGCCCACGGCTGCATCATCGCATAAATTCGTAACAGCCAATGACTGCGGAATTTCACGTCGAGATAACGGGAAAAATAAAACGTTCCCACAAGAACCGCTACCGCTCCGATTATCGAGCTCCACCAATGCATCGAAATCACCAAAGGCAACAGCAACACCCCGAACGCTATAAGAATTCCGACAATAAACAGACCGAAGAACGCAATCAACGGATAGGAAACCGTCAGCGCAGCCGGCCATGCGATACGAAGCAGCCGTGGAATCAAATTCTCCCTGAGAAAAATCCAGTAGGCCGGCCCGGCGGCCTTGATCAACTCGAGCTCATTCTTCGGCCAGTTCTCACGGATGATATCGTCCCAACGGAGAAACTGGTATTCGGTTTGCGTGCCGGTCTTCTCAAGCCCGACCGACCACCCGTGTGCCAGGGAATTGAGCTTACGCCGCTTGCCTACCTTCAAGTCCAGGCCGTTCACATCCGCCTGCAAAGCCGCCTCTGAAGCGTAGATTTTTTGATACTGGGAAGGGCCGCGCGGATCAAACCCGCTGAAATAGAAAACGAGGCGCTTCCTTACCCAGCCTTCCGGACTCGTTTCCTTGTTCCCTTCTTCTGCCATCACTGCTGATTTTTCCAGATGCAAACGCTGTGCCTTTCAGACCTGCGGAGCAAGGTTTTCTCCTAACGGCCTGTCGGGCTTGGAGATTTTCCGATATCAAATCAATATATGGACGCGCGGAACTCTCGGATCGCCACACCCTTGAATATGGAGCATCCCTCCCGTGTAGCCAATCTGATCCGGGAGATTACTAACCCGACTTTCGTTGTTAGACGTTTTTTCGGAGCCGAATCGTTGAGTTTGCGATCATTTTTTCAAAAGGTCTCCACCA
>Ga0222659_1000486_pt1 | contig 23300 bp, 18 predicted proteins | sample AntAcemetagen547_FD_179850 | JGI IMG/M metagenome (GOLD analysis project Ga0222659, IMG submission 179850) | Saline water microbial communities from Ace Lake, Antarctica - #547 | ecosystem: Environmental > Aquatic > Non-marine Saline and Alkaline > Saline | place: Antarctica: Ace Lake...
CTTGTCTCCCGAAGCCATTGCACAATTTCAACAAGCTCAGGGCAAACTTTCAGGAGCGCTTTCTAAATTGCTTGTTACTGTAGAACGTTATCCCGATCTCAAAGCCAGTCAGCAATTTAGTCAACTACAAGCTCAGCTTGAAGGGACAGAGAACCGCATCAGCATTGCTCGTGACCGCTTCAATGAATCTGTAGGGACCTACAACACATCGACGAAGACGTTCCCGAAGAACTTAACGGCGGGTATGTTTGACTTTGAAAAGAAAGGGTATTTCGAAAGCGATGCCGGAACTGAAAATGCACCACAGGTAGAATTTTAAGGATGGCTAAAGACTTTTTTACCGAGGCAGAAAAAACGAAAATTGTTGATGCCATAACTGCCGCTGAGAATAAAACCAGCGGTGAGATTCGACTTCACATCGAAAGAAAATGCCCCGAAGAAGTTTTGGACAGGGCTGCATTTCTTTTTGAAAAGTTAGAAATGCACAAAACAGAGCTTCGAAACGGAGTTTTGTTTTACGTCAGCTTTGAGGATCACAAATTGGCCATTTTGGGCGATGGAGGCATCAACGCGGTCGTTTCTGACACTTTCTGGAATGACATAAAAGAGAACCTCGTTGCAGCATTTAAAGGAGATGATTATGCCAACGGCCTTGCCGAAGGAATAAAAATAGCGGGTGAGCAATTAAAGGCTCATTTCCCTGTGGCGATTGATGACATAGATGAATTGAGCAACGAAATTTCATTTGGAAAAGACAATTGATGAGAAAACTCATAACAGTATTATTTCTATTTTCTGCCATAGCTGTCTTCGGACAAGCTGACGATTGCTATCCAGAAAAGCCAAGAGGTTTGGTGGCAGACCAAGTAGACATCTTCAGCCCTCAAGAGGAACAAGCATTAGAGGCCAAACTTCAACAATTCAGCAACGAAACGAGCAATCAAATAGTGGTAGTCACTATCGCTGAACTCTGCGAAGGTGATGCGGCGATGACTGCCTTTAAAATTGGTGAGACTTGGGGCGTTGGCAACAAGGAGTTTGACAACGGACTGGTCATTCTGATCAAGCCTACTGGAGGTTCAGGTCAGCGGAGAACTTTTATAGCAACAGGCTATGGACTCGAAGGCGCCATTCCCGATGCGACAGCCAAATTGATCGTCGATCAGGAGATGATACCCTCTTTTAAGAACGGGGATTATTTTGGAGGAACCTCAAAAGCCATAACCGTTATAACGGGATTGGCTCAAGGCGAATACGATTTTGCGACTTACCAAAAGCAAAGCCGTGGCAATCCCCTAGCGGCCATCATCCCTATCCTTTTTGTGATAGGTATGTGGTTCTTTTTAATGTACCGCAAGACCAGTGTTTATGCCAGTAGAAACGATATGGGATTTTGGGCAGCGCTTATGTTAATGAGCGCCGCGAGCAGAAGCCATGGAGGATCATACGGTAACTTTTCTGGCGGATCAGGTGGATTCGGCGGAGGTAGCGGAGGTGGATTCGGAGGCTTCGGTGGCGGAGGCTTCGGTGGCGGAGGCGCAGGAGGGAGTTGGTAATTAATCGTCAGTTGCTTGTCGAGAACAGCTAGGCGTTTATATTCAAAATCGACATAAATTAAAATGCTGGCTGCAAAATTTCAGTTATTAGAAACTAGCTTCGAGCTACCATAGACTAACAAATGAAAAAATACGCACGGTGGGTTGGCGGAGGATTGGGATGGGCATTTGGAGGACCGCTTGGGGCTATCCTTGGTTTTGCCTTGGGATCGATGATTGACAACTCTTCTGGAGTAGTTACCCAAGACGAAGCAACAGGGTCGAGAAGAAGATCGAGCTTCGGCTACACCACAGCCAATGATTTTGTCCTTTCTCTATTGGTATTAACGGCGGCCGTTATGAAGGCCGACGGAAAAGTGCTAAAGTCTGAATTAGACTACGTCAAGGACTTCCTGGAAAAGCAGTTTGGCAAAGGAAAAGCACAAGATCAAATCTTGCTTTTGCGCGATCTACTCAATCAACCGCTGGATGTGAAAGCAGTATGTCTGCAAATAAAGCAGAACATGCAGCATCCACTCCGCCTTCAATTGCTTCACTACATTTTTGGTTTGGCCAATGCAGATGGAAGTATAGATATAGCTGAGCTTAGGGTAATCGAAAATATTGCTTCTTATCTCGGTATTAGTCAAAAAGACTACCAGTCAATCAGGGCTATGTTTGGCCAAGACACTGAAAGCGCGTATAAGATTCTAGAGATTGACGAAAAGGCTGATGAAGCCGCAGTGAAGAAAGCCTATCGGAAAATGGCGGTAAAATACCATCCAGACAAAGTGGGACAATTGGGCGCTGAGTTTCAAAATGCGGCCAAAGAGAAATTCCAGAAAGTTCAAGAAGCATACGAAACCATTAAGAAACAAAGGAGCTTTAAGTAGTGAAGGAAAAGAGGCAACTTATCGGAGCAGTTCTCATCCCTTTGCTATTTGTAATGGTCTTATGGATTATTCATTTCACAGCAGAAGAGACGGGGTTTGATCTAACCTCCTACGGACTCTATCCAAGAAAAGCCAGCGGACTTTTTGGAATTGTTACCATTCCCTTTATACACGGAAGTTGGTCACACCTCATCAATAACTCGATTCCACTGCTCGTCTTAGGGTGGGCACTTTTCCACTTTTATCCTACCCTATCTTGGAAAACGATTTTTTGGATTTGGATTTCGAGCGGTATTTGGCTCTGGATATCGGGAAGGCCATCATACCATATCGGTGCGAGTGGAATCGTTTACGGCCTAGCCTCTTTTCTATTTCTAAGTGGATGGATTCGCAGAGAAAAACGCGTAGCATCGCTTTCGATGCTCATAGCTTTTCTGTACGGAGGTATGTGGTGGGGTATATTACCAGTAGATCCTACCATTAGCTGGGAAGGCCACTTATGGGGTGCTTTGGCAGGCTTTGCCTTAGCATGGGTATACCGAAAGGAAGGTCCTCAAAGAAAGGATTTCAAATGGGACGAGGAAGAAGATCCCGACGACCTTCTAACAAAAATCGCCCTAGGCGAAATCGAACCCCCGAAGGAGGTTCAACAGCCAAGGCGAATTGTATATGTGTATCAAAAAAATGATGAGAATGATAAAAATCAAACCCAAGACGAGAAATCTAGTTGATCTCTACAATCTCGATGTCAAAAGTGAGCTCCTTTCCCGCTAAAGGGTGGTTGGCATCAATGGTGACTTCTGCTTCGGTAATTTCAGATACGGTTACTATGATTTGCTCTCCCGAAGGAAGTTGTGAAGCAAGTTGTTGACCAACTTCAGGCTTCAAATCTGGTGGCAGCTGATCTTTAGAGATTGTCTGTACCATATCAGGCCTTACTTCCCCGTAAGCTTCGGTGGCAGGTATAGTTACGGATTTTTTCTCCTTAACTTCCATTCCTACTACTGCACTATCAAATCCGGGGATCATTTGACCGGCTCCTACTGTAAAAGACAAAGGTTCGCGTTCAACAGATGAGTCGAACACTTCACCATCTGAAAGTGTTCCTGTGTAATGAACGCTTACTGTGTCTTTTTCTTTAACTTTTTCCATAGTTATTGAATTTTTCCGCGAAGATAATGAACTTAATTCCTAAGACCAGAAAGAACAATAGAAACCCTTAATTTCACATCAAATAAAAAACAAATGGAACCCAATCAAAGAAAACTCATTATAACATTAGCAGTAACTGCATTTCTGCTTCTCGTTCTGTGGCAATCATCAACGGTAACGATACAATCAGGAGAAGCAGGAGTACTTTACAAGCAATTTGGCGGAGGTACTGTAACGGAGGTTACTTACCCCGAAGGCTTTCACGTGCTCGCTCCGTGGAACAAGATGTACATCTACAACGTGCGAAACCTGGAAGAAAAGGAGAATATGACGGCCCTTTCAAAAAATGGTCTGACTATTCAAATGGAAATGTCCATTCGATTTAGACCTATTGAAGAGGAAATTGGTGTCATTCATAAAACGTTGGGACAAAACTACCGCGATGTCATAGTAATGCCTGAAGTACGATCGTCAGCCAGAAAGGTAATAGGTCGTTATGACCCTGAAGAGCTTTACTCATCTAAGAGAGATGTTATCCAAGAGGAGATTTATACCGATGTAAAAAACAGACTGAAGGATAAGAACATTTATCTCGATGCGATACTTATCAGGGGAATTGAGCTTCCTCCGAACATCAAGATGGCTATTGAAAAGAAACTCAAGCAAGAGCAAGAAAGCCAAGAGTACGAGTTCAAAATTGAGAAGGAGAAAAAAGAAGCTGAACGAAAGAGAATTGAAGCACAAGGAATCAAGGATTTCCAGGACATTGTGTCTGAAGGAATCTCTGATAAGCTACTAAGATGGAAAGGGATCGAGGCTACTCTAGAACTTGCCAAGTCGCCAAATAGTAAGGTTGTTGTGATCGGACAAGGAGATGACGGACTTCCTCTTATCCTAGGTGGCAATTCTGATTAGAGTCTGTCTGTGAAGTCCGCTGTCATGCCTTCGGCGTGGCCCAAGGACTTAATATAGAACTCGCATGATCAGACACTTAATTCTATTGACAAACACTACTTAATGTTCCGATACTTTGTTATTTACAAACCTTTCGGCATGTTAAGTCAATTTTCACCCGAGGGCGATCGCCAAACACTGGCAGCCCTCGGTGATTTTGACAAAGACATATACCCAGTCGGCAGACTGGATGCTGACAGCGAAGGGCTTCTCGTTTTAACGAACGACAAGCGTATGAATGCCGCTTTGCTCGATCCGAACGAAAAGCACTTCAGAGTCTACTACGCGCAGGTAGAGGGTGAGATAGGAGACGAGGCACTCAGCAAATTAAAGTCGGGAATCGAAATAAAAATAAAAGGAAAAAGTCATTTCACAGCTCCCGCGAAGGCCTTAAAAATGGTCGAACCTGAACTACCTTTAAGGGATCCTCCTATTCGATTTCGGAAAAATATACCAACTTCGTGGCTTGAACTAAGGATTACAGAAGGTAAAAACAGGCAAGTCAGAAGAATGACAGCAGCAGCAGGATTGCCAACACTTCGCTTAGTTCGTTGGGCCATTGAAGACTTAACTTTAGCTTCTTTTGATGCTGGTGAAGTCAAAGAGTTCCAACAAAACGAGATTGTTAACCTGCTTAAACTCTAATCGCATTGGAGACAGTTATTCGCTGGATTCGTACTGTTTTGATTTGTCTCATTACCGCGATATCTGGCACGGCAAGCGTACTCTTTGGTTGGTGGAGACCAGCCTATTACGGAATAAGTCGATTTCTTTGGTCGCCAGGCCTTTTGTCCGTGAGTAACATTTGGGTCAAAAAGGACTTTCAGGTAAACATGAAAGAACTTCCCCCTTGCATTTTTTACGCGAATCATCGGTCTCATTTCGACATTCCTGTCATGATGTACTCACTCCCTAGACCTCTGTACTTTATGGCCAAGAAAGAGCTGAAGAGTATTCCCTTCTTGGGATGGGGAATGACCTCAATCGGTATGGTATTCATCGACAGAAAAGATAGAGCCTCTGCTGTGAGATCAATGGAGAAAGCTGGCGAACAAATTAAGAAAGGTAAAAGTATTGTCACTTTTCCAGAAGGCACCAGATCCACTACTCAAGATTTATTAACCTTTAAAAAAGGAGCTTTCCACTTGGCGAAGTCTCAAGGGATTCCATTGGTGCCTGTCGCCATTTCAGGAACAGATAGAATATTACCCAAACACGGGAAACTAAAGTCGGGAAAGGTGATTATCACGGTTGGAAAACCGATTACGCCTGAAGAACTGAAAGAGATGAGCATTGAAGAGATCAGAACAGGAGCAAAAGAACGTTTGCTCGGTTTGCTGGATCCAATTGAAAACGGAGTAGGCACAACTAATCTATAAACTGTTTAACTTCGCTAAAAATCCAGAATTTCCATGGGAAGAGCTTTTGAATTCAGAAAAGAGCGCAAAATGAAGCGCTGGGCCAAAATGAGCAAAGTCTTTACTCGTATAGGTAAAGACATTGTGATTGCGGCAAAAGAGGGAGGCCCAGACCCCGATACGAATTCAAAACTCCGTGCGGCGATCCAAAATGCCAAGTCGGAGAATATGCCCAAGGACAATATCGATAGGGCCATTAAAAGGGCAATCAGCAAGGATCAGGAAGACTACAAGGAAGTCATCTTCGAAGGCTACGCCCCCCATGGTATAGCTATCCTCATCGAAACCGCTACTGACAACAACACCAGAACGGTAGCCAATGTGAGGAATCATTTCAATAAATGCAACGGAAACCTCAGCGTCTCGGGATCAGTTGACTTTATGTTTGAGCGCAAGTGTTACTTCAAAATTGCCAAAGGCGATAACGATCTGGAAGAGTTGGAACTTGAACTGATTGACTTCGGGGCAGATGAAATCTTTGAAGAAGATGAATCAATCATGATCTACGCCCCATTCGTCGATTTTGGCGGGCTACAGAAGGCCATCGAAGAAAAAGATCTTGAAGTCGTGAACTCTGGTTTCGACCGAATTCCGATGGACACCAAGAAGCTCAACGAAGAAGAAGAGGCCGATGTGGACAAACTTCTCGAAAGACTAGAAGAAGACGACGACGTTCAAAACGTCTTTCACAACATGTCTTAAGGCAACTCTCACCCAACGAAATGGATTCTTATCGGCTCTGACTGAGTTTTTTCGATTCAAATTGTTTAGCAAACAGCAATTCATTGCTAATAATCCAATTTGACCCGAAAAGGACGATGTTCAAAACGTCCTTCACAACATATCTTAAGGCAACTTCCGTCAAACAAAACGTCTTTTTATCGGATACAATTAGGGTTTAATCGATCGAATTTGTAGATTAAGCAGTGTTTATTATTCGTGACCAATTGACATGAATGGCTTTATTGCTTATTTTTGTGGTCACGTTTCTTTTAAGAACACAGGTTAACCAACATTACGACAACCTCTATTAAACACGCGTTATGATTAAATCTACACATACTATACTAACCTTTGCTATGGGGTTGATGGTAATCATTGCTTTTGGGCAGCGAGGGCCAGGTGGGGTGACAGATGATTCGAATAATAACAAGAATTGCAGGCTTTGGTTGGATGCAGGAGATTTGAATTTGTCAGATGGATCACCTGTATATGTATGGTATGATAAGTCTATTTCGTCTATACAAGATTCAGCATTTTGGGACGAGAGTGATATAAATCTTTACTTACAGCCACTTTTCAGGAATAATGCTTCGGCAAGTATTAACGGAAAACCAGTGATTTCCTTTCAAAATGGAGGAATGCTCTCCATTGGAAAGTGGGATGGTAATAACTCTGTGGCACCATCAGCCGATTTGAATTCAAATGCAGGCCAAGGAACAACTTACGAGCAAACGATTTTTTTTGCTTTTAGAACATCAAATGATGTTGAAAGCCGACAAACTATTTGGGAAGAAGGTGGAGCCGCAAGGGGTATAAAGGTCTTCATCTTCGAGAGTGAAATTTACATAGCCGCATATGACGACATTTTAGACAATGATCCTGGTGGTGAAGTGCCGCGGTTTGGTTTTACCTATAGAAGAGAAGCCCTAACACCAAATACAACATACGTCCTTTCTCTTGTATTTAATGTGCCCACTGACGGTTCTCTTGTCACAGCAAATACGTCTACAGGGCAATACACAGGTTTGACAGGAACATTGAACGGAAATAAAATTGGCGAATTTAATTTAGAGTCAGGATGTTGCCAAGCAGCAGGTGTTGGTGGTATCGATACGCATCCCGACCCAATCGGTATTGGAGGTTTAAACCGATCATCTCACGACGAAAATGGCAAACTCAATGCGTCCAACACTGGAACCCGGCTCTTTACAGGTAGGTTAGCAGAAATCTGTTACTATGCTTATGCCGTAAACGATGCCGAGAGAATAATTATTGAAAATTATCTGTCCGCCAAATACTACGCCAACTTTTTTATTAATGATAAATATGAGTATCAAGTTGAATACGGTGACGGCGTAATAGGCATAGGTCAACATAATAATGCCGGAATAGAACACAATGTGAGCCAAGGTGATAATCTATTTGAAATAAGTGTTAGCTCTATGGACGGAACATTTAACGGTTCTGGTCCACAATATATCCATACAGGGCACAACAATAGCTCGATTGCATGGACTTCACAAAATACTCCTGATTCAGCATCCATTCAACGGCTTCAAAGAGTTTGGAGATGGGATTTGAACAGTTTGACGGGCACCCGCACTGTCGATTTAAAAATGAGCACCTATGATTTAGATAAGCTCCCCCCCTTGCCTGCAGGATATTCCAAATATGGTATTTTGGTAGAAAGTCAGAGTAATTTTGTTCCGAATTTCAACTCTACAAATTCGGAAGTCATTGAAATTAGAGGCATCGGTCCAGTCCCCACAGATACCTTGGCACCTTATTATGAAGCGTCTGTTCAAATCGAAAAAGGAACATTTCTCACGCTTTGCGCAATTAAACCCACTATCAATTTCGAAAATTTAGCGCAAAACTTTATCGAACTAGATTCACCATCTGCATCTCCTCTTGAGACTCGAGTCCTACTAAATTACTCTCCAAGTCCAAGTGCCATATCAAGCATTAACGTTGGTTACAAGTTCGTAGATCTAGACGGGGTGGGAGGAATAGATTACAACGGAATCGATGGGACAGTTCCTTTCGACATCATCAATAGTGAGGCAGTAATCAATTTCGAGGCTATCAATAATACTACAATAGAAGCCTCACCTGTTAAGGACTTTATGATAATCTTGGATCCATTAACTACTTCGATAGATATTGGCGCGAAGGATACTCTACTTTTCAGCATTTTTGATAATGATCCATTGCCGAAAGTAAGTTTTAGTTCTGCTGCTAATACTGTCGCCGAAGGAGCAGGACTGGCTCAGGTTAATATCACAGTGTTTGGTATGACTACTAATTCAACAACAGTTGGACTTATACGCCCAAATACAACTGCGGGTAATGCTGGATCTGCGGAATATGGTTTTGACTATTCTCTTATAAGTGCTGAGGGTTGGGTGAACATTTCGGGCGGACGAAGAGCCTTATCCGTAACCATCCCTCCGGGCGAAAATATGGAACAAGCTGTTTTTTTCCCCATAACCGATGATTTTAGCGACGAGCCTGATCAAAATATTATTTTTGAAATACAACCTCTTGCAGGTGTAGGTGCAGGAAACGGGAGTATTTTGACCCACAACTTAACCATAACGGACAATGATGCAGAGCCTACTATAAAATTTCAATCCGCTGCTTCAGAAGGTTTTGAGTCGATATCTGACCCTAGAATTTACGTTGTGTTTGACGAAGGAAGTGCCCCCAGTGAAAAAGAGGTAGTAGCTTACTACTCCATAGATTTAGGAGCATCAACGGCTATCGCTGATCCACTTGCGGACAGTGATTATTCACATCCTGAAACAGGGCAGCTCGTTTTTCTACCTGGAGAGATAGAAAAGTGGTTTTCAATTACAGTCTATGGTGGTGATGCACCTAATGAAGGAAACGAAGAAATAGTCTTTGACCTATCAAATGCACCTACCAATGCAGGAATTGGATCTACTAATAATGAACACGTATACACAATAAAAGAGTATACAGAATTTGAATGGCAAGGACTGGCTGGGGTCGGTAAGCTTCCCGACAATACGATTTGGATGGTCCCAGATGCTCTTGCCCCGGGAAATAATATTCAGAGCATACCAAATTTTGCCCCTCGACCCATCGAAATCATTCAAGACATGGCCGATGCTGGGCCAGATCTCACACTTCCCTCGAACGGTTTAAACAATCAAAAACTCCTCGATTTTGATGGTGCAACAGATTACATGAAAATCAGTGGAACGGCATCGCTAGAAGGACAAAGTAGTTTAATCAATACGGGAGGTCAATACGATAATAAATCAATGTTTTTTGTCTTTTCACCTGATGTGGTCGATTCTAACACACCACAAATCATCTATGAACAAGGTGGTGGAACCAGAGGAATGTCAGTTTATGTTCTTCAAAACAAACTTTATTTCTATGCATGGAATGGGAGTAATGACGGTGCTCATAGCCCATGGGGTTTCGTAGGAAACACGACAAGTACCAATAGTTTGGGCGCGGCTTATGTCCAATCCACAACAGATCTCGTGACGGGCGAGTTTTATGTGGTGAGTTGTCACTATATAAGAGAATATGACAACCCTGTCAGTCCTGGATTTACACCATCTGATATTTCGGGATTAAGTATGTACATCAATGGAACTCTGCAAGGTAGTTACGACGGAAGAGTGGGAAGACTATACACCCATGGAGGTAGAACTGCAATCGGAGCATGCTGGAATCAAACAAAAATTCATGATAGGCCAGATAAAGAAGGGTCTACCGACCCAGGGTGGTTTTTTAATGGAAAAATGGGTGAATTTCTCTACCTCAACGAACCCATTATGAATGTGGCAAGAATTCAAATTCTGCACAACTACTTTTCAGCTCTATACAATATACCTTTGAACGCGAGCGTGCAAAGCTTTGACCTTGATTACGCTAATCGCGTTAGTTCAGCGTTGCCGGATTATAATAATGGCGTTGCTGGAATTGCAAGCATAGGCACTGCGCGGCACGGAGATTCACAAGGTTTCTCTGAACTGAGGGTGAGAAATCCAGTTTTCAGCTCATCAGCAGATGCCATATTGACTTGGGGACATAATGAAGAAGAGCTAACTGATACGTGGCCATTTATAAATTCGGGTTTACCAAATAGTGTTATCGAGAGATCAGGAAGAATATGGCGATTCTCGAGCCAGGATGATGTCATTTCAGCAGTAGATGTGAGAATTGATTTTAGTAATTCTTCCAACTCGCATGAGCTTTCTTCTGATCCATCTCTGTTAAAACTATTGGTTCACAGTAATGGAGCAAGCCCCCAAGATTTCTCCTCTGCTCTAATTCTTAGCGGTTCGATTCTTTCTGGAAATATTGCGTTTTTTGAAAATGTACCCGTGAGTGATGGTGTATACATTGCCCTAGGAAATATAAGCAGCGCTATACCCCTCCCCATGGAGCTCCTCGCCTTCGACGCCGAACTTAAAGGGAGTTTTGTAGACCTCAATTGGTCTACGGCCACTGAAATTAACAACGACTATTTTGTAATAGAGCGAGCGAGCGATGAATTAGATTGGAAACCCATTTCAACAATAACAGGTGCAGGCAACTCAAATAGTTTATTGACTTATAGCGATGAAGACCGTGCTCCATTGATAGGCTTTTCCTATTACAGATTAAAGCAAGTAGATTTTAATGGTGCATTCTCATACAGCGAAACCGTATCTGTTTTCAACAACACAATTGTCGATAGCGATGATGTATTTATGTATCCAAATCCATCTGCGAATGGTAGCGTATTTCTGCGCCTGCCATTTGTAACCCGAGACTTTGAGACTGTTGTCAGACTCTTTGATATGTCTGGCAAACAGATTTACAGTGAACAATTCGATACGAACCCAGATATTTTCGAATTTAAGTATGGCGAACTAAAGCCAGGAATTTATCTCATAAACATTTCTTCAGATGCTATTAACGAGACTAAAAAACTGGTAGTCGCTTAGATCAACCCCCCATTATCTCCCTACGAAAGACTCATTGAAAACGATGAGGATCTTATTTTTAGCCGAGTTATGTAACTCTGAGGTGCGCAATTGAGTAAGAAATGCATCGAATTGCTGATTATGAGTTCCCCAAAATTATCTTCATTTATAAATGCGGTTTCTCTGATCACTATTTCTGTGCTGTTCTGCTCGGGAAATATCTTTGCCCAACAAGGTCCCGGAGGGGTTAGTGTGGAAACGGGATCACTCGCAGGTTGTGGAGGTTCAGCGGTAAGTACTTGCGGCGTATGGCTTGATGCTAGCACCTTATCAGCATTAGCCGATGGTGACGACGTGAGTACCTGGACAGATATCAGTTATTCAACTGATTGTGACAATGCGACTGTTCCAGCCAATATTTTACCGCCCATCTTCCGTAATGATCCTGCGTTTACTATTAATGGTTTGCCAACGCTCACTTTTGAGGACGACAGGTATTTTATTCTTGCATCATCTGACGATCTGAATACGGAAAAGGTGACTTATGATAAAATGGTCTTTCTGGCATTCAGAACCTCAGAAGAGATCATTGAAAAGCAGATGATTTATGAGGAAGGCGGGACCGTTAGGGGGTTTAACATCATGATTGATGATGGGCTACTCATTATTGGAGCTTACGATAGGGCTGTTGATAATGACGGGCAAGTATCTGGGAACGCTGACAATACTCCCGCCTGGGGTTATTCATACGTTTCAAATCCGATTCAACCCAATACGACCTATATTCTCTCTGCACAATTTAAAGCGTCAACTCCAGGTGTATTGGGAAATAATGCCAATAATTTCTTGAAAGGATGGCTAAATGGGACTCCTTTCGGAGGACCGGGAGCCTTGACTGGTGGAAATAACTTCAGCGGATTTAATAATCAAGGGCTACTAGGTACATTGTATAATCACCCAAATCCATGTGGACTCGGAGCAGTGAACGATGATACTGTGGATAGAGAGCAAATTATCAATGGTAACGCCAATACCGTTGGAACCTGGTCATTTAAAGGCAAGCTCGCAGAAATGTGTTATTACAAGGATGTGGTAACCGAAACTCAAAGATTAATTGTCCAAAACTATTTGGCAGCAAAGTACTTAGCAGTTCTAAGCACACAAGACTGGTATAGTTATGAATTTGCTTACGGTAAAGATGTCATTGGTCTTGGCCAGCATATAGATAACTCGGATTTGCACAATCTTAGTCAAGGTCGAAATCCATTTCGCATCAGTACAGATGGTTCTGTGGATAGCGATCCTAACCAATATTACTTCACGGGTCACAATGGGTTGAACATGGATTGGACAAGTGTGGGTGTTCCAGATAACTCAACCAATATTGAAAGGCTTAATAGAGTGTGGCGTGTAGATCGAACTAATTTCGTCTACGATATTTTGCATGAAATTGACGTAGAAATGCTTCCAGATCAGCCTTCAGGATATACAGTCGTGAATTCCAAGTTGGTTTTACTAATTGATGAGACCAGCGCGAATATCCCAGACTTTACGCTTTCCACTACTATTGTCCGCGAAGTTGAACAGACTGGAAATACTCCTTTTGATTATGAAATTGAAGCCGACATTCCCGATGATGCGTTTTATACGTTGGCTTGGTTAAAGCCAGAAATAAATTTTGTGCTTGAAACTGATTTGGGATTGGAATCTGATCCTTCTCCTGATTTTTCAATTGTTAATGTTGAACTTAATCTCAATTATACTCCAATTCCAGGAGCAGGTGATTTTGACGTTGATTTCATCTTAATCCCAGGAGCTGCCGTGCTTGGACCAGGTCCAGCAGGGGGCGCCGATTTTTATTATAATTCGACAACTCTTGGTCTAACTAGTGCAACAGCTTCTTTTTTTGGTGGAAATGCGACTACGTTTATTCAGCTAAGAATAATTAACGATGTTGTGGCTGAGGACCCATCAACTGAAGACTTTGTAATTCAGCTTACGGGTACAACTTCACCTATCGGAGAACCACCCCTTTTGATTGGTCCTAATTTTGAACTGGACTATTCCATTTTTGACGATGACCCCCCACCAAAAATCAGTTTCCCTTCATGGGCTACTAATATTCAAGTCAATGAAACTGCAGGTACTGTTGATGTCTCGGTGGTGCGAGATGGGACGGCAACAGGAGTTGTTACATGCGGTATAACGGTAAGAAACGTCGGTACCACTGCAAGGTCGAGCGCTTCGGGGTTAGACCCTCAAGATTACGACAACACATTTATGAGCAGTTTGAGTTTCCCTGCTGGTCCGCCTTCTACGCAAACGTTAACTATACCGATTTTAGATGACAATATGGATGAGGCCCTCGAAACTCTCGAAATCAGAATCGCAAGTGTTGAGGGAGGAGCAGGAGCCATATCAGTAATGTCACTCCGTCAAACTATAGATATTATAGACGATGATATTCCAGTAGCCACCTTTGCTGCACCGTCACAATCAGGTTTTGAATCAAACGGTGCTCCTTCCCTTTTGATAACCCTTGACCCCATATCAAGTAGAGATGTCGTTGTAAATTTCGATATGACACCGGGAAGTGCCACTTATAGTCAAGATTATGCAGGAGCGGAGACAGGCACTGTGCTATTCCCTCCATTTACAAATGAGGCTTTTATTGGACCATTCTTTGTTTATCCCGATGGCTTGGCTGAAAGTCTCGAAACGGTTGAATTTAATCTTACAGGCACCACACCCGACGGAGAGACTACGATTGTCCAACCCGATCAATTGATTTACAACATCCTCGATTACGAACCTTTTGAATGGATGGGGGCAGCTGGCATTGGGAAAAATACAGATAATGCGGTGTGGATAGATGCGACGTTAGAGACCACAGGAATTAAAATTTCATTGGCAAATAGGGCTCCTTTCAGTATCGCAATTAATGACCAAAGTGGTCCTGCCACTAACACTGCTAGTTCTATAAACGGTCAAAACGCACTTGACTTTAATGGAAATTCCATGCCAGGCTTAGCTGATTTTTATGAAATTGAAAATGACCAAAGAGTTAATATTTCAGGAACTGTTGACAAGCTAGCCTATTTCTTTGTCTTTAGCCCAGACGTACTCCCTATCGTTACTACCTCTGCTGATGATCCTACGACGGAAAATGCGCGCTTGCTCTACGAACAGGGCGGAGGAGCAAGAGGTGTTTCGATATACTTACATCGCAGACGTCTTTATTTTCATGCATGGAACAATAGTGACAATGATGGGGGTGACAACAATGCCACAACAGATACTATTGAAGGAAATCAAGCTCCCTGGGGAAACAATGGCAACAAATCAAATAGTGTTTATACTTTTTCCCAGGAACTCACAGAAGGGGAGAATTATGTGGTTTCGTGTTTCTATGACAATTTTTCAAGTGAGCCATTGACTATTTATGTCAATGGAGAAAAAGGTACACCAAGCAGCACATCTGCAGGTTACAATCAATTCGGAGTTGGACGACTTTGGGGTCATCCTGGTCGAATAGGTCTTGGAGCAGTAAATGACAATACCCGATTCCATTTCGCCAACGGTACAAGTTCGGATGGAAAATGTGCGTTTGACGGAAAGATTGCTGAATTTATCTCCTTCCATGAGCCTGAAATGACCCAAGTTCGAAGAGTTATCTTGGAAAACTATCTCTCTGGAAAATACAATATAACTCTAACAGGAATTGACACACCACAAATATGGGATCTGTCGGATCCCGAGCAAGACCTTTTCAGCAATCAAATTGCAGGACTGGGTCAAGCTGCTGACGAATCTGCCCATACAGACGCATCTGGACCATCTGCCATTTTTAGAGTGAACAACCCGATATTCAACTCTGCCAACAGCTATATGATATGGGGGCACAATAATGAATCGTTTACGAATACATGGGCATACAGCAATACCTCCAATCCATTCAGTGTTTTACCCGACCCTATTCAAGAACGATCTGGTCAAGTATGGAAGATTTACGAAAGCGGGGATGTGGCTACCGCCAACATTCAGATAAATTTCAGTGCTTCGGATAGTGCTAGTCAAATCTCTCAAGATTTCAATCTTTTGAAATTATTGACGCATTCGAATGCAGATCCACAAGATTTCAGCAATGCTAATATCTATAATCTCAACTCTCCAAGTGCAGGGCTTCCTGGTGGGAATGTGGCGAGATTTCAAAACGTTCCCATTACCAACGGCATGTATGTAACCCTAGGCAATACCAGTAATTACTTCTTAGCTCCTCTACCCATTGAGCTTATTTCATTCGATGCAGAACTCAAAGGAACTTATGTTGACCTCGATTGGAAAACTGCCACGGAAATAAACAACGATTATTTTGTAGTAGAAAGAGCTAACGAAAATTTGGACTGGAAACCCATCTTGACAGTCACGGGCGCGGGAAACTCAAATAGTTTATTGAGCTACAGTGAGAGAGATAGAGATCCTTTGGATGGATTATCTTATTACAGACTGAAGCAAGTTGATTTTGACGGACAGTTTGCCTTCAGCGAACCTGTATCGATTTTCAACAACCAGATTCAGAATTCTGATGATGTCTTCATGTATCCAAATCCATCAAGCGATGGATCTGTTTTCTTAAGAATACCCGAAAGTATGAATAGTCTTAGAACAGAACTTAGACTCTTCAATATATCGGCTAAATTATTGCAGACAGATCTTTACACTGTAAACGCGGATATTCATCAATTGAAATACGGAAATTTAGCGCCGGGAATTTACTTCATTCAGATCTCTTCTGAGACGCTGAATGAAACTAAAAAACTCATCGTAGAGTAGGCTGAAATTAATGCGAAAATCGCTCAATAATTATTATCAAAAATGAAAGAGGGGAGTCAAAATAGCTCCCCTCTTTCATTTTAGATAATTAGAGGGCGAAGTTTTTTAGTATTTTTGCCTTACACCCATCTACTTTTAATGATCAAACAGGATAGATTTTCTGAATTGGTTTCTATTTATTCCGCTTTAAATCGGAATGAAAAAGAAACTATCTCAATATATACCAAGGCCTTCCAGAATAGGTCGCACAAGGACTTCAAAGAAATTGGAGGCTTAATTGATTTGATTGAGTCTGATCCCAATATTACCAGATTACAAGCAGCTAAGGCTCTCAAAATCGATAAGAAGCCAAAACTTCAACAAAATTTATTTATTCTTAGGACAAAGGATATTGTACTGGAATGCTTGACGTTGACGCAAAACATTGATCGTCCTGGTGAATACAGCAATCAATTTCGAAATAGGTCAATCAATCAGAAACGAATTGAACAGTCCAAAATTTTTCTATCCCGAGGAGAACGCGACATAGCCGAAAAATTGCTCAATGAAGTAGAAAATAGAGCGGAAAAATATGAACTATTTGATCAACTACTAGAGGCTAAAGAACTGCTGAAAGTCTCTTACGCTACTTATCGAGCATATAGAACTATCAGTCGCTATGAGGCTGAAATAGATCATGCCAATGAATTAAACCTCTACCTCCACCAAGCTCGAAATATCTACTCAGAATTCTTGTTTCACCTCAAACGAGAAGATGATAAAGTCGAGAGTCAGCAAGAGCGCATGACAAAACTTAAAGAGTTGGAGACCAAATCAAGATCTGCAACCATTGGGTTTCTAAGAGCGATGGCAGAAGTATCTTTTTTGCTCAATAACGAAAAGTATCAAGCTGCAATTGAGCTCATGAACGCACTTGTAGAAAACAGACTTTATAGTCCTCCTCTGCAATCAAACCAAGGTGTAAGCGAGCTGAAAACTGAAATAGGAAAAACTCAAGTTATGTTGAGAGATTTTCAAGCAGCTCGTATTAGTTTTAGTTTAGCGGATAAGCTCGTCAAGAATGACACTTATGAAAGCTACACCAATCGGAAAAATTTAGTTTTACTCGACTTTTATGAATCCAACCTCGATTCGTTGGAGGAAGAAATCGAAAAACGGATTTCCTCATTCTATACATCCAGAGTTCCTTATGCATCTGCATTTTATCACTTTACAAAAGCCATTTGGCTTATCTCAAAAAATCAATCTGCCAAAGCTGCCGAGATTTTAATAGCTGAGATTGAAGCCATTGGAGATACTTCAGAAAGGGAACGGTTTCACAGAAATGTCTATCTCTTTATTGCGGGTTGTGATATTCAAGAATCGAAAAAAAGAACAGGTAAGAATTACTGCAACAAAGCTCTCGAGAATTTGTCAAAAATGAAAAAGAACAACATGACGGAGAGAGAGAGGCTAATAATTACCGTCTTCAATCAAATTAAATCAACTGGTTACGATTTTCAAAGATTTTTGACTTTGAACGCTAAACAGCTAGAAAAGCTAGAAAGCGACAGCCCAGCATTGAGATGGACTCCTCTTTCAGACGAGATTATTCCAGTCCAAAATTGGATCCATAACCAAGTTGATAAGCGAAAAAAGCTGAATAAAATATCTTAGGTTATTATTCTTTCACTTTTACATTCCGAAGAACGTATACCAACTCGTCGACGTTGGTATCATTCAACTCTAAGGTTCCGCTTAGAGTAACTCTTTGGTCTGTTTTAAAGGATTGATCAGGCGAAGCAAAGTAAATAGCCATTACTGATTCAGGGCCTGCGTTTCCGCAAAAGAAACACGCGCTGAAGGGAAATGCAGACAGAACGTATTGGTTTAACTCGACATCCACTGGTATAATATAACCAGTGATGGCTACCTCTTGACCGTCCAGAGATTTTTGTTTCTCCTTGAAAAGTGGATAGTACACATACATATCATCTGACTCCAGGTAGACATCCTTAAAAGTGATGTCCATCAAATTTGTCCAGGACAATTCTGTTTGTGCGCTCATCGAAAGCATAGAAAACAGGCAAACAATAACGACTAGAGTCTTATTTAACATGAGATGAAAGTACTTTTGAAACATCAATTTTAACTGTTCTTAAGGCTGGCAACAATGCTGCCAAAAGAGAGAGCAATAAGGTAATACCTATAATAATCCACTCTGCCGAAGACACCTTCAAGAACGAAATGGAAATTCCGAATTGATCACTCGCGTAATCGTTCAAAGCCAAAATTCCTGTGTGAGAAACTACCAGACCAAAAACGATCCCGACAACACTCAACAGCAGGGCTTCTATCATAATCATTAGGAATACTTGAGTTCGGGTCGCACCCATTGAGCGGATGAGGGCCAGCTCAAAAACTCGATCCTTCAATGAATTAACCATTGACACGAAAATGCTGATCGCTCCCAACAGAAGAACCGAAAGAGCTACAATTCGCAGCGTCGATATTCCAATGGCAAATAATTCAAACAATCGATTGACCTCAATGGCCGGAAGAGCGGCTTGCATGGAGGTTTTGTTATTCACCATCCGAGGCAGGCTAATCATGCCCATTTTGTTTTTGAACTTTACCAGCATGGCGGTAATTTCCTTTTTGGAAGAATCTCCTTCGTGGGAATGAACTTCCCAAATGCTCTCTGGTTGGGTAAGGACTAATTTATCCAAAACAGACCCCGACGGCTTGAGAATCCCTTTTACTAGAAAGGGATGATCTTCATGGGTTTCGGCTCCCTCATCTGCGCCATGAGCACTGTAAAACTCATCGCCCACTTCCAAGCTATTATCACTGGCTACGATGGATCCAACCACCGCCTCAAAAGGCGCTTCATAAAGCTGACCCGCCAGGAGTTCAGCATCGTATAGCTCCATGTAGTCATGGGATGTTCCGATTATTCTTCTCCCTTTGTAGCTATCGCCATAAGAAAGCTGGATCGTCGACGCTACCAGCCGATTATTGGCCAATTGCTCCGCCTCTACCAAAGGAATATTTCCAGTAGGATTATCAATTTGATAAACCGCCGATAGAATAAGTTGGAGCGGACTGCCTTTTGCCCCCACTACCATATCCACTCCGCGAATATTCTTCTTGAACCCTTCATCTAAAGCACCGCCCACTAGCACCAACAACGAAGCTAGAGCCACTCCCATCGTGAGCATGATTAGCGTTAGAATAGCCGGGTAGGGCTTACTTGTAATGTTCTTTAAGCTGATCTTGACCAAATTCATAGCTCTACTTGGTTTTCAAATTTGGACTTCAATCGATTGTCATGGGTCACGATAACCAATGTAGCACCGTTTTTCTCCGCCTCACTCACCAATAGATGCAGGACTTTTAGGGCGTTCTCATCATCCAAGCTTGAAGTAGGTTCATCAGCTAAAACCAAGTCGGGAGATGTGGACAAGGCTCTAGCAATTGCCAAGCGTTGACGCTCTCCCCCACTTAGCTCGTTTGTTTTCTTTTTGGCGAATCTTTCAATCCCCAATTCTGATAAGAGCCTCATGGCAAAGTCAACATCTACCTTTTTCGCACCGAAATACTGCGAAGCCAAAACATTATCCAACACATTCAGTGCTTGAATAAATGAAGCTTGCTGAAAGATGAACCCGATGTGCTTTCCTCTAAAGGCGTCCCTTTCGCTTTTGGACATGGCCGACATCTCTTGTTCTTCAATCCAGATTTTACCAGATTGAACGGAACTGAGACCACCCAGCAGATGCAATAAAGTGGTTTTACCTACACCCGATTTCCCAGAAATTAGGAGATGCTGACCTTTCGTGCAAGCAAGGTCTGGAAAGGACAATTTTTCCTCGGAAGAGTAGCGATGTGAAAGCTGTGAAGTTCTTAAGACAATCCTTTTTTCTCCCATAAATGCTTAGGCTGCCGCAAAGTTAACGATAAGAAAACGGTTCAATTCGACAATTATATAAATCACGCATCAAAGAATTGTTAACGGGATCGTAAAGACAAGTTATCCCTTGCAGTCACGAAAAATCAAGAAATAAAATCAAATACGTTCACCAACCGAAAGTGATGGCTTTTGCTTTTCTTGGGGAAATGAATTTATTCACCCATGTACCCTTTTCCGATGTCAGAAAACTGATCGATTATGAATCGAAATTGGTTTTTATCGGGAGTTGCTTTACAGAAGAAATTGGCGGGTGGCTAAATGATCTCAAGTTCATGAGTCACGTCAATCCTTTTGGCATCACTTATAATCCTCTCAGCATAGCCGACCAAATCACGGATTCACTCGAAAAAAGGGAATTGAACGAAGAGCACATCCTAGAAAGTGATGGATCATTCTTTCACCCTGATTTTCACAGCTCGTTGAATAAGTCATCTACCCAGGAATTTTTGAATGACGCGAATGGCAAAAGAAGGCTTCTGCAAAAGGAACTGAAATCAGCCGATTTCCTATTTCTCACCTTCGGGACATCCATCGCCTTCGAGTGGCATAAAACGAAAAAAGTGGTGAATAACTGCCACCGCCTTCCCTCTGCCGATTTTAACAAAGTGATGCTTTCTGAGGAGAGGATGACAGCAAAAATGGCCGCTGCTATCGAGAAAATTAAGTCGGTGAACCCGCATATTGAGATCATTCTCACCGTATCGCCTATTCGGCACCTCAGACATGGAGCTGCGCAAAACCAACGCTCGAAGGCACGTCTTATAAAACTGTGTGAAAATCTTGAAGCCGCCTTCCCTAATTGCACTTATCTCCCAATCTACGAGCTGGTAATGGACGAGTTAAGGGACTACCGATTTTACCGTCAGGATGATTTGATTCACCTGAACATAGGAGGATTGGCAGTAATCAAAGATCGCTTTATGACCAGCATGATTGATTCGATGTGCTTTACGACTCTGCACAAAATTGAAAAATGGCAAAAGGCAATTTCTCACCGCGTACAAAATCAAAAGAGCGAAGAAGCAAAGAAGTTTAGGCTTGAATTGATGAAGCTGACGGAAGAATTGAATGCAGAATTACCAGGTCGATTTTCCGAAGAACTGTCCCGACTTAAATCATCGTAAACGGGTCGTCGTGCTTGAATTTCACATCCAGTTTTTCTTTTGACCATTCAGCGCTTACTTCTTTTCCTTTGGAATTATCTTGAAGATCGAAAGAAGGAAGGTCCAGCCCCATTTTACGAGCCATCGCTACATAGTATTCTTCTTTAGATGGATGTCCTTCGGCGCAAGCGTGAAAGACTCTCCCCTCTAATTCAAGCGCTTTGAGGATGGCGGAAGTCATGGAAATCAGGTCATCCCTCTGAACGAGGTTGACCGAATTCATTCGGCCTGAAATACCTTTTCGCCCTGCCAGAAACTTGGCAGGATGTCTTTCACCACCCACCAAGCCAGCGGGCCGAAGTATGACGGTTTCACAAGACGAAATTGATAAAAATCGCTCCTCCGCTTCCAATAGAATACGGCCACCTTTGCTTGAAGAAATAGGAAGTGTTTCCTCATCTATTCTTCCTTCATGGTCACCAAAGACACCTGTTGATGAGACGAATATGGCCCTTTCGATGGGTGATTCTTGAATGGCACTAAGCACAGCGTCCATCATTTTTCGGTAGTCACTCTCAGCGCTATCTTTTCTCGAATTTGGTGGGATATTCAATACCAATAGTTCGGCATTGAATACGTCTGATAAAGAAGTTCCTGAAGGTTCGGGATTAAAGCACAGGGGCAAAACTTCCACTTCACTCTCATGAATAGTAGCGGATCTCTTGGTACCAAAAACGCTATACTCTTGGCTCAAAGCTTTGGCTAGTTCCATTCCAAACCAACCCAAACCGACTATGCTTAAACGCTTTTTCATATATCAAAAAGGAGGTTGCCGTTTTCTACTCTAATTTTATCTGTCTTCAAAAAGCCACAGAGTAATTCGTGGTTCATCATCTCATCGGCATTGCCAAAGGCAGCCTTTCCATCCCCATCAAATAGTAAAATATGATCGGCCATTTTAAAAGCCAGCGCAAGGTGATGGGTAGACATGACGATGGTCTTTCCTCTAAGGGCGAGGCTTTTCAATACTTGGACAAAATCCAAAGCTGCGGGTAAATCAAGGTGTGTCGTTGGCTCATCGAGGAAGAGTATGTCAGTGTCCTGGGCTAGGAGTTTGGCGAGCATTGCTTTGCGAAATTCGCCATCACTCAAAGTGGTCAATTCCTTTTCTTTCAAGGATCCAATCCCTACAGTCTCGATGGCTTCATCAATTTTACGGTGATCCTGAGCACTCAATTTTCCAAAAAATCCAGTGAAGTTGCTTCGACCCAGAGCGACCAATTCTGCAATGGTGAATCCTTCCACTCGCGAGAAATTACTGTAAAGCGAAGCCGCTACTTTGGCCTTTTCTTTCCGATCGATGTCGGAAATATTTCTTTCGTTCCAAGATACTTTTCCCGACAAAGGCTCTTGCAACCCATTCAAAACCCGCATCAAACTTGACTTCCCGCTACCATTCGACCCGATGAATGCCGTGACCGAGCCTTTCGGCAAAGTCAAATCAAGCTCTTCCACCAGAATTCTCGAGCCATACCCTACTGATATCTTGTGTGCTTCGATCATGTCAGTATGCGGCTTTTTCGACCTTTAAAAACGAGGTATATGACTACTGGCGCGCCCATGAATGCACAAACGGTGTTCAGGGGCAATGCATATTCGCTAAACGGCAATCTAGCTATCAAATCACAGAGAACAGCCAAGCACCCACCTAAAATAAGCGCAGCGGGCAATACTGTTCGGTGGTTGGGCGTGGAGAAGAGAATTCGAGCCAAATGCGGAGCGGCG
>Ga0222659_1000492_pt1 | contig 23120 bp, 22 predicted proteins | sample AntAcemetagen547_FD_179850 | JGI IMG/M metagenome (GOLD analysis project Ga0222659, IMG submission 179850) | Saline water microbial communities from Ace Lake, Antarctica - #547 | ecosystem: Environmental > Aquatic > Non-marine Saline and Alkaline > Saline | place: Antarctica: Ace Lake...
TTTCAGTAAGATGAAATAATTGCTCGTATACCTTGTACGCAGCTTCTGGACCAATCGATTTCGCTAAGCGTGTTTTAACCAAACCGAATAACTTATTTTTCGCAAATACAAGAAGTAATTTGTCAGCCATTAATAACGGGCTTTACCATTCGTTAACCATACACCCCATTTTTTAGAATAAACGTGTACCTCTTCTGTTTGTTGATTATTGTGATAGACAGGGTATCCTTTGTTCTTCCAATAAATAATTCCTCCATAAAGGTTATAAACATTGGTATATCCCGCTTTAATCAATTTCTCCCCCACAGTTTCACTTCGCGCGCCAATCGTACAATAAACGACAATTAAATCGGATTTTTTAAAGGTATCCACCTTATTTTTAGTGTAGAATAAGAAACCGACATTGAGAGCGCCTTTCAAAGCCGAAATTTGATATTCAGCCGATTCACGTGCATCTAAAAGATGGATTTTATCTCCATTCATCAACCGCTTATACAAAACGGCCGGTTGCATTAGCGGCACTGAGTAGGAATAATACTCCTTTAGCATTTGATCATAGGCAGCCGAATCCGACTGAGCTCGAAGTCCAACTGTTGAAGTTAATAGTGCTATGAAAAGTAGAAATCGCATCCTTATACCAATGCGCCTTGACAACTAGATCCTTCGCCTGCAGTGCATCCAAAACAATGTTGATTGAATACAATTGAACGTGTTGACAATTCGTCAGCATTAAAATCCATGATGTTTCTAGAAACCTTAACAGCCACTGGAAGTTTTAAAATTTGATTAAAATCACAATCAAATAGGTTCCCATTCCAATCAACCGACAAGGTATTTGTGCACATGACCTCAGTTGCAGCGTATGGATTAAAACTATTCGCTAGCAATTCAATATACGACTCCGTTTTATCGTTAGCTTCTAAGTATTCCAAAAACCGACTCACGGGTAAGTTCGTGATGGTGTACAAATTATGAAATTGAATATCAAAACGCTCGCCCAATTCGCGTTTATAATCGTCTTCCAATTTGGCTTGACTTGGTGCGATCGAAGCTCCTCCAGGGTTATAAACCAAATGCAAAGGCAACTCCTTTTGACGACCGTAACCTAATTCATTTAAAATTTTCAGCGCTTGAATCGAACGATTGAACGTTCCGTCTCCGCGCTGTGCATCCGTATTCTCTTCCGTATAACATGGCAAAGAAGAGACGATAGTCACTTTATGTTTTGCCATAAATTCCGGATAGCTCTTAAATTTTCCTTCTACTAAAATCGTCAAGTTGCTGCGCACAATTGTTTCCACATTTCGTTTTGCCAATTCTTCAATTAGCCATTGGAAGTCAGGATTCATCTCTGGAGCTCCTCCCGTCAAATCAACTGTTTTAATCGTTGGTGTTGCATCAATCACATCTAAACATTTTTGCAAAATATGTTTCGGTGTAATTTCCTTCCGTCTTGGAGAAGAGTCAACATGGCAATGCGTACATTCCATATTACACATATATCCTACATTGATTTGCAAAATCTCTAACCCTTTTGGTTTAAGCGGAAATGCGCCAATTTCTTTCATTTTACTCACGAAAGATGTTCCATTTTGGGCCGAATTATTTAAAAGATCTAATTGAGATTTTAGACTTAAACGGGCTTGTAAAGTGGTTTTACTCATTTAATGACCAATTATAAGGTAAGTATTCTACTTTGGCTCCGGCTTCGATTTGAACCGTTGAGTATTTATTGAGGTATTGAATCAATGTATGCTCGGCCGTTACAAAATCAGAAGCATACCATTCGAAAAGTTGTGAAATTTTAATCTTTTTATCTGTAATGATATTATGTTTCACATCATTGATATAGGCCTTCGTCAACTTCTCCATTTGACCATTCACATTGCTACCTGTATAGGCATGATTCCAAATTTTTGGACAAGAATAAGAAGCACAGTTGATCGCGAAGTGAATTCTAGGATCCCCCATCTTTCTTAAGATATCATTTTCGACTTGTCCTAAGGTATAGGTATTGTCTCCCAGCTTCACCAATTTTGTAGACCAGATATCTTTGCCACTGAACGAAATATCTTTAACAGATGCAACAGGATATTTAGTTAAGACAAATTTTAAGGTGTAAGCATTATAGGCATTAATATAATACGCCTTCTTATCATTTTTAGACCAATCATTTGCTGGAGCGTGCGCTTTTAGTTCGAGAAGATAAGAATCAAGCGTATCCATCTTGATTTTCATTCCCTTGTAATTTACCTTTCCTGAAGAGGAGACAAATTGATTCAGTAATCGATCTAAAATGGAGTGATCCGGTTGTGCCGATCCAAATGATAAAAACGAAAATCCAAGACACGCAATGAAGAGTAAATTTTTCATAAGCTATAATTTTACAGTAAGTTGGTCGCGTATATCGTTGTCGCCTTACAATTTATTTATTTTTTTTAGTTGATCGAAATAATACAAGAACTATTCCAATTAACAAAAATGCAAGTAAAAAGGTTAAAATCCAACTTTTAACAATGAAGATTGCCACCAGTAATGTTGGTAAAAAAAAAAGAATGAGTAAATGGTATTTGCCTTGATGTTGTTTCAATTTCTTAAATTAAAAGGTGTGCACTTGAGAAGGCGTAATACAAACGTGAAGAGGAACATCTCCTTCATGCAAATCAAAAACTTGATCGATTGGATCGAAATAACTTAAGCCAATAAATTTGCACTTGGAGCTGCATTGACTTAGAAATTGATCGTAAAAACCTTTCCCATACCCTACTCTATAGCCTTTTCTGTCAATAGCGAGAAGCGGAACTAATACAACATCAAAAAGAGATGGATCCGACTCAATACCGCTAATTGGTTCGGGAATACCCCATTGAGAAACTTCGATTTGACTCGGATTGTCATATCCAATATGAACCAATTCATCCGCACTTTTCACAACAGGCAAATAAAAGTGTGTCGTCTTCAACTCGTTCAAAAAATGCCACGTATTGATTTCATAAAAACGCTCAATTGGCAGAAAGATACTCACTTTTTTGTTCGTAAAATCAACATATTGTACAACTCTATTATAAATCTCCAAAGAGGCTGTTTCTCTTTCGAGCTCGGTCAACTCACGTCGTTTCTGTTTGTAAAACTGTCTGATTTCTTGCTTCTTCATGCTTGGTTAAAAATCCTAAAGCTAAAGTTAAACCAAATATCAACATGGCCATACCCACTATTCGATTTAACGTTTCAAATTTAATTTTTTTAAGGAAATACTTCCCTGTAATTGCCCCAACCAAGGCGGCGATTAAAGAGATCAAAATCCAGCCCCATTCCTCTGCTATTTGCTCATAATCGAGGTTAAATGCATAGACCGTTGTTCTTGAAATATCAATCACCAGTGCAACTAAAATGCCAGTCGCAATAAACACTTCTTTAGAGAGGTTATATCGAATTAAAAAGGCCGTCCTCAATGCTCCTTGATGCCCCGATAATCCTCCAAAAAAACCACTTATTGCTCCTCCAAACCACAAACTTTTTTTTGAAAAAGCCAATGCCCAACTCGGAATCAATTCGATTAATGCAAAGCCGATTAAAATAAGTCCGAAAACAGTATTTAACAAGGTAATTTCTAGCGTTGAATCACCAAGGCTGTATACGAAAAGTGACAAATTCTCAATTCGATCAACCAAGAAAGCACCAAGAATGGCAGCAGGAATTGCGGCAAGCCCAAAAGGAAGTGCAATTTTCCAATCAATGCTCCTCTTCATCAAAAAGAATTTAAAGACATTATTGAGGAAATGAACAATTGTTGTTGCCGCAATCGCCAACGGTAAATCTTTGAATAAAATAAAGAAGACCGGTGTCAACAGAGTGCCCAGGCCAAAACCACAAAAAAAAGTAAGCCAACTTGCACCGAAAGACACAAGAACGAGGAGTAGTATTTCCATGGTTAAAAGGGAATAAAATAAGAGAAAAGGCTCGTCTTGACTTAATTACATGCCGGGAATAATTCCTTTAGCAGCTTGTGCCATTTCCATTTCTTTCGTTCGGTAAGATTGTTCGAGGGCACGATTCGCAGCCAGCATAATAAGTTGTTTCAATTCTTCTCCTTGCAAATCACCTCTCAATTGCATATCCGTGATCACCCCATTCCCGTTCACTTCAACGCGAACAGCACCTTCTTTTGCCTCACCAATTAATTTAATATGATTCAATTTCTCCTTCGCTTCCTCAGCTTTTGCTTGCATTTCCTGCATCTTCTTCATCATACCATTTCCAAACATATCTTCTGTATTGCGTTAAATTATTCTTGGTAAAAATAAAGAACAAAAGTATATCAAGTGCTATCTTTGCGATTAAAATAAGTAAAGAAATGACGCTACAACAACAAATTGAAGACGCTTGGGAAAATCGTTCACTATTAGAAACTGCCGAAACACGTGCAGCCATTGATAGCGTCATTGCTGAATTAGATGCGGGTAAACTTCGCGTAGCCGAACCATTAGCAAACGGATCTTGGCAAGTAAATGAGTGGGTTAAAAAAGCCGTTGTTCTTTATTTTCCTATTCGAAAAATGGAAACGATTGAGGTTGGCCCCTTCGAATTTCATGATAAAATGGCCCTTAAAAAGGATTATGCATCACAAGGCGTTCGTGTTGTCCCTCATGCGATTGCGCGTTATGGAGCATTCTTAGCTAAAGGTGTTATCATGATGCCTTCCTATGTGAATATTGGCGCTTATGTTGATGAAGGAACTATGGTTGATACATGGGCTACTGTAGGTTCTTGTGCGCAAATTGGAAAACATGTTCACTTAAGCGGTGGTGTTGGAATCGGAGGTGTTTTAGAACCATTACAAGCTGCTCCTGTTATTATTGAAGACAATGCATTTATTGGTTCACGTTGCATTGTGGTAGAAGGCGTGCGGGTCGGAAAAGAAGCTGTATTAGGTGCGAATGTTGTGCTCACAATGTCAACGAAAATAATTGATGTTACCGGAGACGTGCCCGTTGAAACAAAAGGATATGTCCCAGAGCGAAGCGTTGTTATTCCAGGTTCATATACAAAACAATTTCCAGCTGGCGAATTTCAGGTGCCCTGTGCTTTAATAATCGGAAAACGTAAAGAAAGTACAGATAAGAAAACATCTTTAAACAATGCATTGCGTGAGAATGATGTTGCCGTTTAAGTGAAGTTATTTTACTCAAACTCCACCTTGTATTTATCCCAATAAGCGGCGACTTGATAAAGGAAATCAGGATTGGCATCATCAAATTCAGCTCCTGCTTCATAATCACCTCCGTACCCATAGACTTCGCTTGTGCCTCGAAGAATATATTTTTCTCCATCTTCAAAAAGGATCACTTTTTGATCGCTTGGACTCACATCACTCCGACAGGCTAATCGATAACCAAAGGTCACTTCTCCAATATAGTCTTGATCAACGTCGGTTAGTTCGACTTCGGCTAAATGCGAAACGTTGGAATCAAATTCACAATCTTTAATAAAATCAGTTAACTCGCGAATTAGCATCATTTCATCACGACTAGTTTTGCGATAATGATAGACATGAAGATATTCATCAATGAACACATAATCCTCAGGCGAATCCTCACTATCGTCTCTTGGTTCCTCAAGCGTTCTGAATAGATAATTAACACCTTCAGTATCCTCCCAACGCCAGCAATCGAAAAGGTATCCATCATAGTCGCAATCTAAAGGGATTGCTTCTCCATCAATTTGCTCGATACGCATATCAATGGGTATTACATCCTCTATTATATCCTCTGTTGGACCGGTCGTAACCAAATCGTTTATTTCTCTTTCCTGCTCTTTATTTCCTTGACAAGAAGTAAAAGTCAAAATGATTAAACAAGCGAAAATTCTAAATTGCATACCTTTAATTTAGAGCTTAAGGTAATAGAATTTCCGGAAATAAAGCCAAAAAAAAGGTTGACCAAATTGATCAACCTCACGCAAGTAGTTGTATGATTTTAGATAGAAATCCGCATATGCAAGTAATTTAAAAACTCTTTTCGCACTTCAATATCTTGAAATTTCCCGCCAAATTCACTGGTTATTGTACTACTCTGAATATCATGAATTCCGCGTGAATTTACGCATAGATGCTTTGCATCAATTACGCAAGCCACATCCTCTGTTCCAAGGTATTTTTGCAAATGTTTTACCACTTGAACTGTTAAACGCTCTTGCACTTGCGGACGTCTTGCATAATAATCAACAATACGATTCATCTTTGAAAGACCAATTACCTTACCCGTTGAAAAATAGGCTATATGTGCCTTTCCAATAATTGGTAAAAAGTGATGCTCGCAAGTAGAATAGACAGTAATGTCTTTTTCCACCAACATTTCACGATAGTTATATTTATTATCAAAATTTGATGCTGTAGGCGCTTTAGCAGGATTCAACCCGCCAAAAATTTCCTTTACATACATTTTAGCAACACGTCTTGGTGTTCCTTTTAAGCTATCATCCGTTAAATCCAGGCCAAGAGTTTGCATGATTTGCTTAAAATGCGCCTCAATTTTCACTATCTTCTCCTCGTCTGACAGTTCAAAGGCATCAGGGCGCATTGGAGTGTCGCCAGAAGTCATGATATGATCATCACCTGCCTCGTCAATTATGTCTAAACCGTTTTTCATTCTTTATTTTTGTGGTTACAAATTTAGTAAGTTAATTCCGTTTTGTCCTATATCAGAGGAAAAGATTGCGGAATGCCGACTCGTATGGACTTAAACATCTGACCTTGTCAATTGTTCAAACATTCAATTAAGATTTATGAATAAAGTGTTCTTTTAGATCTGAAAGGCGCAAAATCTCCTTACATTTATCTGTTAAAAAAAATCAGTTGATAAAAGAGAAATTAGTTGCTCACTGTGTTGATTATGTTGAATCACGTTTAAAAAACGCTGAGGCCGCAATGGACGAGGCACAAGATTCTGCCAACTCAGAAACGAAAAGCACAGCAGGCGATAAACATGACACCGCACGTGCCATGATGCAGTTGGCGGCAGAACAAAATGCCAAACATTTAGCAGAAGCGCGAAAATTAAAACAAGCATTAAATCAAATTGATCCTACATCCAAACATACCAAAGTTGAAGTGGGCTGTTTGGTAGAAACAAGCAATGGATATTATTACCTTTCGGTAAGTGCTGGGAAAATTGAGCTAGAAAATAAGATTTATTATGCGATTTCACCAAGTGCTCCAATTGCACAAGTTTTATTGGGTGCGACAGTTGGAGATTCCCGAATTTTTAATGGGAATACGATTCTTGTAAAGGCGATTATATAAAGCGTAGGAGCGCCGCTTGCTCCCGCACAAACCCCTTTAATTCCTGATCCATCATTGGAATTTTACCCAAACATGTAAGCCCTGTTGAGGAAAGAATAATTGCCTCTGTTTCTGGATTAGAATCGCCGTTAAAGAGGATACCTTTGATTGGAATATTTCGTTGCTTTAGCAGCTCGATACTCAAAAGTGTATGATTAATTGAGCCCAAATAATTTTTTGAAATGAGAACAACTTCGTCGGCGACATGCGGAATAAGATCTACGATAAAATCACCTTTTTCGTTGATTGGCACCATTAATCCACCCGCTCCCTCGATTACCAAATTATTTGTCGTTGTGGGAACTTTAAAATCGGAGATATTTAATTCGATTCCGTCCAATTTAGCAGCTGCATGCGGCGACATAGGTTGTGTCAATAAAAACTGTTCGGGGTGAATTGTTGTAACCGCATTAGAAATGGCGCGGCGGACAAAATCAGAATCCAATTGATCCAATTCGCCCGCTTGCACGGGTTTCCAATAATCAGCTTTTAATGCTTCAACTAGAATGGCCGAGCAAAAGGTTTTACCAATTTCAGTTCCAATTCCTGATACGAAAATACGTTTATTCATCCTTTAACAATTTAGCCAATTGACGAAGTTGATCCTCCGTATTAAACGAATGTATGCAAATTCGCAAACGCTCACATCCCAAAGCTACGGTAGGGTGCAGAATAGCCTTTACAGCGAATCCCGCTTGATTAATTTTATTTGCCAATGATTTTGCTTCATCATTTCCCGAAACATAAACAAGTTGAATCGGAGAATTACTTTCACCTGTTTCAAATTTTGAATCCTGTATTTCTGCTTTAAAATAAGCAATCCTATTTTTCAAAATTTCACGGTCACTGTCCATTTCTTTTGCTTGTTGCACAACTTCAAAAATACGTTCTAGCGCATGTGGCGGCAAAGCGGTTGTATAAATCAATGGTCTCGAAAAATTGATTAAATAATCTTTTAAAATTTTATCTCCCAAAACAATTGCGCCATGACTTCCATATGCTTTTCCAAAAGTTATTATTTTGGCAAATATGCGACGATCCAAACCTAATTCAGAAACAAGACCTTCGCCTTTTGATCCAAAAACACCACCTGCATGGGCTTCATCAACAATAAGAAAGGCATTAAAAGATTCACTAATTGCAACAATTTCATTCAATGGACTGAAATCGCCATCCATAGAGTAAACCGATTCAATGGCAATATATATTGTTCCTGTTGCACGCTTTAATTTATTTTTTAAATCCTGGAGATTATTATGTTTAAATGAATAAGCGTTCGCTAATCCTAACTTTAATCCATCTCTCACCGAAGCATGAATGAATTGGTCATACAACACAGTATCACCTTTTTGCGGAACGCAAGAAAAAAAACCGAGATTGGCGTCATAGCCCGAATTAAAGAAAAGAGAAGCTTCTTGGTTAAAGAAAGTCGCCAAATCATGCTCGATCACTTCTGTTCGTCTTAAATTACCTGAAATAAGTCGTGATCCTGTGGAACCAAGATAGCCTTTCTTGGAACTCTCCCATTTTCCTAATCCCAGATAATCATTTGAGTAAAAATCCACCAAATAGTGCTGATCATCAAGTAAGCGCAAGCTCTTATTTTCTTTTCGCTCGTTAAGTCTTGTTATCAAAGCACTTGGAAGGTTATTTGCCATTATACAAACTTATCCTATAGAAACTTTTCGAGGTTCAAAATCTACAGGCTTTGCTTTGGCAGCAGCTATTCGTTCTTCTTGTTCAGCCTTTTTTTGTTTAGATGCCTCTACCTTTTCATCCAATTTCGTCTCTGGCTGTTCACCATCTTGAAAAGGAGCTTTTGGGGTTAACCCTAAAATTTTAAACAATGAAGCGTCCTCATTAAATTCAGGATTTGGTGTGGTCAATAATTTATCCCCTGCAAAAATAGAAGAAGCGCCGGCCATAAAACAAAGCGCTTGTCCTTCCTGTGACATCTCTGTTCTACCCGCAGATAAACGAATGATTGATTCAGGGAACATTATGCGAGAAGTAGCAACCATTCTTACCATTTCCCATACAGGAACGGGAGTTTGATCTTCAAGAGGTGTTCCTTCCACAGCAACTAAAGCATTGATTGGAATAGATTCTGGCGGTTGCTCCATATGAACGTAAGTCATCAACATTCCGATACGATCCTCTGCCGTTTCACCCATCCCGATAATTCCTCCAGAACAGACAGAAATACCAGCATTACGTGCATTAGCAATGGTATCAATACGCTCTTGATATTGACGAGTAGAAATAATATCTTTGTAAAACTCTTGTGAAGAGTCAAGATTGTGATTGTATGCATAAAGTCCCGCATTTTTTAGACGCTCAGCTTGTTTGGCATCCAACATACCTAAGGTTGCACACACTTCCATGCCCATTCCGTTGATTTCTTGCACCATTTCAACTACTTTATCGAAATCACGGTTATCCCTCACATTTCTCCAAGCGGCTCCCATACAAACACGGGAAGATCCATTGGCTTTAGCTGTTGTTGCAAGATCCACTACTTCTTTTACAGGCATTAATGCTTGCACTTTCAAATCAGTATGATATTTCATAGACTGTGGGCAATAACTACAATCCTCAGGACAACCTCCTGTTTTGATAGAAATTAGCGTGCTCATTTGCACTTCCAAAGGATTGTGATATTCACGGTGAACTGTAGCAGCTTTATAGACCAATTGCATTAAAGGCTCGTTGTAGAGGGCTAAGGCAGCTTCTTTCGTTGTATAATTTGGATTAATTTTCATCTTATTATTTTTTCATTCATTTTAAGCCAATTTTTAATCGACTTAATACTCATCTTCTATTCGTATTTCTTTTGTATATATTCCTTTTTCAAAAATCACTTCTCGGTAGAGCGTTCCAATCTCACTATAATACCTAAACGTTCCATCTCTCAATCCTTTTGAATAGTGCCCTTCCATTTCGATATTCCCATTTGAATAGTACTTCACCAAGGGACCTTCTTCAAGGTCATTCTCAAAATTACCAATTATATTCTTTTTTCCGGTCAAATAATAAGAGATAGATGGGCCTTTTTTTACACCTTTTTCCCACATAGTTTGGTCACGCAATTCACCATTCTCATAATAAAAGGTCCACAATTGATCTCGTAAACCCTTGTCATAAAAACCGTTGTACTCTTCTTGTCCGTTCTCAAACCATCCGCTTACAGTCCCGTGAAGAATACTATCCACATAATTTTCAATTAACTTTGGGCGCCCGTTTGAATAAAAATTTTTCCATTCGCCAACTTTTTTGTTCTCAGAAAATAATCCCGAAGATATTAATACTCCCTCCTCATTATAATAGGTCCACCTTCCACTGCATCCATTCATTGAAAATGCACCTTCAGTTTGCTTCTGCCCATTCCGATAGAAAAGATGATATCCGCCGTCTAAACAACCATTTTTCCAATAACTTTCTTGTTTTAATGTTCCGTTTCCATGATAAAAAGTCCATCTCCCTACTTCCAAATCGTTTACAAACGTTCCCTCTGCTTCCAACTTATCATTTTCGAAAAAAAACTGCCAATCTCCAATTCGATTACTGTCAACTACTTCACCCAAGCCATATCCTCCACCCAACGTCTCATGTCGGTTTTTAGTGCCACATGAGGAGGTGAGTCCAACCATTAAAACTAAAAGGTATACCAATGATTTCATGACTAAAAATTGTCTCTTAAATTAGTCAAACGCCTTTATTAGTTTAGCTTTTCCCAAATTAAATCTTTGAGTTCAGTCAATCCTTGTTGCGCTACTGATGAAATAAATAGAAATGGAAGTTCTGGCAATCCTTTGACTATTTCAGCTTTTAATTCCTCGTCTAACATGTCTGATTTGGAAACCACCAATATTCGCGGTTTATCTCCTAATTCGGGACTGTATTGCACGAGTTCATTGACCAGTATTTCGTATTCTTTTTTTATGTCATCCGCATCAGCAGGGACTAAAAAGAGTAATAATGAATTCCTTTCAATATGACGTAAAAAACGCAAACCGAGGCCTTTCCCTTCATGAGCACCTTCAATAATTCCTGGGATATCGGCCATCACAAATGATTTATGATCACGATAAGACACGATACCTAAATTAGGCGTTAAGGTCGTAAACGGATAATTTGCTATCTCAGGCTTTGCTGCAGACACAACTGACAATAGAGTTGATTTTCCAGCATTTGGAAAACCGACTAATCCAACATCTGCCAACACCTTTAGTTCAAGAACAAACCAACCCTCTTTTTCAGGAATTCCCGGTTGAGCATACATTGGGGCTTGATTTGTAGAAGATTTAAAATGAACATTTCCACGTCCACCTTTTCCACCTTCTAAAAGTACAAATTCTTGACCTTCCTCAGAGATTTCAGCGATAAACTCACCGGTCTCAGCATCCTTTATAATGGTTCCCAGAGGGACTTCAAGATACTCGTCCGACCCTTCCTTGCCTGAACATTGATTTTTTCCACCATGCTCACCATGCTCAGCTTTTATGTGCTTTTGATACTTCAAATGAAGCAAGGTCCACAATTGCCGATTTCCTCTTAGAATGATATGTCCACCGCGACCACCATCTCCACCTGCCGGTCCACCTTGAGCAACATACTTTTCTCTCCGCATATAATGCGAACCTGGTCCACCCCTACCCGAACGGCAATGAATCTTTACGTAATCTATGAAATTAGACATTTTCTGTTTTCTACTTTAAAAGCGTGCTATTTAACACGCTCGATTGCACTGTAGAGACGAGCTGTGACATCATCAATCTCCCCTTCCCCATCAATACCAATATATTTATTCTGCTTTTCGTAAAATGATTGAACAGGAGCGGTTTCTTGATTATAAACGTTAATTCTATTTTGAATAATCGTTGGATCAACATCATCCGCTCTTCCACTTGTTTTTCCACGTTCTAGCAATCGCTTTTTTAACTCTCCTTCTTCCACGTTGAGCCCCAGCATAAGTGTAATCTGTGTATTACGCTCTGCTAAAATCACATCCAATGCTTCTGCTTGCGGATCTGTACGCGGAAAGCCGTCAAAAATAAAACCGTTTGCTTCAGGTCGTTTATCTACTTCAGAAATGAGCATATTGATCGTTACTTGATCCGGCACCAATTGTCCCTTATCCATATAACTCTTTGCTAACATTCCTAGTTCCGTTTGATTTCCAATATTGTGTCGAAATACATCTCCTGTAGAAAGATGTACGAGTCCATATTTTTCTAACAAACGTGCCGCTTGCGTTCCTTTTCCTGCGCCCGGAGGGCCAAACAATACAATATTTAACATGCTATTTTTTTCGTGTAGTTGATAAATCTCTTCTAAATTTCTTCCCAGCTCATCATAATCTAAGCCATATCCGACTACAAATTTATTGGGAATATTTTTACCGATATAGTCAATCAAGAAATTTTTCTTAAAAACGTCAGGTTTAAACAATAATGTTGCAATTCTAACACTTTTTGCCCCTTTGGCATTCAATATACCAATCACTTTCTCAATCGTTTGACCGGTGTCAACAATATCTTCAATCACAATAACATCCTTGCCCGAAAGTTCTTGATTTACGCCAATCAACTCAGCGATTTCACCTGTACTAGACGTCCCTTGGTAGGATGAGAATTTTGCAAAACTAATTTCACATGTAAGTGTGATTCTCTTCATTAAATCTGAAGCAAACATGAACGACCCGTTTAAAATTCCAATAAAAACGGGACTTGTTCCTTCATAATCAATGTTAATTTGATCAGCAACACCCTGGACGGCGTTATCAATCTCTCTAACTGAAAGGTAGGGAACAAATAATTTGTCGTGAAGTTTGATCAATTCTTTAGTTTTAGGCAAAAGTACCAATTATCTGTGGCATATTTACCGATTGAGACCCGAAATAATCGGAAAAATTGACATGTTATTTTAAGTAAAAATGCCATTATAGCAGATAAATACCCAAGTTTTCGCTATGGATCATAAATTGAGCATGAATAGATAGCTCATAATGAGTATGGATTGATCATCATACAATTAAAAATAAAAAGCTATGGAAATCGATAAATTAACAAGAAAAACACAGGAAGTAATTCAAAAAGCCCAATCGATAGCAACGTTAAAAGGGCAACAAATTTTAGAACCTGGACACTTATTGAAAGGATTAATGGAGGTGGAAAATAGTGTAATTCCCTATCTCACTTCTCAACTTTCATTAGATGTTCACCTTCTTACAAAGACTGTAGATAGCATTGTTGAGAACTACCCAAAAGTGGAAGGCGGACAACTTTATATGTCTAATAATACAAATAAATTATTTGCAAATGCCTTTAAAGAAATGGAAGGCTTCAATGATGAATTTTTGTCCATTGAAGTACTTTTCTATGCCATGACAAGCTTGTCAGAAAGTATAGGTACATTTTTAAAAGATGCAGGTGTAAAACAAGAAGCATTAAAAAAAGCAATTATGGATTTAAGAAATGGTGAAAATGTGAATTCAGCAGGACAGGAAGATACCTATCGTTCACTTCAAAAGTATGCGCATAATCTGAATGATCTTGCACTAGCAGGAAAACTGGATCCTGTTATCGGAAGAGACGAAGAAATTAGACGGGTTCTACAAATATTAACCCGAAGACAAAAAAATAACCCTATTTTAATTGGAGAACCTGGTGTTGGCAAAACGGCTATTGCGGAAGGAATAGCACATAGAATTGTCAATGGAGATGTTCCTGAAAACTTAAAAAATCGCAAAGTATATTCGCTGGACATGGCCGCTTTGGTCGCTGGTGCAAAATATAAAGGCGAATTTGAAGAGCGATTGAAGGCCGTCATAAAGGAGGTCACTAATTCAGATGGTGAAATCATACTTTTCATTGATGAAATACATACACTTGTGGGTGCAGGTGGCGGAGACGGTGCAATGGATGCTGCAAACATATTGAAGCCCGCTTTGGCTCGTGGTGAATTGCGTGCTGTTGGCGCAACAACCTTAGATGAATATCAAAAACATTTTGAAAAAGATAAAGCTTTGGTGCGGCGTTTTCAGACCGTATTGATTGATGAACCATCTGCTGAAGATGCGATTTCTATTCTGCGAGGAATCAAAGAAAAATATGAGACACACCACAAAGTACTCATCAAAGATGAGGCAATTATTTCTGCTGTGGAGCTTTCACAACGTTATATAACAGAACGCCATTTGCCAGATAAAGCGATTGACTTGATTGATGAAGCTTGTTCACGTTTGCGTATGGAAATCAATAGTAAACCAGAGGAATTGGATGAAATTGAGCGCAAAATTATGCAATTGGAAATTGAAAGAGAAGCGATAAAGCGTGAGAAAGATCAGCATAAATTAAATGCATTAGCAGATGAATTGGCAGAACTAAATGATAAACGCACCGAATTCCTTTCAAAATGGCAGGCTGAAAAAAACGTTATTGATGCCATACAAGCGGGAAACGAATCAATTGAAAAATTGAAATTTGAAGCGGATCAAGCAGAGCGTGAAGGTAATTATGAGAAAGTGGCTGAAATTAGATATGGCAAGATCAAGGAAGAAGAGGCCGAAATCGTGCGCCTGAAGGATGAGTTAATTGTCATTCAGCACAATTCTAAGATGATAAAAGAAGAGGTAGATTCAGAAGAAATTGCCTTGGTTGTTTCGAGATGGACAGGTATTCCAATTTCTAAGATGCTCGAAAGCGAGCGAGAGAAATTATTGAAGATGGAAGAGGTGTTGAGCGAGCGAGTTGTAGGTCAAAAAGATGCGATTATTGCAATTTCCGACGCTGTGCGAAGAAGTAGAGCAGGTTTACAAGATGAAAAGAAGCCTATTGGTTCATTTATTTTCCTCGGTACAACAGGCGTTGGAAAAACAGAATTAGCCAAAGTCCTTGCGGGATATCTGTTCAATGACGAGCAAGCCTTAACGCGATTGGACATGAGTGAATATCAAGAAAAACATTCTGTCAGTCGTTTAGTTGGCTCGCCTCCAGGTTATATTGGATATGATGAGGGTGGTCAGTTGACTGAGGCAGTTCGACGACGTCCTTATTCAATCCTGCTACTGGATGAGATTGAAAAAGCGCATCCTGATGTCTTCAATGTTCTCTTGCAAGTTTTGGATGATGGACGTCTTACTGATAACAAAGGTCGAACGGTGAATTTTAAAAATACGATTATCATCATGACATCTAATTTGGGCGCGCATATTATTAGTGATAATTTTGAACACCTTACCGATAGAAATAAAGAAGAGGTCGTGGAAGATACAAAGAAGCAAATCTTCGAATTATTGCGTAAAACAATTCGTCCAGAATTTTTGAATCGTATAGATGAGACCATTATGTTTCAACCGCTTACGCGAAAAGATGTGCTTTCTATCGTAGAAATACAATTCAAATTGCTACAAAACAGACTAAAGGCATCTCAAATTTCAATAGAAGCAACAAGTGAGGCTTTGGAATGGATCGCTCTCGAAGGATATGAACCACAATTTGGAGCAAGGCCAGTGAAACGAGTGATTCAAAAAGTATTAATGAATGAATTATCGAAAGCCCTACTGGGCGGAAAAATTGGTCCAGATAGCACAGTCTTAATTGATTTGAAAAATGGCGAACTGCATTTTGAGAATTCAAAGGTTGCGAGCTAATCAAAAATTTAAGCATAAAAAAACCGTCTCGATTGATATCGGACGGTTTTTTGCTTTTAGATAAAGCTTATTATTTTGTGTTTTTCTTTACTACTGTAAAGATCTTCGTGATTCCCATTTCTTGAGATTTCACTTCTTTATATTTCGTATAATCAGATTTTCTATAGGCATCACATGAACCGTGTCCACCACCACAACTTACCATACCAAGAGCAAATGCTCCCAAAACTCCTGCTAAAAATGCTTTTTTCATAATACTATTTTTTGGTTTTTATTTCTTCGTTATTCTTGCACGTTCTGTGTTCTCAACGAAAATATAAAAAAAATGTTGTTTATCAAAACATATATTGACATTTAATTAACAACTACCTCTTAATTAAATCTATGATTTGCAACGATTTCCTCTTTAATAACGCGGATCTCATGACTTGTATAACGTGTTAATAACTGTTTTAAAATTTAATTATTTTCTGTATACGCTTTGATTTTCTCCAACAATACCGCACTCAATTTAAAATAAGAGTTTGTCGTCCAACCTCCAACATGTGGAGATAGAATAACATTTTCAGCATTGATCAAATATTTAAATGGCAATGGCATTTCATTTCCTTCATTAAACATATCTTCAAAAGAAGTTTTTTCGTATTCTAAAACGTCCAAACATGCACCCTTAACCTTCGCTGTTTCTAAGGCATCCATTAAATCAGCTGTATTCACGATTGCCCCTCGTGATAAATTGATCAAATAAAAAGGCTTATTCATTTGATGGATAAACCGATTATTGATCAAGCCTTTTGTCAAGGGCGTGAGAGGGACATTTAAACTCAGTACGTCTGCTTTCTCCTGAATTTCAGATAGAGTCGCCTCCGTTACAAACGCATCTCCATAACCTGATTTGTATTTGTCATGTGCCAAAATTTTTACATCAAATCCCCGTAATTTCTTCGCGAATGCAGATCCATTATTCCCGTAACCAATAATTCCAACGGTCATTCCTTCCAATTCCACTCCTCGATTCCCTTCTCGATCCCAGATACCATCACGAATCTCCAAATCACCCTTTTTCAACTGATTGAATAGACTGAGTAACATCCCTAAGGCATGTTCAGCAACAGCATTTCGATTTCCCTCTGGAGCGTTAAAAAGTTTTATTCCTCGCGATTCACAATAAGACACGTCAATATTTTCCATCCCAGCTCCTGAACGCGCAATAAATTCGAGTTTCTCCGCGGATTTTAAAAATTCTTCGTTCATGGGAAAACGACTTCGAATCACAATTCCGTGGTAGTTCACTAAAACTTCTTTAACTTGACTCTCGCTTAAGTGGGTTAAATTATCACATATCCAGCCCAATTGAACCAATCCGTCTTCTAAAACAGGATGAACGGTGTCCAAAAATGCAATTTTTTTCATCTTCCTGACATAATTAATTAACCGATTCTTCGGTCTTAAAAATAAACGATATATGCGACAATAAAATAGATCGACAACCCAATGATATCATTTGCCGTTGTGATAAAAGGTCCTGTTGCCAAAGCAGGGTCTATTTTAATGCGATCCAAAGCCAATGGTATAAAAGTTCCGAGCGCCGCAGCAAAGAGTGCAACTAAAAATAAGGATAAAGCTAATGTCACTGCAAGATGAATGTCATCAGAGAAAAAATAACCCACAATATAAATGATCACTGCACAAATCAACCCCACAACCATTCCTACCAGCGCTTCTTTTCCAACTCGTCTGAGAATTCCTTTCATTTGAAAATCATTACTTGCCAAACCTTGTACGACAATCGCCGAAGATTGAACACCAATATTTCCTGCAGTCGAAGCAATAAGCGGAATAAAAAAGGCCAATGTTGGAATGATTTCCAATGTACCTTCATATCCTCGTATAATTTGAGAACTCAAGATTCCCCCGGCAAGACCAATAAGAATCCACGGTAATCGTGAACGCGTGTTTTTTAAAATGCTCGAATTAGATTCAACATTCTCAGAGATTCCCGAAGCCATTTGAAAATCTCGCTCGGCTTCTTCTCGGATCACATCTACAACATCATCAATCGTAATACGGCCTACTAGTTTATTTTGAAAATCAACGACTGGAACGGCTACTAAATCATATTTCTCCATGACTTCTGCCACCTGAGCTTTCGAGTCATTCGTCTTTACATAATGAATGCGCTCGTTTTTATACATTTCTCGGATAAGCGTAGTCGGCTCAGCAAATAGTAGTCTTCGCAATGATAATATGCCCAAAAGCCGATCATCTGAATCAACAACATAAATAGAGTACACTTTTTCAACCTCCTCTGCCTGTCTCCGCATTTCAACAACACATCTTCTTACTTGCCAGTTTTCACGAGCAATAATGTATTCAGTTTGCATTAACCCTCCAGCAGAATCTTCATCATATCGCAACAAATCAATGATCTCGGATGCATGTTCCTGATCTTCCATCTGTGCAATAACTTCCGCCTGATCTGAATCTTCTAATTCACCCAATAAATCAGCAGCATCATCTGTATTTAGCTGATCTACCTGCTCTGCTATTTCAAGTGAAGAGAATAGTTTAAGGAAATCAGTACGATAATCGTCGTCCAATTCCATTAAGGCTTCTGCAGCCTTTTCATCATCTAATAATTCATAGATAGATTTGGCATGACTTGGATCTAGGTTTTCCAAGACATCAGCAATATCGGCAGGGTGCAGGGGACTAATAATTTCGAGAATCAAATCGATCTGACCCGTTTCTATCTGCTCTTGCAGCTCTTCAACATATTGTTTGGTCAATTCAAATTTCACCGTCTCAAATTTAGTTCAAAGATAGCCACTTTTTAGAATTGAAGTAGGTATCTACGAGTTTAACGTTTTATTAATCTTGTACGCTTGTCTCATTTCTCTTAAAGGCCCAAAGGCACGTCTATTTCAAAGTTGAAGGGCATACAAATGCAGTTACAGGTAAGTCTGTCTTCGACTTAATCGATCCAAAACCTCCCAAGATATCAACAAAATTATGGATGCCTCGTGATTTTAAAATCGATTCAAAAATAACAGATCTATAGCCTCCCGCACAATGAATGAAATAGGTCGTATTCGTATCAAATTCACTCATGTACAGATTGATATCATCTAAAGGATCATTGATGGCGCCTTCAAGATGTTCTGCTTCATATTCGCTTTTCTTTCGAACATCCACAATGGACAATTGCTCACTCTCTAATTTGGTTTCTAATTCTTCCGCACTAACCGTTTTAATTTGATCAACTTCTTCTCCAGCATCCATCCAACTCTGCAATCCACCTTTTAAATAGCCAACCGAATTATCATAACCTATTCGAGAAAGACGCGTAACAGCTTCTTCTTCACGTCCTTCTTCTGCAATTAATACAATGGCTTGGTTGATGGCAGGAATCAATGCGCCGACCCATGGAGCAAAACCGCCGTCTAATCCAATAAAAATCGATCCGGGAATATGCGCTTTAACAAAATCATTCTGATGTCTAACATCTAATAACAAAGCGCCATTATTCACTTCTTGCTTCATTAGCTCAACACTCAATGCTTTCGTTCCTCGATTGATTATTTCATCTATTGAGGAATTTACGGTTTTATTCATCATCACATTTAAAGGAAAATATTGTGGGGGTTGACTTAGACCGTCTAAAACCTCTTTTATAAATTCATCTTTACTCATGTCCGCTCTTAAAGCATAATTCGTTTGCTTTTGATTCCCCAATGTATCATAGGTTTCTTTACTCATTTTTTTTCCACAAGCCGAACCAGCGCCATGAGCAGGATAAACAATCACTGAATCTGCCAATGGCATAATCCGTTTGCGTAATGAATCATATAACAAACTGGCCAAATCCTCCTCTGTAAGGGCGCCTTGCTTTATCGCTAAATCTGGTCGTCCTACATCTCCAATAAATAAGGTGTCTCCTGTAAAAATGCAATAATCGTTTCTATTCTCGTCTTTTAATAAAATAGTACTCGACTCTAATGTATGTCCCGGTGTATGCAACCATTCAAATGTGACATTTCCCAACTTAAATTGCTCACCATCATGCGCTTCGTGGAAATCATAATCGGCTTTGGCGGTTGGACCAAAAACAATTGTCGCCCCAGAAGCTTTTGCTAAATCAACCTGGCCTGAAACAAAATCCGCATGGAAATGTGTTAAAAAAATATATTTTATTTTAACACCGTCTTGTTTCGCTCGCTCCAAATATGGAGCGGTTTCTCTTAAAGGGTCAATTATTACCGCTTCGCCTTCCGAATGGATGTAATATGCTGCTTCTGCTAAACAGCCTGTGTATATTTGTTCTACTTTCATTATCTTCAATTCTTATACAAAGATAGGCTATTTTAGACGATATTAAAAGTTCAACCGTTGTTTTTAGGTCATCCATAAACGGTCTGTTTGGAAGAATATTTATACTGTTAATCGATTTTCTTTCCAAGGATGCAGCGGGTATTCAATTAAACTTTAGTCGAAATGTGATATCTTTGGCTTAAATTCTAAATCGGCTTTGGGGGATTATTGCGCTAACTTCTTTTATTTATAACTTAACTAGTGAAGAATTCTTATATTGAAATCAATAAAAAATACGGGTGGATTAGCTTGCTAGAAGCGCTGGAGAATCAAGATGTATTCCTACTCAACAAAGGTAATAGTGATTTTATGCTAGGTTGGGATCCCAAGGCAAGTCTGACTGTTAACGTAAATGAATATGACGCAGCAAAGATTCAGAAATTCATTGACCAATATAGGAATGAATATGTGTTCACTTCAATCGCTTACGATCTTAAAAATGATGAAACACGTTCTGCTTCGAAAGAATATCAACAAGTATCTTCGATACATTTCATGGTCCCAAGTCACGTAATTATTTCTAAAGCGAATACTGATTTATATTTTGGAAAGCTGGATTCTAAGAAAATGCATGCCTTGCTAGAGCAACTAGATAATTCAAAAAAAACGGCAACATTATCCGATAAGATCTCGCTTTCAGCTGCAACAAGTCAATCTGATTATATAAAGGCTGTAAAAGCAATCAAGGATCGAATTCAAGCGGGTATTATCTATGAAATGAACTATTGTATCGACTTTGAAAGTTCTTTCAATCAAGTGTCACCAACAGCAACTTATAAAAAATTAATCAAGCAATCAAATGCCCCGTTTTCTGCCTTTGTTAGCTTCGGTAAGCAATATATTCTATGTGCTTCTCCCGAACGATTTCTGTTGAAAAAAGGAAATGCGTTGATCAGTCAACCAATTAAAGGAACAGCGAAAAGAGGCAACAATACTGAAGAGGATCAAAGTATTGCTAGCGCGCTTCTAAATGATCAAAAAGAAATTTCTGAAAATGTGATGATTGTAGATTTGGTGCGTAATGATTTGTCTAAAGTGGCTGTAAAAAAATCGGTTAATGTTCTTGAACTTTGTAAACTCTATTCCTTTGAAACTGTCCATCAATTAATCTCTACGGTTGCGTGTGAACTTAAAGAAAATTCAACTTTTACGTCGACTTTACAAGCCCTTTTTCCTATGGGTTCAATGACCGGTGCACCAAAAATAAGTGCAATCGAACAAATTGATGTGTTTGAATCTTTTGAACGGGGTATCTATTCTGGGACTGTCGGTTATATCGAACCTAATGGTAATTTCGACCTTAATGTTGTGATCAGAACAATTTTAATTGATTCAGATGCTCGAAAAATTAATTGTCGAGTTGGTGGAGCTATAACAATTCATTCCATACCAGAGAAAGAACATAATGAATGCCTCTTAAAATTAAAAGTTCTTCAATCTTCTTTATGCTAGATGCCTTCAAAAAGAATATCGACCTACAGTACAATTCCTTCAAAGGTAAGCAAATCTTTGTGGCTTGCAGTGGAGGAAAAGATTCTATGGCGCTGACACAACTCTTATTAAACCTTCATCTACCTTTTACACTTCTTCATTGCAACTTTAAATTGCGGATTCCAGACTGCGATAAGGATGAAGATTTTCTTCGATCTTTTGCAAAAAAGAACAATGTTACGTTTTATAGTATTCAGTTTGAAACGCTTCTCGAAGCTAAAAAACAACGCCTTTCAATTCAGGAAACAGCAAGAAATCTTAGATATGATTGGTTCAAGTCTTTTATTCAGCCTGAAAATGCAGTCCTCCTAACAGCTCATCACCGTGATGATAATATTGAAACGCTATTTATCAACTTAATTAGAGGAACTTCGCTCAAAGGTTTGTCTGGAATGCCTGAAAATGAAAATAAAATTATTCGACCGCTTCTTCAATTTTCGCAAAAGGATATCACAGATTATGTAAAAAAAGCCGGAATAGATTTTTGTCAAGATAAATCTAATTTCGAAAATAAATACCTACGCAACAATCTAAGAAACAATATCCTACCTCAATTTGAAGCTGTTTCGCAAAACTTCGGTACTAAAATTGATCAAACGATTACATCATTAAAGGAAGCGAATAACTTTCTCGAAAAAAACGCATATTTATTCGTCAAAGAGAACTTTAAGAACGAATCCAATCAAATTAAAATTAATCGTGATAAAGTAAATGTTCTCGACCCAATTCTTTTAGAGTATATCTTTGCCAATTTTGGTATCTATAGAGCGAATCGGTCTGAGTTTTTAAAATTTACTCGCACAAAATCAGGAAGTTTTTTCTATTCCAAATCCCACACGTTCTTAATCAACCGCGAAAACATCATCATTATTGCAAAAATGAATGGTCCCTTAACATCTGATAAGTATCCTATTTCAATCGCATCAATTCCTTTTCATTATAAAAATAAATTCATTGAAATTTCGATAAAACAAGCAACAAAATACCCGAGTGAGTTCGAGTCAAATTCGCACTATTTAGATAGCAAATTTGTTAAATTTCCGCTGATCCTAACAAAATGGAAGAATGGTGGCAAAATCATACCATTTGGTATGACAGGATCAAAACTAATCTCAGATATTTTAATCGATAAGAAAGTGTCCGCCTTTGACAAAGATCAAGTCATGATTATCTGTGATGCTCATGATAGTATAATCTCTGTTTTGGGCTATGCTAGCTCTAATATAGCGAGATTGACAATTGAAACAACCAATATTATTCAAATAT
>Ga0222659_1000494_pt1 | contig 22967 bp, 23 predicted proteins | sample AntAcemetagen547_FD_179850 | JGI IMG/M metagenome (GOLD analysis project Ga0222659, IMG submission 179850) | Saline water microbial communities from Ace Lake, Antarctica - #547 | ecosystem: Environmental > Aquatic > Non-marine Saline and Alkaline > Saline | place: Antarctica: Ace Lake...
TTCCGATCTGAACTATTTCGATTTGGAGGATCCTGCGCACTTGGAGCGCCTGACGAATCCGAAGCTGGCGTTGGAGCCGTTGCGGGGGCTTGTCGTGATCGATGAGGTGCAACTTCGTCCAGACCTGTTTCCGGTTTTACGCGTATTGGCCGACCGGGAGGGATCTGATGCGCGGTTCCTGATCCTCGGCAGCGCCTCTCGGGATTTGATCCGGCAGGGTTCGGAGACTCTCGCTGGACGGATTGGGTTCGTCGAGGTCACGCCATTCGGTCTTCGGGAAACTTCCGAGACAGAGCACTTGTGGCTGCGAGGGGGATTTCCGGTCTCCGTCCTCGCGGAGACGGAACCTGATAGTTGGCGATGGCGGGCGAACTACATTCGAACATTCCTCGAGCGCGACATCCCCGCATTGGGACTCCAGATTCCCGCCGCCACTCTGAGGCGCTTCTGGACCATGCTGGCACACTATCATGGACAGACATTCAACGCCTCGGAGATCGGGAAGAACCTGGGTGTCGCCGACCATACTGCGAAGCGTTATCTCGATCTCCTGACCGGGACCTTCATGGTGCGAAGCCTGACTCCGTGGTTTGAGAACCTCGGAAAACGGCAAATCAAAACCCCGAAGATCTATTTTCGTGACAGTGGCATTCTGCACCAGCTCCTCGGCATTTCGAACCTGGCGGCGTTGGTGGTTCATTCGAAACTTGGAGCATCCTGGGAGGGATTTGCGCTGGAACAGGTGATACGCCTGTCCGGGGCCTCCGAGGAGGAGGTCTATTTCTGGGGCGTTCACAATCAGGGAGAGCTGGATCTCCTGCTGATGCGCGACGGGCGGCGAAGGGGTTTCGAGGTCAAATACACCGATACGCCTCGCGTCACGACCTCGCAAAAGCTTGCCATCGAATGTCTGGGCCTCGACCGGCTTGATATTATTTGTCCCGGCGACGCCAAATATCCGCTCACCGATAGGATTCATGTGACCGGCCTCGACCGGGTCCGAGATCTCTTCGCGGACGGTCGGTGATTCATGCGACTCTTCCGGCCGCATAAGCTTCAAAGACGGCTCGAATTTCGTCCCGAACCCGGCGGAAGGTGGCCAAAATTTCTTCTTCGGTCCTGGTGGCATGGGCCGGATCATCGAAGCCCCAGTGGTGGCGGTTGACCTGTCCGGGAAAGGCGGGACAGGCCGCCTCGGCATTCCCACACACGGTGATGACGGTTTCGATTTCTTGCCCAAGAAATTCCTCCAGATGTTTTGATCGATGTCCAGAAAGGTCGATGCCGATTTCGCCCATGACGGTGATGGCATGGGGATGAACGGATCCGGCGGGCTCCGAGCCGGCGCTTTCGACGTGGAGAATGTCTCCGGCGGTGGCCCGCAAGATGCCCTCAGCCATGTGACTGCGACAAGAATTGCCGGTACAGAGAATGAGAACGATGGGTTTCATGGCGCTAATTTGTTGGTAGCCGTTTTCCGGAGAAGAAATTTGGCCGAAATGCTCCGGGCGGAATTTCCGGTGTACAAGAAGAGGAGTTTGAAGCGAGGGGTTGGGTTGTCATGATGGGCAGCAGGGGGTGGCCAGGATGCGGTCGCAGTCTGCTTGCATCCGGGTGAGTTTTTTGAGATCGGCACGAAAACGCTTGTCCTCGGAGACACAGTCTTGAAGTCAGCGCAAATTGGCTTCGAGTTCCCGCGGAGGATGCTCGGGGAGGCGGTAGATTTTCCAGTTGGCTTGCCGGAGAGTTTTGTCCTCCAAGCCTGGGTGGCGGCGGACGTTAATCATCGCCTCGATACCGGCAAGCTGGCGGAGATCTTAGCGGTGGCCTCGCGTCACTTCCCTATTGGTGATCTTGAGGTGGAAATCGAGTATGAAGACGACGTCCTTTCGCAGTTTCCGGTGGAAAATTTTTCCGTGGAAGACGAAACCGTGTGGTTTCGTCTGACCTCGCGCCACACCGATTGTCTGGCCAAGGACCAATGCGGGGTTGAGGACGGATGTTGCGGTGAAGATGCGGGGAGCGACTGTTGCGCGACCGCGTGACAGCATTTGCGGTCGTGCCCCGCGGCCGGAGGCTTTCTTGTCGCCGTCAGGGCCGACATGTGTCTTTAGGCCATCCCGAGCTTTTCCTTGCCGGCCTCGCTTATCCGATCCGGGGACCAGGCAGGTTCCCAGACGAGTTCGACTGACGCGTCGGTAATACCATCTAAGGTGAGAATTTTTTCCCGGGCTTCGGCGGCGATGATCGGACCCATGCCGCATCCGGGGGCTGTGAGCGTCATCTGGACCGAAACCTTTCCCTCGGCATTGACTTCCAGGCCGTAAATGAGCCCAAGGTCCACGATATTGACGGGAATCTCCGGGTCATAGCAGGTTTTCAATTGATCCCAAACCGCCTGCCCGAGGTCACCGCCAGCGGCGGATTCGGTGCGGGCTGGGATCTCTTGGCCAATGGCGTCGGCATGGTTCCCTTCGACCCGGAACAACCCGGCTTGGCTGGGAATCAGGAGAGTGAAGGAGCCGCCCAGAGCCTGGGTGATAACCACTTTGGTTTCCGCCGGGATGGTGATTTTTTCGCCGCTAGGGATACGGCTGACTTCGACGTCGCGTGTGGTCGTGGTATTCATTCGCTTCCGATGGCAGATCCCGCCCGCTTGTTGCCAGCCAAATATTGCTCGATCAGGAGGAGGTTGGCCTCTCCGGCACGTTGCATAATTTTTAAAAGTTGATCCATGGAGCTGACCTCTTCGAGTTGCTCGGTCACAAACCACTGCAAAAAGGTGGCGGCGATGTGGTTGTTGTCCTTCAAGGCATGATCCATGAGCGCATTGATGAGGTCGGTGACCTTGATTTCCTGCTCCAAAGAGAGTCTGACCGCCTCCTCAGCGAACGCAAATTTCGCCACTGGCTTGACGATGGTGGGGATCTCCACCCGGGCCCCTGTGTCGATGAGGAACTTGATGAACTTCATGGCGTGTTGATGTTCCTCGGCGGCCTGCTTGTAAAAATGTTGAGCCAGAAATGGGAGCGACTCGGCATCAAAATGGGCGGCGATGGCCGTGTATTGGATACTGGCAGCAAATTCGTAGCCGACCTGTTCGTTGATTTTATCGTTCAGAGATTGAGAGATAAGCATGGGTGAAGAGTCCGCCAGTCGGCCTGAAACGTCAAGCTCGTGGCGAGGTGATCAAAGGGTGAATTCGGAAAAAATCCCTTTACTCTGTCCCCTCGGATCAGATCGGTGATAGAACAAGCCGAGGCCACCATGAATCATCATCGACACTACGATTACGGGCGGAAGTCGGGATCAGCAGAAGGTCATCGTCGGGACCTGCGGCGCAGGCGATGGGGGGTGTTGCTGATGTTGATGAGCGGTCTCAGCATCGTCGGAGGCCTTCTTTACCTTATTCTCTCGCCGTAGCTTCGTCGCTTTTGCGTTCCGCAAAAAAAGTACGGTAAGGTACATATTTTGGAGTGCGCGGACATGTCCGCGCTTTTTTTTTGCGCAGGGCGACATGTCGCCCTGGCTCCAAAGCGGCGTCAGGCCGCCGTCTCCAAAACTTCCACTTTCGCAAATCTCCATCAATTATTGGCAATCAACCGTCAGACAGGACCCGGATTTTCCCGCAGACTGTTTTCCGTGTTTTATTTAAGCAAACGTTGTCAGCCTGTCTCGTTAGAGAAAACCCGTTTCGGCGCCAATCCGCTTGTGATGTCCGTTCTTCGCGAAAATGTACGGATTTGTGGCGAACGGGCCCATATTGAGCTTTGGCCGAACTGGCCGGTGCTTTTGGCCGACGTCCAGGTGTGAGGTGGATCATGCCTTTGTTGCGGTCGAACAGCAGCCGGGAGGATGGCTTTATACGGTGGAGTTTCAGACCGTTTGCGACGATACGCTCCACAAGATTTGTCTGACGGCCAAATCTAATTTTGAAGCTTTTCTTGCTTGGGTGCAACGTAATCAAGCGACGGGAGTGGTGATCAACAGCACCGCAGAGCGCAAGCCCGTCGGCGCGGGACAGAAGGAGTCTGCCGGGTTGCCCGGGGGGATTGCCTTGCGGCCGGTCGTGATGCTTGGCCTTTTCGAAGCCATGGTTGAAAGGAAGATTTGCGGGCAGTTTGTGGTGGGCAATGAGGGGATCGTGCAGGGTGCCAACATGCGGCCCGAGACCCTGCGGTTGAATGAATCCTGGGTCTTTCTCTCCGAGGAGCGTTGTGGCATGCATCTTCGGCGGAGTGAAGTGACGACCGTGCGACTGCGACCGGTCGAATGGGAACAGGGTACGCATGGGGTGCTGAATGCCAAGGACTCCACCGGACGGCCTCTCTGCGTGCTGGCTCCACCCCGGGAAAAATCGGCGGGCTCTTGGGATGATTTTCTGACCGAAACCACCGCTCCCTATCACCTGCACTGAATATTCTTATGAACAACGGAATTACGGTTCTTTATGGCACCATGACAGGAAATGCCCGCGAGTGTGCCGATCAGGTGGTCGCCACTTTGGGCAAGGCCGACATTGCTGGCAACGGCTCATGATCTGGCGGATTACGATTCCCGGCGACTTTTGTCGGAGTCGATCGTCTTGCTGGCGATGAGCACCTGGGGGGAAGGGGAGCCGCCGGACGATGGACAGGATTTTTACGATTTTGTGAAAGATTTGGAGGGGCCTGCCTTGGAGAGTTTGTCCTTTGCTGTTTTTGCCCTGGGTGACACATCCTACGAAGAGTTTTGCCAGTGTGGAAAAGAGTTTGATACCATGTTTGAGGAGCGGGGCGCGCGGCGCCTGCTGGAGCGGGTGGACAACGACGTGGACTACTTCGAGGCTCTCGAAAAGTGGTCTGAAGATCTTGTTTCCCGCTTCCGGGCGGCAACGGTCGGAGTCTGACCCGGAACGGCTGGGCCCGGCGACTGGCTTCTTGCAGAAACAGGAGACAGTGGAGCCGTGGAAGGGCGGTCGGTTTTCCCAAAGATACCGATTTGGAGGGCGTCAGGCCCTTGCCGCCTGGGATGGTGGAGAGGCTGCCCAGTCGGATTGGCCTTGTTCTTTGGGGTCGCAATTCACCGCTAATTCTCCGCAAGCAGCCGTTAGCGGGCTTGCTGCCAGACGTGCAGGATGTCGGCCTTATGAAAATTCCTACTCTTCGCCATTTATTAGTCGGTGCCGCCCTGTTAATCGGAAGCAGTTCGCTTCATGCTCAAGCTGCTTACAGCGACTTTTTGTCGCCTGCGTTTTCCGGTTCGACCAGCACGGATGGCTGGTTTAATCTGAATTCCACAACTTACCCAGGTTACGGAACATTTGGCACAGCGACCGCTGCCTGGCCAGCCCCCATTGGTTCGGACCAAATCGGTTCTGGAGATGCCTCCTTAGATAAGCTTGCCGGGACCTCAGGCTACTTGGGCGGTCCCGACACGAATGCGATTTATTCGCCGGACATCGGCACATTCACCGTTGCGGACGGAGCCACAGTTTCTGGCCTCTCAAATATTCTCATTCAAGTCAGTTCGACGGGAAATCTCGGGCCCGTGGGATTGACATTGGATTATAATGAAGGAACTCAGAATCTGGCTCCGACATTCACAAAATTGATATCCTCTGAGATGATATCAACGCCCTTCGGACCGGCCTCGAATTATATCTGGGCCTACCAATGGGATGTCAGCAGTCTCGGCATCACCAGTTTTTCTGCGGATTGGAGTACGGTGGCGGCTCACAACCTCACCTACGGGGCTCGCTTGGATCAAAGCAGTACTTTTGTTCAAGTCGTGCCGGAACCTTCCACCTGCGTGTTGATGGCCCTGGGGCTGGGTTCGGTCTTCCTCCGGCGCCATCGTTCGGCCACTTCCCGGGCGTAATCTAAAAAAACATTCAATCATCTGACATTCCTTCGCTCAACACCGCAAGCGACCGCTAATTTTTGACAAGCGACCGTTAGTGCGTGAGCGGAGGAAATGAAAGACTGAAATGACGTGAGCGTAGAGTAATGAGTGACGATATTTTGAAGACAGGAAGTTTTAATATTTTATCCGGGAGGGGTTTGCAGCCGATTGAGCGCAGGGGCTTCACCCTGGTGGAGACCCTTGTGGTGGTGGCCATCTTTTCCGTGCTAACTGCCCTCGGGGTGGCCGGAGTTGCCAACATGCAGGAGGCTGGCCGGAGAGTACGGGAGATTTCCTCATCCCGCACTCTTGTGGCAGCGTATCTTTCTTATGCCAATGACCATGGCGGTCGCTTGATGCCTGGTTATCAATACGGCGCTGAGAGCATTACCGATCCTAAGGGTACCGAAATTTCCGGGGAGGAGGTCTATCGCTATCCGTGGAGGTTGGCGGAATACATTGAGTGGAACGTCGAAGGGATTTACCTCATCAATCGCACCCGCAAGGAAGTGGCAGGTCTTGACCCGGGTTCCACCATGTATCGGTACACCGTGGCTCTGGCTCCAGTCATGGGACTCAATGCCTATTGCGTGGGAGGGAATTACAGTGCCAGCGGGTTGCTATGTCCCGAGGATGTGGCTACCCGTCTTGTGCAAATTCCGCGTCCTGCAAAGACCCTCGCTTTTGTCTCCACCCGCTATAAGGCGGCTGCCAACACGGAAGCCATGGAAGGCTATTTTTACGCCCGGCCCCCGGTTCTGGGCCCATTCCAATGGAATAGCGGTGCGTATGACCCCGCCGTGGCTTCATCCCAATTCGGATTCGTCGATTTCCGCCACAACAAAAAAGCGGTCTGCGCCTTCATCGACGGGCATTCCGCTCTCCTTGGTATCGATGAGCTCCGAGACATGCGTCACTGGGCCCCCAAGGCTGAAACGGCTGATTACAATCTCCAAATCAATTAAGCAATGATCATTCTTCGTAAGTTTATTCTCTTTTCTCTCTTGGCTCTGGGCTCTTTGCCATTGCGGGCCAAGGAGCTCTTTCCCAATCTGCTCACTCCCGGTTTCCGTGGTGACTCCGGCACCGAATACACGGGGTGGAATATTTTCACCGAGCCTTACCTTGGTTTGAACCATGGGGATGTGGCCGCCGCCGCCTCCAATCCCACGCTGGTACAAAATCTTACGTCCACCGCCTTCCTCACCAGCGGCTTCAATATCTACAGCTTTTCTGCCGCCACCGGATTCGAGATTGCCAACAATACCTCGGGAACCATGGGTGCTCTGGGGACGGTTGTCTTTCAGTTCGACGCCCTGGGGACCTTCCTTGACTACAGCACCATCAAGCTAAACTACAGTGGGGGGAGCATTTCGCTTAATCCCACTTCGATTATCAGTGAGAGCCGGGTCATCAGCGGCGGTTTTGGCGGCTACACCAACCGGGCGGCTATGCAGTGGAATCTCACAGGCCTGGGAATCACCGATTACACCATTAGCTTTCAGTCCCTCGGCTCCAGCACCAGCTTTAACTCCGCTTCGCTGGACACCGCGACCACTAACAGTGAGGTTGTCCCGCTCGCCCGCACCTTTGCGGCGGGAGGAAGCACAGCAAACTGGTCCGAAACGGCCAATTGGTCCACTGGCGTGATCCCCAGTGCCGGGGCCAATGTCAAGGTGACTGCCGGATCCTCGCTTAGCGCGGACGCCGCCAACGAGGTGGGGCAGCTTACATTTTCCCAAAGCGGCAGCTTCGCCCTTACCGGGGCCAACACTCTAACGATTAATACCGGCATCACACTCGCCGCTGCGGCGGGCGCGGTGACTGTCGATGCGCCCATTCGCGGTGGAGGGCACCTCTTTCTCACGGCGGCCGAGGCCACCACCTTGACGATTCAAGGAGATGTCTCCGGTGCGCCAGCCGCTGGGGCTTTCCCGGCGGTGGGGCTGACCAAGGAGGGGAAAGGCACGGTTGCCATTGTCGGTGATATAAACTTTGCAGGAGGCGTTGCCGTGGAAGCCGGCACTTTGCGCCTCTCCGGCAACAATACCTATGGGGGGGCCACCGCCGTGCAGTCTGGTCGTCTTGAAGTCGCCGCCGACGCTCCCGCTGCGGCGGCGGGTGCCCTCGGCAACGCCAGCTCCACGGTCACCGTCGGTGCCGATCCCGGCACTTTCGGGTCCATGGCTCCGGCCGAGCTTGTTATTGATGGCGATCATACCGTGGGTCGCAATGTTTCCCTGGCCAGTGGCACGAATGCCAAGGTTCTGGGAGCGGCCAACACCACTGGCGAGGCTGTTTTCTCCGGAAATATTACTTTGGCTTCCAGCACCGCCAATAGCAGCCTGCGAGCCGACGGTGTCGGTGATACCCTTCGTTTTTCTGGAAATATCAGCGGAGGTTCCGCTGCCAATTCCTTGGTGAAAGATGGGGCCGGTACCGTCATTTTCTCCGGTTCAAACAAAACCTATGCCACCGCCACCACGGTCTCCGCCGGCACCCTCATCCTTGCGAGTGGTACTGCGACCGGCAACGGCGATTGGTCGGTGGCCAGCGGAGCGCACCTCGAAGTCAATGGCACCTTGGCGGGGACGGGAAGCCTGGCCCTGGGAGGCAGACTTACCGGCTCCGGCACAATTGACCGCGCGGTGGTTACCAGCGGTCCATCGGCCACCATTGCCGCCGGGAATAGTCCGGATACCCTCAATTTTTCCTCACTCAGTCTGAGCAATAGTGGTGCCTTTGAGTTTGAATTGGGAACCGTCTCCGACCTCATTGATGTCAGCGGCCTGCTCACTGGCAGCGTGGCCGCAGGAGGGATTCAATTTGCCTTCAGCGATGCTGGTGGGCTCAGCACGGGCGTGGCTTATACGCTCTTCAATTACGGCAGCCAGAGCGGTCTGGACCTGACCGACTTCCTCGTGACCAGCCCTGGGTTCATCGTGAGCCAGTGGACCATTGGCAGTGGAAGTTTGCAGGCGGAGTTCAGTGCGGTTCCAGAGCCTTCCGCCGGATTGCTTCTGGTCCTGAGTGGACTGGTTCTGGCTCAAATTCGCCGCCGAAAACGTATTTCTTAGACAACCAAAAAAACAACCAAAAAATAAAGGAAACATGCTATGAAAACCGAAACCATTGAAACCCATAAAGCCTTGAAGGATCGTTGGGAGACGCTCCGCAATGAAAAACCAAAACTTCGTATTCGGGATGCCGCAACCGAGCTCGGTGTCAGCGAGGCCGAGCTGCTGGCCACCCGCTGTGGCCGCGATGTCACTCGCCTGGAAGGGGACTGGACCCAATTTTTCAAAGATCTGCCCACGCTCGGACGGGTGATGTGCCTGACCCGCAATGAAGATGCGGTCCACGAGCGTTATGGAGAATTTCTCGAAGTCGATTTTTTTCATGGCATGGGCCAGGTAGCGGGCCCTGACATCGATTTGCGTCTCTTTCCCAGTTCTTGGAAGCATGGCTTCGCCGTCACAGACCAGACACCGGACGGAGATCGCCAAAGCTTTCAGCTTTTTGACAAGACCGGAATGGCCGTTCACAAAGTCTATCTCCAAAAAGAGAGCAACTATGGGGGCTACGGGGTGATATTAAGCAAGTACCGATCCAAGGATCAAAGCCCTTTGATTGCCGTCGAGGCGGCCCCGGTTTCTAAGCCCGAAATTCCCGATGCGGAAATCGACGTGGCGGGTTTTCAGAAAGCCTGGTTGGAATTGAAAGACACCCATGCCTTCTTCATGATTATGCATCAGTTCCGGGTCAGCCGGGAGCAGGCCTTGCGCCTGGCACCGGAAGGCTATGCCCGCCAAGTGACGGTATCCTCCACTAAGAGAATGTTGGAGACGGCGGCGGCAGATGAGACACCTATCATGGTGTTCATCGGCAATCAGGGCTGCTTGCAGATTCACACCGGACCAGTGAAGAACATCAAGATGTTCGGCCAGGAATGGCTCAACGTCCTCGACGATGACTTTAACATGCACCTGCGGGATTCCGCCGTTGCCAGCGCCTGGGTGGTGAAAAAACCGACCGTGGACGGTGATGTGACTTCACTGGAACTCTTCGATGAAAAGAGCAACAACATTGCTCTTTTCTTCGGGAAACGTAAACCCGGCCAGCCAGAAGACGAAGCCTGGCGCAAGATTGTCGGAGACTTGAAAGCCTAAAAAAATCACAGGAATTGGGATGTCATTCCTTCCTTCGGGCGGGGTGACCTCTATTCCTTATTTAGAATATTATTATGAAATTATTTGCTTATTTGTTATCCGCGTTTGCGGTTCTGGGGCTCGCTCCCCTCCAAGCTGCGGACCGTATTGTCAGTGCCGCAGGTGCGATCACGGAAACGATTTACGCCTTGGGGGCTCAGGATGCTCTGGTGGCGGTGGATGTTTCCAGTGTCTATCCCGAAGCAACCAAGGCCCTCCCCAAGATTGGCTATGCCCGCCAGCTTTCGGCTGAGGGGATTTTGTCCATGAACCCCACGGTGGTTTTTGCCACCGAGGACGCCGGGCCTCCCGAAGTGATCAAGCAGGTGGAAGGAGCCGGTGTCAAAGTGGTAACCCTGTCCAACAAGCATACCCCGGAAGCAGCCAAGGAACGCATCCTCAAAATCGGTGAAGCCCTCAATCTCACCGAAGCGGCGGAGAAACTGGCGGCGGATCTGCAAGCAGATCTTGATGCAGCCACGGCCAAGGTGGCTGAAGTCAAATCTCATCCTAAGGTGCTCTTTATTTATGCCCGTGGCGGAGGGATTATGAATGTTTCTGGCACCGGAACGTCTGCCGATGCCATCATTACCTTGGCCGGTGGGGAGAATGCCGTCCAAGGGTATGAAAGCTACAAACCATTGACCGCCGAAGGTGCGGTCGAAGCGGCTCCGGATGTGATTTTGGTCACCACTCGGGGACTGGCGAGTTCCGGTGGGGTCGAAGGCTTACTCAAACAACCTGGTTTGGACCTGACGCCGGCCGGGAAGGCTGGCCGGGTTGTCGCCATGGATGATCTCTATTTATTAGGGTTTGGCCCGCGCCTTGGCGATGCGGTTGAGGACCTCTGTGGAGAATTGCACCCCGCTTCCGATTCTGCTGAGAAAAACTAACGGAGGGTGGAAAGTTTCGGTCAATTGTTGGTGAGGCAGGCTGAGGGTAAATGCTTTAAACTCGGCTGGTTCTCGGGGAGCACACTCGGCCCGAGTGTGGTTCCTCGGCGGCTCGCCGAGGAAGTTGGACCGGCGAGCCGCCGGGCCAGGCACGCGGGCCGCGCGCGGTCCCTGGACCGTGTTCCTGCATTATGAGCAGGCTCCGGCGCGGACGCGTCGCGGTCTTGGCCGCCTTGGTGGTGGCCTTGGCGGGGACGGCGGTGATATCGCTTTGCATTGGGGCGGTGCAAATTCCTTTGTCCGATGTGTGGGCGGCCCTCATCGGTCAGGCCGGGGAGGCTCGCTACGAAAGCGTGCTCTGGAATCTGCGGATCCCGCGGATGCTTCTGGGATTCATGGTGGGAGGAGCCCTGGCCGCGGCCGGAGGCTTGATGCAGGGGCTCTTCCGCAATCCTCTGGCGGATCCGGCCTTGATTGGGGCGTCGAGCGGAGGGGCCCTCGGAGCGGTCTTTGTCATTGTCATGGCGGGAACGTTCTTTCCGGATCTTCCGTTGCTGAGTGATTTGCGGATCTTGCCATTAGCCTCCTTCGCGGGAGCTCTCATCGTGACTTGGTTGGTGCAACGATTGGCAGCCACGGGCGGGTACACTGCGGTGGCGACCTTGCTTTTGGTCGGCGTGGCCGTGAATGCGCTCACCGGCGCTATGATTGGGTTCGCGACTTATTTGGCGGACGATGCCCAATTGCGGACGCTTTCTTTTTGGACCTTGGGAAGTCTCGGCGCGGCGGATTGGCAAGTGGTGTCTTTGGCGGCTCCGTTTTGTCTGGCTCTGATTTTTTTGGCTCCCATCTGGGCGACCGTATTGAACGCCTTGGCCCTGGGAGAAGCTGAGGCCGGGCATCTGGGATTCCGAGTCGAAAGAACTAAGGCCATCTTAATCGTTCTGACCGCGGCGGGAGTGGGGGCCTCGGTTGCCTTCACCGGGATCATTCTTTTTGTCGGCTTGGTCGTGCCGCATCTTATCCGTGCCATGATTGGTCCGGACCATCGTTGGCTTCTGCCTGGGTCGGCCCTGCTGGGAGCGATTCTCTTGGTTCTCTCGGACACTTTGGCCCGCACCATCGTCTCCCCCGCAGAGTTGCCGATCGGGATCCTCACCGCCGGATTTGGCGCGCCGTTTTTTTTATACATGCTGCTGAGGCAGCGAAGAAAGGCCCTCTGGACGTGATCCGGGCGGAAGGATTAAGTTTTCGCGTCGGCGAAATATCACTGGTTGAATCCGCCCACATGGGCGTGACCAAGGGGGAGGTGGTGGCTTTGCTGGGGCCGAATGGTGCCGGGAAATCGACTTTGCTCAAGCTCCTTTGCGGGCAGCTATCGCCGAATGAGGGCCAGGTCTTCTTTGAGAATAAGCCGCTGGCCGAATGGGAGCCGCGGGAATTGGCCCGGAGAAGGGCGGTTTTGCCTCAGAGTTCAACCGTGCCTTTTGATTTTACGGCGTTGGAGATTGTCTTGTTGGGTCGTTCACCTCACGGGGATGCATCGCGGTGCGAAGACATGGCCCGGGAGGCGATGGCGCAAACGGAATGCGCCCATTTGGCGGAACGGATTGTCACATCTCTCTCGGGGGGAGAAATGCAGCGGGTGCAATTGGCGCGGGTCCTCGTGCAAATTGATTGGGCGGTGGAAGGAAGCCCCCGGTGCCTCATGTTGGATGAACCGATTTCCAATCTTGATCCGGGCCATCAACACGGCGCCCTTCGGGTGGCGGCGAAGTTGGCGGAAAAGGGAGTCGGCGTGCTTGTCGTCTTGCATGACTTGAATCTCGCCGCACAATACGCGGATCGGTTGTTGCTCATGAAGCAAGGGCGAATCGTCGTCGAGGGAACTCCGGCCGAAGTGATCACCGAAGAACAAATCGGGGCGGTCTTTGACATCCGGGTTAAAGTTATACGGAATCCGACTTGCGACGCGCCGGCGGTCTTTGTGGAATCGTCGGTCTAAGGATCGACTTTTTCAGTCCGAAAACGCAGGGGCATTCACCGAACATTTCCGCGAAGGCTTTGGAAAAATGGCTCAGGCTGGAATACCCGACGGTCAGAGCCGCTTCGGTCACATTGCAGCGACCCTCCCGGAGAAGCTCGGCCGCCCGTTCGAGTCGCAGTGAACGCAAATACCGGGAAATCGTCGTGCCGGTGTGTTCGGAAAAAAGGCGGCTGAGATGGTAGGGACTGCACCCAACCCGGCGGCCGAGCTCGGCCAAGGCGGGAGGATGTTCGAGGTCTTCGGTGAGAATTTTTTTTACCTGATCGATTCGCTCGTTGGCGACACGTTTATGACGTTCGCAGAAGAGTTCATTTTCCGTCGTGGTGAGGGTGTGGGCAAGGATTTCCTGGATTCTGGCGGGAAACCAGAGGCCATGGCAGGAGGTGGGAACGGGAGGGGCGAGGAGCTCTTCGGTCAGGCGTTTGACCTGGGAACTCAAGACTTGTCCGCGGCTGTGACCCGGGCGACGGCGCCCATCTAAGAAGGCGCGCGTTTCGGGGTTGAGGCCCTTGGCGCTTCCCAGGGTGGTGTGGGTCAACCAATTCTTGGACATGACGACGGTGAGAAAACGGTGCCTCTGGGCGGCATGGCGGTCCACTTGCAGGGATTTCGTGTTTCCGGAATATTGGAGAACGGTCTGCGGGTTGATCACGGTGGTTCGATCCGGACGAGCCAAAACGGTGCCGCATCCCTCAAAATTGATGCACAATTCCAAATTGTCCGGGCGAAGTTGTTTCGACCAGTCCAGGGTGTTTTCGCATTCAAAATCGTACCAAACTACGCGGAATCCGTCGTCCGCATGTTTGCCAAAGAGAGGCTTCCATTCCCCGGAAGCTCCCTCCAGGGTTGGAATTGCTGATCTGTCTCCCTTTGTGGTGGCCATTTGAACCTCGAAAGTTATTGAGACCCGTTCTCATTATCAAGAAATTTCTCGGTCTTGTGAACCTGTGAAAGCGGAGTCATAGTGGGGAGATGGAAACAACCGCAGCGCCGATTAAGGTGCGGATTGGTAATGAAAAATTGATTCGGGTGAAGGAGGCCGCCAGCGCCAAGCTGCGTTCTTTGCTGGAAAAGCAGGGTCGTGCCGAGGGCGCCTTGCGCGTGGCCATCATTGGCGGAGGGTGTTCAGGCCTTCAGTACAAGATGGATTTGGTCGATGGTCCGGCAGACCGAGACATCCTCGTGGAGTCGAACGCGGTGCGGGTGGTGATTGATCCCAAGAGCGCGTTGTTTGTCAGCGGGTCGGAACTCGACTTTAGTGACGATTTGCAAAAGGGCGGCTTCAAGGTGACCAACCCCAATGCGGTCGCGCATTGTTCCTGCGGCGAGAGTTTCTCTGCGTGAAGGATTATTTTGCCCTCATGGGAATCCCCCGTCGCCCTTTGGTGGACGACGCGGCCGTGAAAGAGGCGTATTACCGATTGGCTGCCGCGTGGCACCCCGATGCCGAACGGGGCGAAACGGAGAAATTCCGCCAACTCCAAGTGGCCTATCAGACGCTGAAGGAGCCAGGATCCCGTCTGCGCCATTTGGCCGAATTGGAGTTCGGGCCGGCAGAAAATTCTTCCCGCCCGTCCGAACAAATGGATTTATTTTTGGTCGTGGGCGCGGTCGTCCAAGAGGCAAAGGCCTTTCAATCCCGCCGGGATGGTGCGCGGTCGTTCTTAGCCAAAGCGGTCCTGGGGGAAGCCGGTCGCGAAATTCGGCAGCGAGTGCGGGGCGTGCAAACTCAGGTCGAGACTGCGCTGGATGGGTTGCGGGCGGACCTCAATGCCATCGATCAACGCTGGCCCGAGGTTTCTCCGGCGGAATTGCAGACTCTGACGTCGGGTTGGCGGTATTTGTCTCGTTGGCAGAGCGAATTGGCTGCGACCGAGTTTGCATTGATGGTTGGGGCCTGAGGGTGCAGGCTGCGCGGCATGATTGTAGGCATTGATTTGGGGACGACAAATTCGCTCATCGGCGCGATGGACGCAGGATTTCCGGTATTGTTCGCCGATGAGGAAGGCAATCGATTGACGCCTTCGGTGGTTTGCTTTCCAAACGAAGGCGACCCGGTGGTGGGTCGGTCCGCTGCGGATGGTGATGACGCCATCCGATCCATCAAGCGTCAGATGGGACAAGGGAGCCCGGCGCAGGCAAATCGTCCGAGCCCCGAAGAAGTTTCCGCCGTGATTCTGAAAAAACTCAAGTCCGACGCCGAGCGAGCCTTGGGCCAAGTGGTCGAGAGGGCCGTCATCACCGTTCCTGCCTATTTTAATGAAGCACAACGGGCTGCGACCAAGCGGGCCGGGGAGTTGGCCGGATTCGTGGTCGAGCGTTTGCTGGCGGAGCCCACCGCCGCCGCACTGGCCTACGGATTGGATCGCATGGAGGAGAAAAGCAGGGTGGCCGTCTATGATTTTGGGGGCGGGACGTTTGATGTTTCTATTCTCGAACTGAGCGAGGGGCTTTTCGATGTGCTCTCCACGCAAGGCGATACGCGGCTCGGCGGCGATGACCTTGATGCCGCCCTCGCCGCCGAATTGGGAATATCCCGAGCCGAGGCGGCTGCGGGAAAAAAAGATCCGGCTGCGGCAGGGATTTCTTCGTCCTCCATTCGGAAAGCGTGTCGACCCATCATCGAGCGTACCAAGGCGCTTTGTTTGCGTGCCCTTCATGACGCGGGTTTGACCCCGGCAGACATCAATGAGGTGATTTTGGTGGGCGGCGTCACCCGGATGCCGGAGGTGCGGGAATTTGTTCAGGAAGTCTTTGGCCGGGAACCGAATTTGAGCCAACACCCGGACGAGGCCGTGGCTCTGGGAGCTGTCATTCAAGCCGGGATTCTCGATGGATCGGTCCAAAATGTGACCTTGCTCGACGTGACGCCACTTTCCCTCGGAATCGAAACCTTTGGCGGTTTAATGAATGTGCTCATCCCGCGCAATACGACCATTCCGTGCAAGGCGGGGGAGATGTTTACCAACGCAGCCGCCAACCAGGGGGCCATGAAAATCACCGTCCTCCAGGGCGAACGGGAAATGTCGGCCGACAATTGGAAGCTGGGCGAATTTTCCATCCCCTTCACCCCGGCCCCGCGCGGTCAAATCCGGGTTGGAGTGCAGTTTGAGCTTGATGCCAACGGCCTCCTTCACGTTCTGGCTCGAGATGTGGCCACGGGAAAAGACATGAAAGTGGAGATTCGCAGTGCGGTCGAAGTGAGCGACGAAGCGGTGGAGAAAATGCTGGCCGATTCGCTGGAGCATGCTTTTGAGGACATGGATGATCGGCAATTTACCGAAGCGGGCCTCAAAGCCGACGAAATGTTGCCTGCGGTCGAAGTCGCCCTGGAACGTCTCGGATCCGGCGTCGCGACCGAGGAACGCGAAGCCATCGCCGGGTTGGTGAGGAAAGTCAACGAGGCCCGGGAATCCCGATCCCTACGACGCTTGAAGGCAGCCTTAGCCGAACTCGACACCGCCACCGAGCCGCTCGCCGCCCGCCTGGTCGAAGGGGTGATGGACGGGAAGATTTAGCCCGAATGGCGCTCAGGCCGCCGTGGTGAGTTCGGCTTCGGTCAGCTGATATTGAAGCGGACGGCCGTCGAGGTGACGGATGAGTTCGTCCGCCATCCACTGTCCCATCCGGGCCACTTCTCCGTCCAGGCTTCCGGAGATATGCGGAGTCAAAATCACGTTCTCGAGCGTGAAGAGGGGCGACTCGGCGGCCGGAGGTTCCGGATAGGTCACGTCCAAGATGGCCGTGAGATCGGGGCGCTCTGTGAGTACTTGGCAGAGCTCGGGTTCGTTGATGATCGCTCCGCGGGAGGTGTTCAAAAGGGTCGCCCCAGGTTTCATCAGACGGAGTTGGGCGCCGGCGACAAGATTTTCGGTTTCCGGGAGCCAGGGGGTATGCAGGCTGACCACATCGGAGGTGCGAAAAATCTCGTCAAGGGAACAAAGCCGAACCCCCATGGCCTTGGCCTGTTCGGCGGTGGCAAACGGATCGAAGGCGAGAACTTCAACGTCGTAGCGTCGCAAGCGCTCGGCTGTGCCTTTCCCAACCGCCCCAAGAGAAACGAGCCCAACGACCGATCGCCAAGCCCCGGGAACCGGGAGTTTCTTCCAGGTACGGGACTGTTTGGTTTGACGACTGTGTTGCCAAAATCGTTTCAAACTCAACAAAATCGTGGCGGCAGCATATTCGGCCACTGGAATGGCATTGGCCTGGTTGGCATTGGAAAGGACGAGTCTCCGAGCAAAAAACTCGGGGGTGACAAATCCTTTGACGGTGCCTGCCCCATAGAACAAGCCTTTGAGGCGCGGGGTCCGAGCAAGAAAATCGGCGTCGATCCGGGGAACGCCCCAGGTGCCAAGGATGTAGTCGGTTTCCGCGAGAAGTTTGGGATGATTTTGCCAAGTCTCGCCGTCCAGAGCCGGTTCCAAAATTCTTACCCGGTGCGAAAGCTTTTCCAAAAGGGGCCGAGGATAAGCGATTTTGAGGTGCGAGGCCCCGCCGAGCCGAAGCACGCCGGGCAAGGAAGACTCTTGGGCGGGCATGGGACTACGAAAGCGATTCTTCGCCGAGACGCTGGCCGGACTTGAGATAGTTCACCGCATAATCGCGAACCGCATCCTCCAGCGAAGTGGTCGGTGCGGTGTAACCGGTGGCGCGTACCTTGGAGATGTCGGCTCGCGTGTAATATTGATATTGGTTTCGAATCGTTTCCGGCATTTCGATGAACTCGATCTTGGGGGGCAAGTCGAGGGCCGTGAAGAGAGCGTTGGCCAGATCGACCCAGGTTCGCGCGACTCCGGCGCCGATGTTGTAGAGGCCTCCCGCCGATTCATCCTCGGCCAGATGCAGGGTCATGGCGACCGCGTCTTTCACATAGATAAAGTCGCGTTGCTGACCGCCATCAGGGAATTCTGGTTTGTAGCTCTTGAAGAGACGGATTTTTCCCGTGGAAATGATTTGCTCATAGGCCTTGCAAACTAGGCTGCGCATATCCTCTTTGTGGTATTCGTTGGGGCCGAAAACGTTGAAATATTTGAGCCCCACGATGCCGGAGAGGATTTCCTCTTGCTGGGCGTAGAGGTCAAAGAGATGCTTCGAATATCCGTACAAATTGAGCGGGCGATAGGACCGGAGGTTGTCGGTTTGGTCGTCCATCCCGGCGGATCCGTCCCCATAGGTGGCGGCGGAGGAGGCGTAAACGAAGCGGGTGCCGGCTTGAAGCGACCATTTGGCCAGGGTCTTCGTGTAGGTGTAGTTATTTTCCATCACGTAGGCGGCATCGGTGACGGTGGTGGATGAGCAGGCACCAAGGTGAAAGCAGGCCGAGAATTTTCCGTGGTAGTCCGGGTCGCTGGCGAGTTGGTCGAGCAATTGGTCTGCAGGAACAAAATCCTCAAATTCCAGGGGAGCGAGGTTACGCCATTTTTCATCTTCGCCGAGGAAATCGGTGACGACGATTTGGTTGATCTGGCGTTCGTTTAAGGCGTGCACGAGTGCGCTGCCGATGAATCCGGCCGCTCCGGTGACGAGGACGCGGGCTTTTGGATGGAGGAGGATTTCCGGTTTCTTGGAAGGTTTGGCCATGAGTCTGGTAAAAACAAAAAGGCGAAATTCGCCGAATGGTGAGGGTTATTTAATCGGCCATCCGAGATCGCCGAAGGTCTCGTCATAGAGGGACGCTTTCTCGGGGAAGAGGGTTTGTCCCTTTATGACGAGACCGACGGCGATTTTTTTGTCGCCCCCGATGAATTTGATCGCAGCTTCGGCATAAAACTTCGCCGGGGAGTTGATCGGATACTTCATCCGGCTGAGCAGCTTCTTGGCCTCATCCGGTTGTTCGGTGAGGAGGAGGCAGAGGATGACTTTAAATTGCAGCAGCTCATTGGTGGGGTCCAGGTTGAGCATTTTGGTAAAATTGCTGAGCGCCTGGGGATATTGTTTCTGGAGGAAAAGTAATTCACCCAAATTGAACTGAGCGGGAAAGAAATTTGGGGCGGCCTCGAGGGCTTCTTCGAAAGCCGTCCTGGCGGCGGCGTAATCTTTTTTCTTGGTGTAGATGGCCCCCAGGAGGTTGAGGATGAAGGGGGAGTTGGGCTGAAGCTTTTCCGCTTCCTGAAGCTTGGTCAAAGCGGCCTCAAAGTTCTTCTCCTCGAAGTCGGCGAGGGCCGCGGTGACGAGGGTTTGGGCGGGGTCAGGCTCCTCGGCGGGACTGGTGAGGGGAAACCCCGTGAGGGCGAGGAGAATCAAAAACAGGAATCGTCTTTTCACGAGCCGGTAGGATGGCTCGCCCGGTGCGGAGTCGCAACCATCAAATGACTCTTGTTCTGCGCCCGCAGGACCGGTAGTCCCTAGGGGTGACCATGCACTCGGGATCCTTGGCGCTTCTCCTCCACGCCCACCTTCCTTTTGTCCGGCATCCCGAATACGAGGAATTTCATGAGGAGGACTGGCTCTTCGAAGCCGTGGTCGAAACCTATCTCCCGCTTTTACGTATTCTCCGGCAATATGTAGTAGAAAAACTGCCGGTGCGGTTGACGTTGACCCTCACGCCGACCCTTTGTGCCATGTTGCGGGATCCGCTTTTGCAAACGCGGACAGTTCGGTATCTGGACCGCGGGATCGAGTTTTCCCGCCAGGAAGTGGAGAGGACCCGGCTCGATTCGGGGCGCCATGCGCTGGCCCGGTTTTATTTGGCTCGCCTGACCGCCTCCCGAAAATTTTATCAGGACGAATTAGCGAGAGACCTGGTGGCGGCCTTTGCTCAGTTGCAGCGCGACGGGGTGGTGGAGATCATCACCTGCGCGGCGACCCATGGGTTTCTGCCTTTGATGGAGGAATTTCCCGAAGCGATTCGGGCGCAAATTCTCATTGCCCGCGATGACTACCGGGAGTGTTTTGGCCGGGATCCGGTGGGGGTTTGGTTGCCCGAATGCGCTTATGTGCCCGGAGTAGAGAAATTTCTCCATGAGGCAAACTTGCGGTGGTTCGTGGTCGATGCCCACGGATTGATGTATGGAACGCCTCGGCCGCCGTTGGCGATTTTTTCTCCCTGTTGCACCCCTGCCGGACCGGTCGTCTTTGCCCGGGACCGGGAGTCCAGTCGGCAAGTCTGGAGCTCCCGGGATGGCTATCCGGGTGATCCGGCCTATCGGGATTTTTATCGGGATGTCGGCCAGGAGCTTCCGGAGGAACTGCTGGCGCGGGTCTATCCAGAAGTGGGTCATCGGCGCAATACGGGGATCAAATATCACCGGGTGACCGGTCACGAACCCAAGGAATTGTACCGCCGGGATTGGGCGCTGGGTGCCGTCGAGTCGCACGCCCACCATTTTCTGCAAAGCCGTATCGCGCAGTTGCAGAGTCTGGCTGGATTGCTCCCGGTCGAGCCCCTGCTCCTGAGTCCGTTTGATGCCGAGTTGTTCGGGCATTGGTGGTTTGAGGGGCCGGATTTTTTGGATTCCTTTTTGCGTAAGGCCGCCCAGCGGGCGGATGTCCTCCATCTGACTACGCCGACCCGCCATCTCGAAGCTCATCCCACCATGCCGGTGGTGACGCCGTCCGCTTCGAGTTGGGGGAATCACGGGTATTGGGAAGTTTGGCTCAATGACACGAATGCCTGGATTTATCCTCACCTGCATGAGGCCGCCCGCCGGATGACGGCCGCGGCCCGGGAGGGAGTCGCTTCGGGGCGTCCAGATTCTGATCGGCGTCTTCGTCAGATGGCTCGGGAGTTGCTTTTGGCTCAGTCCAGCGATTGGGCCTTTCTGATGAAAACGGGGACGGCCCGGGAATATGCGGAAAGACGGACCCGGGATCACCTCCTGAGGTTTTCCCGACTGGACGAGCTGCCCCCGGAGGCCAATTCGAGCAATCCCCTGCTTGCCGCCTGCGAGGAACGGGATAACCTTTTCCCCAATCTCAATTGGCAATACTACGCTTGAAGACCTCAATTTTCGTGCTGGCGCTGGCACTTTCGTCCGGCTTACTCACCGCTGCCGCTCAACAATTTACCTTTGCCTTGCCGGAGTTCGAGGGCCGGATCAGCCTGGGAATCTACGATGGGACCGGGAAATTAGTCCGGCCGCTTTTCGTTAATGCGGAGGAAGAGGACTTTCAGAAAGGTCTCAATGGTTTGATCGCGAACTGGGATGGACGGGATGCGGCGGGACAACCGGTAGGGTCCGGGACCTATTCAGTTCGGGGATTTTTGGTCGGAGATGCCGTCGAAACCGAAGGGGTGGCTTTTCATTTTAATGATTGGGTCGAGGATGATGCCTCTCCGCGGGTCGTCGATGTGGAGGCGGTCGTGCCGACCGAGGCGGATTCGTTTCTGCTCTGTGGACAAGGTCCCGCGGGGCCGGATGGCCAGCCCGGTTTGCATGCGATCTGGCGGTTTGAAGAATCCACGGGCCTGAAGTTGGTCCTGAGCCTTCCCGAGCTTTGGCTGTCGCGCGGAGCCGGGTCTGCCAAAGCTCCTGTCGAGGAGCTGCTCGGGAATTTTTCTCTCTCCGCCGGGACAGGGGAGACTCTCTGGGTGGCGGGCCGGACTACAGACAAAATTCTCGTGCGGCAATACGCCTTCGATGGCGAATTGCTCCGCGAAATGCAACTGGACCGAGACGAGGCCGCCACGGTGCAGCTTTTTGCGGATCAGTCGGATCGGAGTTTTTTCCTTCTCCTGCATGGCCCGGCCGGAAGGAGCCAGTCCTTACGAGGGTATCGCTCTCTGGCGGCCGGCCCCCCTCCGGCTCCCGGAGAGGACCCGGTGTCCGTGGATTGGGAGGTGTTTCTCGACAAGTCGATCACCCCCTGTGGACGGTTTGGTTGGGTTGACGGTCAGCTTCTGGCGGACGCGGGAACGACACCTCCGGTGGATCGCATTCGGATCACGCTTCCTCCTGATACCCTCAACGCCAAGACGTCAGAGTTGGAGTTGACCGTCGTGAGCGATCCAAGTGGACTTTGGTTGCAAAGTGGGGACGGCTTGAATCTCCTCCGTCTGGCGGAACAACCCGGGTGGGAGCGCGTGGTCTTGGTCCGGGACGGTGAAGACTTGCGCATTTTTGCCGGAGATGGCGCTGTGGTGGCGGAATATCGGGTGACCGGGTGGAATCAAATTGCACCAATCGATGCGGGAAAGATTGAAATTCCCTGATTGGCCCAAGGGTGAGGATGTCGTATCAGAGAAGAAATGAAACGCCTCTTGCCTGTACTCCTTGCCGTCCTTTGGGGGGCCTCGCCAGCCCTCTGGGCGGTGGAGACGATCAAGGTGCCTTTCAATTTCCAGTGGGGAGAATCCGCCCTACGTCTGGAGGACAGTCTCAAGCGGGTCAAAGCCCAGGTGGTCGATCGCCGCGAAGTTGAAGGCCGCAAATGCCTGGTGGTCGAAGGGATTCCGCAGAAGCTCCTTCAGCGGGCCGAGTTTTATTTTGATCAAGATGCACTCAATGAAATTGAGCTCCACTACGGGGACCCTTCTTGGGACTCGACCCAATACGGGCAGTTTTTCGATCAGACCCGTCGCAATATTGAGAAAAAATATGGGATCGGACGGGTCATCGCCCGGCAGAAAACCCGTGACGGAGATGTCCTCCAGACGGTGATCGGCTACCAATGGGTGCAAGATATGGTGACCCTCTCCCTCTACTACTACACGGCCGAACAGGGTGCCAACAGTTACCGCCTGCTCAGCCTGCATTATCGGGGATTCTGAGGACTGCCGGCGGGATTCTTCAGTGGGAGTCATCACAAACGGCAGCAAAACAGAACTCACGCGGAGTCGTGGAGGCGCAGCGCTGCAACGGATGCGGAGCAACGGCCAGGCTTTCAAAGACTAAACTGAACTTCCAAGGGCAAAACAAGCGGGAAGCCTCATGAACACTGGGTTCTGCGGCTATTTCGAACTTCCGGCTACTGGCTACGGCATCGTGTGGTTTT
>Ga0222659_1000502_pt1 | contig 22816 bp, 19 predicted proteins | sample AntAcemetagen547_FD_179850 | JGI IMG/M metagenome (GOLD analysis project Ga0222659, IMG submission 179850) | Saline water microbial communities from Ace Lake, Antarctica - #547 | ecosystem: Environmental > Aquatic > Non-marine Saline and Alkaline > Saline | place: Antarctica: Ace Lake...
CAAAATTAGTTGAAAATTTTCGCCTTATTGATTTAAATTCGACGTAAAAAAATGGACTTCTTCAAAGGCAAATAATTATTTTCGTTTTTCGAATTTCAGCAAGCTATTTATCTCTAACTTCGCAAAAAAAATCGCCTTTATAAATTCATTTTTAACATGCAAAACTCAACACCTTGGTTCATTCTGATCGCTTATATTGCTGCCTTGCTTTTGCTCGATTTCTTTGTGTTGAATAAAAAAGGAAAAACACCTTCCATTAAAAAAGCACTCTTCGAAACACTGTTTTTCGTACTGAATGCTTTCGTTTTTGCTGGTTTCATCTATTGGTTCTATTCGTCAGAAATGGTAGCCAATCCTGAAGAAATGACACCTGTTTCTGCGGTTATAAAATACGTCAGCGGTTATTTTATTGAATTGTCATTAAGTGTTGATAATTTATTTGTCATTGCGGTCATTTTTACGTCTTTTAAAGTGCCCAATCAATTCCAACATAAATTACTCTTCTTGGGTATTTTAGGGGCATTGATCTTTAGAGCGATCCTCATCAGCGTCGGTTTGGTGCTTATCCACGAAATTGAAAGTATGACCTTAATTTTTGGTGCATTCTTGCTTTTCACAGCCTTTAAAATGTTGAAAAAAGAGGCCGAGCATGAAGAGGTAAAAGAATCGAGTAAATTGCGTAAATTTTTTCGCATGTCAGACGTCATTGATGGTGGCAAGTTCATGACAAAAATTAACGGAAAGCGCGTTTTCACGGCCTTGTTCGGCGCTTTAATTACGATTGAATTTACCGATCTTCTTTTTGCCTTGGACAGCATTCCCGCCATTTTTGGTGTGACAACCGATCCTTTTATCGTTTACAGTTCTAATATATTTGCCATTCTTGGCTTAAGGTCATTGTACTTTTTCTTAGCCAATATGCTGGAGCGATTTAGCTTTCTTAAATACAGCGTTTTTGCCATTCTTTTATTTGTGGGACTTAAATTAATGGTCACTAATTACCTTGACATTCCGGAATGGTTTAGCTTACTTTTTATTGCACTTTCATTGGGCGTGGGAATTTATGCTTCGATCCTCAACGTTCCCAAAGTGGAAAAAAACGAAAAATAAGCTATCTTTGAAAAGAGATGGAAGCTGTCAAAACATATCAAAATGTCAATCGTGAAGATGATACGCGAAGTTTTGGCATCTCGCGCATGGAAGACATTCACGATAAACATCAGGGAAAACCTGATGAACCGCACCGTCATAATTACTACACGATATTGTTGGTGAAAAAAGCCAGTGGTGAACACCGTATTGATTTCAATTCTTATCCCTTACAAAACGAGCAATTGTTTTTTATCAGTCCGGGTCAAGTGCACCAAATGATTGAAGCTTCTCGTTCAGAAGGCTATTCAATGGTGTTTTCTGCTCAGTTTTTAGCCCTCAACAATATTCCTCTCAGTTTCATTGACGATCTTAATTTATTCAACGATTTTGGCGATACCCCTCCCCTTTCGCTTTCAGGTGAAGAGTTGACAACACTCACGCGCTACGCCCAAGAAATTTTTGAAATCAATGATTCGAATCGTTCATTTAAGTACGAAGCGATCGGTGCTTTAATTAAGTTGATGTTGATTCGCTGTCACAACCTCTGTTCAATCAAATCGATCGATTCAACCTTACAAGAAACAGGGAATTCAGTCTTACGCAATTTCAAATCATTGGTAAACAATCATCATATTCAATGGCATGGCACTACAGAATATGCTAAGGAACTTCACATTTCGCCAGATCATTTGAACCGTATTGTAAAATCATTAACTGGAAAAACGGCGAAAGAACATATCCAAAGTCGGATTATTACTGCAGCCAAACGTCTGATCTACTTCACTGATTTATCAAGCAAAGAAATTGGTTATGAACTCGGCTTTTCCGAACCGGGTAATTTTAGTGCTTTCTTTAAAAAATGTACGGGATCATCTCCTTCAAAATTTAAAGAATCGGCACATTAATACATTCAAAAAAAGTCCCCATTTCACTGAAATCAATTTAACTAACCCTTTTTCACGAAAAATGAACGAATCATACAATGCGTTGTACGGGAATAAAAACAAACAATATGTTAGCTATTCCAGATCCATGTAACGAAGATTTTAGCAAAATGAACACCACTGAACGTGGGGCTTTCTGCGGCAAATGCAAAATTGACACCTTTGATTTTCGCCATCTTTCCGATTTAGAGGTGAATACCCTTTTGTATCTGCACAAGGACGAACATCTTTGCGGAAGATTAACAACAGGTCAATTAACTTCACTTAATCGTGGCTACCAAAATTGGATCGACCAACGAACGCCGACTTTTAGAAGCAAATTTGTGTTGGCTTTGGTCTTGGTTTTTGGATTGAGTTTATTCAGTTGTGATCAGAAAGAAGCGCAAACAATTAATTCTTTAAACACAATTACATTTGTGAAATCCAATTCAAAATTAGATTTTGTATCTGACATTTTAAATAATGAAGATTTTAAGCTGACGGATTATACAGAAGATTCCGCTGAACCAGTTCAAACATGCAATCAAAACGAATATGAAGGAGAAATTGATTTCCTTGGAGATGTTGCCTTTATTGCGGAGCCAGAGATGCCTAATGAGGTATTAGGTGGAATACCTGTTGAAATAGAACCGCATGTCGCCGGTGGATTAGTTGCGCCAAATTATGAAATGTATTTGCAAGATACTCTTGGTGTCTCCTTAAAAAACCAACCTCTCATAGAAAACAACAATTTAGCGCACCATTTTACGACAAGTGCCTATCCAAATCCTACGCAGGATCAATCTACCATTCGTTTATCTATTGAGGAAAAAGCACGTTTTTCTATTCAGCTTTATGATATGAATGGGCGTCTGATGGAATCAATTTATTCGGGAAAATTAGACATAGGTACAAGCGAATTCAAGATCAATTTAGGCAGCTATCAATCTGGCATATATATCGTAAAGGTTGTGTCTCGTGACCAAAATGAAACGGTAAAAATCCAGAAATTAACATAACTGATAAGAATTATGTAAATTGGCACCATCAATACAACTGATTATGTGGCGATTTTTACTTTTCTTATTTTTGATGGCGAACGGTTCGGTTTGGTCTCAAGATTTAACTGTGCCAGAAGAAATTTTGGACGAACTGCACACAGTCGTTTTGAAAACAGAACAAGATACTTTTATGTTTCGTGTTTCTTTCCCTGATCACTATGATAAATCAAAATCATACAAATGTTTTATCGGTTTGTCAGGAGGTGATCAAAGCCTAGAAAAAGTAAATTACTGCTATGCAGCTTGGTTTCGAAGTGGCTATTTTAATGAACACATAACTATATTACCCGTCGTTCATAAAGATACGATCAATTTTAAAGATTATTCGAAGGAGCGAATTGAAGACCTATTGAATGCGATTAATGAAGAATATATTCTCGATCCTCAATGGCTAATCGCGGGTACCTCTAATGGAGGAATAGCTGCTTTCAATTTTGTTGCTGCTTTTCCTGATCGTTTTGAAGGAATCATTACTTCACCGGGTATGCTTGAAGATCATATCATCCTCAATTCGGAGTGGAGTCATTTAAAGGTCATTTTGGCCTATGGTGAATTAGATGATAAGATGTGGATTAAAGGAGTTAAAACAACAGGAAAGCGCCTCAAAAATTCGGTGGCTTCATTAACACTTGTTCCACTCAAAGGCCAAGGTCATATTCTACCAATCAAGTTTAATGTAGACAAGATGTACGATCCGTATTTTTTAGGCGGCAATTAGTTGAACGGAAAAGATTTATAAACAACTATTTCGCTCTTCTGATTTGGGTATAACTCACACCCAATTTTTTCTCTAAGGCTCGAATTTGTTTTACTTCTTTGCTTGTCACCAAACTCAAGGAAACACCTGATTGACCTCCTCTTCCAGTGCGACCGCTGCGGTGGGTATAATACTCATCCGAACTCGGCATTTCATAATGCACAACATAAGCCAAATTTTGAACATCAATACCACGTGCCGCAATGTCAGTTGCCACCAAAACCGTTTTCGTTTTATTCTGAAAACCACGCATGGCTTTATCCCGTTCTTTCTGCAACAAATCCCCGTGAATACAATCCACTTTTATTTTCTTGGCATACAAATCCTTCACTAAATTTTTAACTGTTTCCTTTGTCCGACAAAAAACAATTCCCTGATTAATTCCCTGACTCGCCAAGAACTGAAGTAAAACCAGTGATTTTTCTTCAGGAGCGCAGATCAAAAATTGATGCTCTACTTTTTTATTGACGCCATTTGGTCCTTTAATTTCAATCTTATGGGCGTCCTCAGAAAGATGATTTTTAATCATTTGGTTGATGCCTTGCGGCATTGTTGCTGAAAACAACCATTTATCATCTACACGACGCATCAGGTTCAAAATTTCATCCAATTCATCCTTAAAACCCATGCTTAGCATTTCATCCGCCTCATCCAACACCACTGTTTCTACTGCACTTAAATCAATTGCTCCTCTTTTTACAAGATCAATCAATCGACCGGGAGTTGCTACGATTATATGGGTTGGGCGCTGCAAGGCTTTTAACTGCTGATCGATTCGAGCACCACCATAAACAGATTCGGTGTAAATAGGATCCGTATACTTTGAATATTTGAATAATTGCTTCGCAATTTGTTGACCCAATTCACGCGTTGGGCATAAAATGAGGGCTTGAATGACTTTGCGTTTAGGATCAATTTTTTGAAGCAATGGTAAACCGTAAGCAGCAGTCTTTCCTGTACCTGTTTGTGCCTTTGCAACTAGGTTTCCTCCCCCATTTAATAAGAGGGGAATGGCTTCCAATTGAATTTCAGAAGGTTCTTTAATTCCCATTTCACTCAAGCCTTTTACCAGGTTCTTGTGGACTCCTAATTGTGTAAATGTGGTCATATACCTTATTTTTCAGCAAAGGTAGGTTTATTTGGGGATGAATCATGTCAAGAAGTCAGGAATATATCCTCTCATTTCAGCAACCAATTTTTTCCATTATCTTTGAAGGAATAAATTTAACACTATGAAATTAGGTCTTTTTCTATTCGCGCCGATTTTTGTCTTAATGGTCAGTTGCAATGGCACCACACCGGAGGAAAATTCAGACAAGAATCACCAGGACACAATGGCTTTGAACATTGTTGACACCGTCGTAAATGAGCCCGCAACATTTCCTGCATTTCTGAACTTGGAGGATTATGCTTCAATTACGAACAAAACAGAGTTATACAGTTTATTTGGCGAAGAAAATATTGTCGAAGACACGGCTTGGTATGCAGAGGGAACCTTAATGCTAATGACCTCTATTCTTTCTGATCCTACAAATGGGTATATCATTCGATACATATGGCAAGAAGAGCAACCTACCCAATTAGAGATGGTGGAAGCATATTACCAAATTTATGATAAAAACTATAACGTAACTGGAAAGCAATCGGTACCTTCCAAAAGCGGTTTGTATACAGGCATGTCTCTACTAGATTTAGAAAAATGGAATGGAGCACCCTTCAAATTTAGTGGTTTTGGATGGGATTATGGAGGAAGCATTTTCGTTGAAAGCGGCAGTAAATTGGATTCATATGATCTAGGTATCACCTTGGATTTTGACTATGAGGCAGCCTATGAAGGAATGGATGAATTATACGGTGATATTGAATTAACATCAAATGCACCAACCTTAAAAGGGGCTCCCATCTTTATTAATTATTTAAATTTCTATCCCGCATCAAATCGCGAATAGTATGGAGTTAACGATTGGAACACCGGCTTTACTTTTTAGTGCAACCTCCTTGATTCTCTTGGCGTATACGAATCGATTTTTAACAATTGCACAAATCATTCGCAGTTTAAAAAAATTCTATGACGAAAACGAGAGTACAACAACCTTATTGGAAATTCAGAATTTAAATTTACGTTTAACCTTGATTCGCTATATGCAAATGGGTGGTGTTCTCAGTCTTTTCCTCTCAGTTTTTGCCATGCTATTACTTTTTATTCAATGGAATCAAGCGGGCATCTACACTTTTGGTTTGAGTTTATTGATGCTCCTAATTTCGCTCGGTATTTCATTTTGGGAGATCAGTATTTCGGTAAAAGCCCTGCGACTAAATTTGAGTGACATTGTCAAGAAAAAAGCTAAACACGACGAAAAATTAGCATCAAAAAAATAATTGAAATTTATGAAAATTGGTTCAATAATTAGCATATTTACCTTCCTTCTTCTACTCGGATGTGAAGGCAAACAATCGCCGATTTCTTTTAACATGGAGTTCAACTCTGAGGTTACCATTCCCTCTAGTACTGTCATCAATTTACCTTTTAATCTGTTTACGCCTGATATTGAAACAAACACAGAAGCTACCTGCGAGGTAAACAACACCAAGAAAAAATTTATTAAAAATATAACGATCAACACACTAAGCCTGTCTATTCTCTCTCCCGAAGGCGAAGATTTTAGTTTTTTGAAATCAATTGGTATTTACATCAATGCAGAAGATTTAAGTAGTTTGCAAGTTGCAGTGAATGAGGATGTGAATGCAGACGCTACCTCACCGCTTAATTTAACCGTGACAACCGAAGACCTCAGCGCGTATATTAAAAAAGATAGGTTTAGTCTTTCTGTTACGACAATCACTGATGAATTAATTGCTTCGGATTATACCATAGGGGTGCACGCAAACTTCAAGGTTGAAGCTCTTCTCAGTAAAAATTAAGACCTTTATCATCATGTTAAAAAACATCCTATTTGTATTCCTAATTCTGCCTGTTGTCGTCTTTTCATCTCATTCGGATTCGATTGAATATGCAGACTTTTGCGCGAAGCAACACTGTATCAATACGGCTGATGGCCCAATGCGTTATCGAGACGAAGGTAAAGGGCCAGTCATTCTGATGATTCACGGTGTAGCCACTTCAGGTTGGATGTTTCGTTCCTTTATCAATGAATACAGTCAAAAAGGGTATAGGGTCATAGTGCCTGACATGCTTGGTTTTGGAGAAAGTGATTGTCCAGATGGCGCAATTATTTATGACCCCGAGCATCATGCAAATCGATTAATCGAATTGTTAAATTCATTATCGATTTCTGAATTTCAGGTTGTAACGCAAGCAGAAGGAAGTTTATGGATCGCCCCAATACTTCGTGATCATCCTGAAATGATTCAAAAGACAATTCTAATCAACCCCCTTTTAAATGCAGCTGGTTTGACGAATAAGAATCAATTGTCAATCGGCTTTCTTGCAAAATTAGGTGTGTTTAATATGAATTGGCGAGCGTCATCCTATGTGAAAAATTATTTGAGCGATAATAAAGGTTTGGACGACTTAAGCGAAATGGAAGAGAAGGGTTATTTAGCCGGAATTGAAGCCAATAAATTCGCAGGTATCATTGGACATTTTGAATACTTGACTTCAGGTGAATTTTTACATCATTTTCACTATCCTTCGAGTGAAAAACCACTCTTGATGATCGTAGGATCTAACCTTACATCATTGAATTGGGAGAATCAATACACCGCTTTAAATTGGCCTCCTTCATCATCAAAAGATACAGTTGACAAAATTGAAAATGGATCAGCATTATTGACGGAGCAATTTCCGGCTGTTATATCGGAAAAAATACGATCCTTTTTAGCAGATCGATAACAACTCTTTTTTATTCGTTGTCGATATTTTTCATACCGAATGTTTATTGTAAAGAAAAAAAAGCTAACTTAAGTTTCGATAAACCACGATCAACTTATTCTATGCGAAAATCCTTTACTGCACTGCTTGTGCTCTTATTGTGCAATACATCAATTTTGCGGGCCACCGAAGACTATACCTACCTTAAAATTGCCGTTGATGGTATGGCTGTGAACAATGCTTTATTTGCATTATCCAGTAGCGGTAAAAATGAAAAGGCACGTCTCTATCACACCAAAATCGATCAACTCCTTGACGAACTAAGTACGCATAATACAAGCTTCAGAAAGGACATGTTTCCGGCAAATTTACAAGTCCGTACGGAAAATGAAGAATATGTAAAAATGCTGTGTGCCAAACTTACGAATACATTGAAAGAGGTGCGTGAGTATGCTGTAGCCGCAGAGGATCAATTTGATTTGGACGATCTCCCTTTAATTATGACCTTAAAATCTGAGAATCCGGGGGACTATTATATTGGCATTAATCCTGATTTTACTTTCACACTTGCAGATCATCCCTTTAGAAAATCAATTGAAGAACTTCAATTACAAGATATTGGGTTTGTAGAAGTACTTGCGAGTTCAGACACAAGCTTATGGAATCTAGCATCTCATTGTCCCAACCTCAAAATAATCACGCTTTTTGCAGCAAATATAAATGATGAAATTCTAGTTAAATTAAAGCTGGATCGCGTTCAATATTTAAAATCATTGGAATTATCCGAAAATTCGATCTCAACTATCCCAGCTAATTTTAATGCGTCAAACAGCCTCATCTATTTAAGTTTACGCCGAAATAAACTCAGTGAATTACCAATAGATTTATCGAATTGGACCAATTTAAAATACTTGCATATCGGGGGGAATCAATTGGATGGCGCAGAGCGCTTGCGTATTCAGAAGGCTTTACCAACAACTAAAATCATTTTTTAATGTCGATAGAAAAAACGAAGAGCGGGCAATCGAGAACAGCTATCCAAATTGGTGGCTTTGTAGAAATTGTGCAAAAAGCGGATCAGCGAAGCGGCGAATTGACAGAAGGTTATGTGAAGCGGATTTTAACCAAATCACCCAATCATCCGCACGGAATTAAAGTCATGCTTGATACAGGAGAAGTCGGACGTGTCAAAATTATTCATGACGAGGAATAAAAAAATAAAAAAAATATTATTCTTGCTTGTGGATTAAATAATTCTTATTAAATTTGTACTGCAGGTAGACAGAGTAGAAGTTTTACTTTTTCATAAGTTTTGGGTTAATGAATATTTCTCTTCGAAAATCTACCTGCTTTTTTTCCTTTAAATTTTTCGATTTTAAATTTATCCGCTAGATTTGTTTTGCTCAATTCAACCGTCTTTTTAGCATCACAATTATTTTCAGTATCTTTATAAATCTTGGAATCATTGTGCGATTCTAAAAATCATAACTGTTAAAATTGAATTATAAATGATCATTGACGTTCATACACACATTAATAATTATCACGAAGATCGGGTTGTTTCACTGGATGATTGCCTAAATCTCCTCACCGACACCATGCAAGAAAACGGCGTCGATTATTCGCTTGTCCTCTCTTCTTATAAAGTAAATGAGCATAGACCGAGCACGCAGAAAGTTGTTGAAGCCATTAGCGGACGCAATAGCCTAGGCGTAGTTGCCGGCATCAGTTATTTGAATTATAACCATAGAGACTTAAGGGAAATAAGTGAGTACTTGGAGGCGGGCTTAATTAAAGGACTTAAATTTTATCCTGGTTATGAACCCTTTTACCCCAATGACATTCGATTAAAAGTAGTGTATGACATGGCTGTGGAGTTTGATGTCCCCGTTATGTTTCACTCGGGTGACACCTATGCACCAACTGGTAAAGTAAAATATTCACACCCCATTCATATTGACGATTTAGCTGTTGATTACCCCGACTTAAAGATTGTCATTTGCCATTTAGGAAATCCGTGGATTAAAGACTGTATGGAAGTGGTGTACAAGAATAAAAACGTGCATGCCGATATTTCAGGTTTGGTTTTGGGTGATTTTTCAGAAAAATTTGAGCGGTATATGAAAAAGGAAATTGAAGAAATGATTATCTATGCAGGCGATCCTAAGTATTTATTGTACGGAACAGATTGGCCCATCTCTAATATGAAATCCTATCTAAAATTCATGAATCAATTAGATTTGCCAGAAGAAAAAAAAGAATTAATCTTGTGGAAAAATGCGGCTGAACTGTTTAAAATAGATACGTCTATTTTATAATTCAATGAGACAAAACCTCAGCCTTAATTTTTTAGTTGGTCCAATTGGAAGAAGAATCCCCCTTATTGTTGTAGTTCTCCTTTTCATTGGCAACTACACGAAAAGTATTTGGCTATTAATTGGAGTTACGCTACTCTTTTTCTTAGTTGCAGTAACTAAACTTGTGAAAACAAAAGCGCTTCTAAAAAAATCGATTGATTATTGTCGCGTAGTGGCTTCAGGACCTCATGTGATTCTAGAATTCTTTATGCTCGCACTTATTTTAGTCTTTTATCTGATTTGGCTTCCCGATAGATTTCAATTAAACGAAGTATCAATGTCATTTTTTACAGGGAATGCAATACCTATGGGAATTGGAAACTACTACAATAAATTCAGCTATTCGATTAGCGCATACGAAGATGGGATTAGACTTCCAAATAAATTGCATCAAACCATCTACTGGCCGGATATACAAGATATAAGGCATGAGAAAAATTTCGTAACAATTCAATTTAACAACGGCTCAATTAAGACATGGGAGATTGATGCAGCTGACTACAAGTCATATAAAACAATAAGCTCAAAATTCTCGGGTTATACTTCTTCATCAAGACCGATTTGAAATGAAAGAATTTGACTCATTGTTTATCCCAGCTCGGGTTAACCGCGGGTATCGACATGAACAGTCATACCTCCTGGATACAAACCTAAGCCTCCTTTATCGCCAACAATTTTTTCTAAAATTTCAAGCACAATATCTTTGTCCTCAGATGTAACTTAGTCATCTATATTGCTGAACGTTTTAAAATAGATACGTCTAAATTTTAAAAAAGTTTTGTGTGGTTTGTCTTGCCATCTAATTAAAATTATGTTTGGCTCATCTTCCTTCACCTCCAACGCATACAATTCTATTGTCAATTATTCTTCAAAACTAATAAATGTGATCATCTCCTCCCCAACTTTTGAAAGTGATCCGTAAATATTAACGTTTTTTGCACCTTTCTTACCACAAATTGCACGCAGGTTAAAACGTGTTAATGGCCGTGCGATTTATTTTATTCATTTGTTTACTCCCATCATAAATTTGTCAAAAAAAAACATTTAAAACAAGCATTATGAAAGTTAATACATTAAAAAAAATTGTGACATTATCTGCTCTGCTTTGCACGAGTACATTTATTTATGGTCAATTTACAGGAGACATTGACGGAGATTTCGGAGATGGCGGTATACTTTGGTATGATTACACGGGTTCGGGCGTTACAACATTAATGACAAAATTAGTATTGGATGAAAACACAGAAAGTATGTATTTCTCTGGTTCTATCAATTCGAGCGGTTACAACGCGATTATCGTAAAGGCAGATTTAACGGGTAATCTAAGTCCAGCATTTACCGAGGGTACAATTAATTACGATCCATTTATTGGGTTAGACGATCAATTCGAGTCAATTGCTATTCAACCAAACGGGAAAATGGTTGCGGTAGGTTATTCAATCATTGGAGCAGGCAACTCAGATGCAATCATTGCGAGATTTAATACTGACGGAGCATTCGACCCAACATTTAATGGTGGCAGTCCATTAATTTTTGACGCAGGAGGTTTGGATTTCGCGTCTGATGTTGCAATTCAAGAAGATGGAAAAATCGTGATCATTGGTTCTTACCAAACAGATGTTGCAGATTTAGATTTATTTATAGTTCGTTTAAATTCTGATGGTTCACCAGACCTCACATTTGGTATAGGAGGGTCAGTGGTTTTGAATACTTATGCCGGAATAGAAATGATTCATAATATTACAATTTTAGAAAATGGCAACATAGTAGCGGCTGGACAAGCCGGCGAAGACATCCTTGTACTTCAACTTGATACTGATGGTAATTTTGATACAGATTTTAGCGGTGATGGTACTCTCAACTTCAAAGTCAATGGATTGCCTAGCGTTGGTGATAAACTAATCGAACTAAGTGATGGTAAATTATTATTATCAGGTAATACCTTCAGCGACGGGATTGATGGTTCTAGAGGTTTTATAATCAAATTAGAGCCAAACGGATTATTTGTACCTGATTTCAATGGAGATGATGCAACGCTTAATTTAGCTTTCGAAAGCGAACTAGGGTTAGATACTACCTTTTTGATAAGAGACATGGAAGTTTTGGCATCAGGACAAATTTTAGTTGCAGCAGATTATGGAAATGGAATAGATAATTTGGCTCTAATATTGGTCAATGAAAACGGTGATATTGATACAGAATTCGGTGAAGCAGGTATGCGTTTATACAATTTAAGTGGAGGAAGTCTGCCGAATAAAGATGCACAAATCGAAGTTACCTCAACCGGAGCGGTTTTGCTAGCAGGTCGCGTGATAAATGGCGTTTATGAAGATATCGTAACCGTTAGGTTATTTGGAGACATTTCAGGTCTATACGAAACCGAATTAACACCTTTTGAAGTAAAATTATATCCTAACCCTACCGTCGACTTTTTAACCCTTGTAGTAGAAATGAATAACGCTAGCAACCTATCGGTTCAAATCACAGATCTCGCAGGTAAAACAGTCTTTTCTGAAAACTTTTCAAACCTAATTGAAGGACAGAACAATCTCTCGTTGACTGATGCGATTTCTGGACTTACACCTGGTTGTTATTCTATAATGACAACCTGTGAAGGCCGCACAGCGAGTCAATTATTTATTAAAAAATAAATTTGCTCCCACAATAGGGCAGAGCATTTCTTATTTATAGAAATGCTCTCGCTCTATTTTGTCTTTCTAAATAATCGATAAAAGAAATCAAGATTTAATTAAAAATGAAATCGTTAAAACAGTAAATTAGTCATTTGGAGCTATAATTTAGTTAAGTTTATATGTTGCGAGTTGAAGTTAAAAATACGAGTTTACAAAACGGATGGAGAACATTGATTCTCCATCCGTTCTTCTATAATGGTATAGCTTGTTTGCTTTTGATGCTTCAATCAATTTCCTTTATCTTTTTGAATTTTGCACAACCACTGACAACTGTAAATATTTTCAATTTTGTTGCGCTATTTCACGCCATATTGGGATTATATCTAGCTTTTAAAGGTAAGGCAAAGAATTATATTATGTACTCGGCGTTAGTACTACTGATCATTTTACCAACACTAAACATCATATTTAACAACGGTGATCTACGATTATCCATTTTTGAATTGCCTGTTGCGTATCTCTTTGGATTAGGAGCAGCTTGCCATGCTTTAAATAGTAAAGCACATGGTTTGTTGAATTCACTTCTCTTGCTAAGTCTCCTCTTACCTATGACACAGCCTTCGATTATAATTGAAGCAAATTCTATTGGTATACAAATCGTCTTAATTGCCATCACAATTTTCACAATAATCATCTTCATCATCCTCTTTTCATGGCACAAAACGAAATCTTTTTTATCTATCACTGAAAAAGAACTAATCGATAAGATTGGTGAAGTTATTGATCTATTTTCGAACGTACTCATCAAAAATGACACCATACAATCGGTACTCGCCAACGTGGCTGATAAAATAATTCCAAGTTTAGAGTTTGAAGACTGCGTCATCTACCTTTTAGATGAAAAAAAACAAAGCTTGCGACAAGAATCAGCTTTTGGATCTAAACTCGAATCACTTTCACGAGAGATTGTAAATCCCCTCGAGATTCCTATGGGGCATGGAATTGTTGGTACAGTTGCGCAAACAGGAATCGCAGAAATCATTAATGATACTTCAAAAGATAATCGATATATTGTTGATAATCAACTTCGTTTTTCAGAATTATGCGTTCCAATCATAGCCAACAACAAGGTAATTGGCGTTATTGACTCTGAACACTCGACTAAGAACTTTTTTAATGAAGTACATTTGTACCTCATGCAAATTATTGCTGGACAATGTGCTTCAAAAATAACTGAAATACAACATAGAAGTATTCACCAGCAATCTGTCGCCCTTGAAATTTCATCAAAAAAACTTCAAGAAACGAATCTCATCAAGTCGCGATTTATTTCTAATCTTTCTCATGACTTAAAAACACCATTAACATTGATCTTAGGCCCAGCAAAAGAGCTAACCAAACGGAACTTGGGAGAAAATGAATTAGTCCTGATTAAATCAATAAATCAAAACGGTTTACTATTAAAAAATACGATAGATGAACTTTTGGCGTTGAATGAGTTAAATTTTTTAACGCAAAGCTCTCAATTATCATCCGTAAATTTTGAATCATTAATGACGAATTGGGTCGACAACTTTGTGTTCAGGAGTGTTCAAAAAAACGTCACTGTTCATCAGGAAATCACAGAAAAAGTAACGCTAAAAGTAGACGAAAAAAAATTATCAACGGTTGTTCTAAATTTCCTTGATTATTCTCTGGAAATGACTCAAAAAGGAGGAACGATCCGAATCAATTATGGTTGGATAGGCACCTATTTTTATTGGGAAATAGAGAATTCGGGACCATTAAGTTTTAAAGGTCACTCGTCAATAGAATCTATTGAAAACGAATTATCAATCGCTCAACAACTGATCGCATCAATGGGAGGGCAACTAACCCTTTCCTGGAGCAATTTAGGTGGATTACACATTCAGTTCAAATTACCGCAGGCTTCTGAATTTAATACAATTCATAAAAAGAAAGACGACAAAGAAAAGTCGCTTTTGATATCGAAAGAAAAACCTATTGTGCTCATTATTGAAGATCATGATGAGCTCCGCGAATTTATTCTTGAATCAGTAAAAGAAGAATTCATATGTATAGGAAGTGCAACAGGGGAAGAAGGTCTTGAGATAGCAAAAAAAATGATACCTGATCTAATAATAACAGATTTGATGCTGCCAGGTATGAGTGGTGAACAAGTTTGTCAGAAAATTCGAAATCATGATCAAATCAATCACATACCAGTTATCATATTGAGCGCTAAATCTATGACAGTAGACCGTGTTGAACTTTACCGATTAGGGGCCGAAAACTATCTCATCAAACCTTTCGAGATTGATGAATTGTTGGCTATTATTCGTAACACCATTGACCAACGTCGCACACTTAAAAACTCATTTCAATTGCGGTTTTTAAATGGTGAGCCAACAGAAATGAAGGATAGTTTTATCTTAAGCGCAATTGATATTTTAAACAAACACCTAACCGACGTCAATTTTAACGTTGCGACTTTAGCAAAAGAACTTAAAGTTGGGAGGAATCAATTACAGCGAAAAATCAACATGCTAACGAATATGACACCCGTTGAATTTATTAGAACTATTCGCTTAAAGAAGGCCTATAAACTCTTAAAAGAAACAGATCTCAGCATTTCAGAAATTGCCTATGCTGTAGGATTCAACAATTTGTCCTATTTCACACGTTCATTTAAACGATTATTTGAACTACTTCCTTCCGAAGTAGTTGACGGATCTAAATCTATTGAAAACAATGGTTGAAGGTAATGTTCAACATACAAGTCAGACCATAACCTCGGGAATAGAAGGATGGAGAAAATTTATGCTGCAACCCTCTTTATATCTTTATATTGTTGCGATTTTCTTTTTCCTAGATGCCGCCATCAGTATACTGTTAAACCCAATTAGTTGGGTTACGATCTCCTCTGCAGAAATTGGACAATTCGTATTCATCACCCTGAGTGCAATTTGTTTAATTTTTGCCGTTACCTTATCGAGAAAAACAGAACTTCTCTACTTTATTTTACTTGGCATTATGGTTCAACCCTTATTCATTGTCAATTCTAACTTAATGGATCTGCGAATGTCTGTTCATTACGTTGCCATTGCTTTTTTAATTCTATTTGGTCAACAAAGTAAACGCCTTAGTTACCAAGCTTTTATTGGTCTTACGCTCATTATGCTACTCTTTTTTCTTTCCTTGGTTTTGAAACCAAAAATTAATATTGACGAAACTTCCATTTCCCTGAAAGTTCAAATGGTTATTAGCGTAACTTTTTCAGTGATACTTATCATCTTAGGAATATTGGTACAAAAGGCACGGTCTTATTATATCATTATTGAAAAAGAATTATTGGATCAAATTGGATACATCATTGAAGCTTTTACAAAGATATCATCCTATCATTCCACGTTAGAGTCTATTTTACAAGAATTCGAGGAGAAAACCAGACGTTTTTTTAATGAATCCAACTGTTCATTCACGCTAAACAGCGACAATTTGACAGCCGATATTTCGAATGATCTAACCAAAACAAATTCAAAATACTTCAAATCGTTCTCCCAATCGAAAAGCCATTTAATTAAAAAAATTAGAACTGCAAATAAACTGATCTATGAAGGAAACGCCAGAAAGGCGGAGCATCTAGATGAAGAAGATAAAAAATTTGGATCCATTTTAGTTGTTCCAATTATGAATAGTGCGGAAGTAATTGGAATGATTAAAATCACCAATGATATGCCTTATTTCATCAATGAATCGCATTTAAATTTGACTGAAATTATTGCCGTGCTAAGTTCTTCAAAAATTCTCGAACTTCAAAACCTATTACTGAATGAGCAATCACTTGAATTAGAAATAGAAAGTCAACAACTCCATGAAATAGATAAACTAAAGCAAAATTTTATCGAAAACATTTCAAGAAACATTGAAACGCCTATTCAAATGATTCTAAATGATTCATCTAAGCTACAATCAAATATTAATGAACACTCGATTCAAAAACTGATCCAATTAATTCACTCAAATAGCGACCAGCTCAAAGGAATTATAGATCAACTCATACAACTTAATGAAATCGAAGTAAGAGGTATAGAATTATATCTCGAACAAATCGATATTGGTTGTTTAATGCACAATTGGAAAGATTCATTTCAAAAAATCGCAGATTCGAATCAAATTCGCTTAACAATAGAAGGACTTCCTTCACTCGTGATACTTGGAGATGAGAAGAAACTGAGTTCAATTATTCAAAATTTGGTGAATAATGCGCTGAAATACACGCCGAAAAATGGATGTGTTGAAGTTAAATACTACGTTATCAATAGTACATTTTATTTGGCGGTGAACGATTCCGGAGAGGGTATTCCAACTAAATATCGGAAAAAAATATTTGATCGATTTTTTCGAATCGGCGAAGCAGATGGAAGAGGTACGGGTATAGGATTATCTATTGTGAAGGAATTAGTTGATCTTTTTGGTGGAACAATAGATGTTTCAGATTCAGACCTTGGAGGATCCTCTTTTCAATTCTCTTTTAGCATGAATGACATGGAAGATCTGTATCAACCTAATAAATATGAGGATACGCCTGATTCAAACATACAAAAGGACACGAATAAACCGCTAATTTTAGTTGTTGATGATCATGATGAAATGCGCCAATTTATTTGTGATTCTTTGATGAATGAGTTCGAATCTATACAAGCCCAAAACGGAAAAATCGGGTTTGAAAGCGCAAAAAAAAACATTCCTGATCTAATCATTACAGATTTGATGATGCCGGAAATGAATGGAGAGGAACTTACCGCTTTGATTAGATCAGATGATGATTTAAATCATATTCCTATAATTGTACTGAGTGCAAAGTCTGCGGGAACAAATAAAATTGCATTGTATGATCTTGGCGCAGATAACTATTTAATAAAACCATTTGAAGTTGACGAATTACTTGCGATTATTCGGAGTTTACTGCAAGTTAGAAATCAATTAAGAGAACAGTTTAAATCTAAATTTCACTTGGAAGATGCGGCAGAAGAAATATACGACGGTAATGAAAATAGATTTATTGAAAAAACAAAAGGTATTATTCTTGAAAATATTTCAAATTCGGATTTCAATGTGTCCACTTTATGCACAGCCCTTGGTGTCGGACGCAATCAATTAGCAAGGAAAATAAAGGCGATTACCAACATGACACCTGTTGAATTGATTCGGGAAACCCGACTTAAAGAAGCAGCCATTTTATTGACAAAAACAGACTTAACAGTTTCGGATATTGCCTATCAGGTAGGCTTTAGTAATTTATCTTACTTTACAAAAAGCTTTAAAAACACATTTGGCATTCTACCATCTACTTATCAAAGAAGTTAATGATTTCTTTGATACTTTTTCTTGCGTAGAAAAAAATAAAGCACACCTATCACAACGAAAAAACCTGCTAATAAAAAGTATTCGAGATTTTTTATGATCTTTTTCGGTTTTTTAGGTTCTTCTTCGACTTGTATTTCTGGTGTACTTAATGATTGAGCTAGAAATACAGTTGGCACTTTAATAAATCTAAAATAATCAATCCCGTCAATTTCAGTCCCGTCAAAGATTTTCCTTGTGTCATTTGCAGCAGCCTGACTTGAAAAGACAGAACAGGCCATAAAAATAATAAATAGGATGCGCATAGGTTTGTTTCGTTAAGATTTGCAATATAATCAAAAGCTTCAAGTGGTTTACACGATTAACTGCCATTCTGGTCCCTAAAAATAGAGCTATAAGTTTTAATAAAGATAAATATGGACGACAAACAAATGCCAAGATCACATATGCGCCGAGCTATTTTCGGCAAGTTTATTAATCGCCCTTTTCGATTTCTATTACTTTGAAATATTCAAATCTGCCACTTCAATCATAGCCTTATTCTCAGTGATTTCAGCCATTTGAATAACCTTTGAATCAATGCCCGTTGTAGGATCCGTTTTTATGGCGTACAGCGTATAATTTCCCTTTCTCAAACCTGTAAATTGATAATCGCCATCTCCACCCGTTCTTGCAACGTCACTATACACGAGTTGATCGCCATAGGTTATATAGACTTTTTCGTCTACCGCAGGTTGAAAACTTGTATTTACAGTCGATTTACCTTGTTGAGCTGTATTCACCTCAAACGGACTGGATACTTTATCTGCATCAGGCGCATCCCCCCAATTCTTCGCCTTAAACTTAACGATATCTAAAATTCGTCCAACTTCAAATTCGCCCGAAGCAACGGTAATAAACGCACTTTCTGTCTTTGCTGCAATTTCAACATTTGAATCGGAATAATTAAAAGAAACGGCTATGCCCGTTCTTCCCTCCAAAAAAGGATTTGCTTCAGAAACCCAACCCGGATTATCATAATAGACATAATAATGCGTGCGACCGGGCAAATTATTAATCACAAAATAATCACCGTGTTCAACAGATAAGCCGGTTGAAAAAATGATTTCTGTTATTTCAGGTCTTCCATCATTTTGGGTTTGAACATTAACTTGTCCGTAGAGCGTGGATGTTCCTCCTGAACCTTCTGATTTATTGCAAGCGGTTAGGATAAATAAAGAACAAAATGAGATATAAATAATTTTTTTCATGGTCTTAGTTGCGAATTATTTTTTGATTTGAAATTAGTTGATTTTCGTTGAATAATTGTAAAATATAAAGTCCATTATCAAAACTTGATAAATCTACTTCAAACCGGTTTTGATTCACGAGATCAATTCGATAAATCAACTGCCCCAATTCATTCATAATTTCCAAATGTCCATTGGCGATTGATTCTCTTAAGATGATCGTGGTAGATCCATTCGTGGGATTCGGATATACATGTATAAATTCAACTTGATAATCATTTTCAACGTTCAAATCTTCACACGATCCAAACATGTTCGCGTCCATCCAGGCAAAGCGCTCAAGCATCCAATCACCGAGATAATCCATTTCATCCGCGTACGTTGCGCCAACATAATTATTGGGCCATACATAGGAACCAAGAATAGGCCAACGCTCAAAATTATGTGCAGCAGCATCTGTTAGATAAAGTTCCATTTCATCAATATAGGCGAGGATGCTATCGGTATGCAAAGTCGTTTGACGCAATTCTTGCCAACGGCAGTTAAATTCATGGCTAAATTCAGGATCAGATAATAAAGTGCTCCACCAACGATTGACATAATGAGCGCCGTCTCCATAACAATACCCATTGCTATTCATCTTCCAAACAGAAACCGACTCACCCCAACAAAAATTGCAATTCCCCCACCCTAAATTAAAATCCCAAATGGGTCCTGCTACCATCTTTCCGCCAATGCTTTCTTGCTCTTTATAAAAAAATGAACTCACCCGGTAAGCATCCAAATTACCTGTCATTTCATTGACAAGCATAAAATCAATAAACGAGCGTACATCAATGTATTTTCGGTATCCCAATTCAGGATCGGTAAAATCGGGGCCGAACAAGGCATCTTCAAAATCTGTTACGTAATTTTTGAGATAATTCAATTGAATTGGATGCAATTCGGAAAGGTCAGGATCTTGCATTTGAAATTGAACAACTCCACCTGCTGGCGGCTGATGTCCATAAGGAGAAGTCCATGCTGCTGGTCCACGATCCAATTTAAAAACATAACCACCAGTTAAGGCATTTCCCGTTGTATCGTCATAATTTAGTTCGTCAATATTCACGCGACCGGGACTTTGTTTTACACTTTCTAGAAAAACATAAACCCCAACGTATTGATTGTTCAGATAAAGTTCAACCAATTGCGTTCTGGGCGCATAATGTCCCATTTCGGCTCCCAATTTATAGGTGAGGACGTTTCGAATGAGGGATTTATCGGCATAAGGTGCATAGAGAACCCAATCATTATCCACAGGAAAGTCAAAAACTGAAACATTATAATTACTCGAATCCGGTCCGCGTGTCTCCAAACGATATGCTTTTTTTGGAAAAGTACCGGATGAAGAACCTCTCAATTCGATTCCAATTTCTCCATAAAACTCATTAAAGGGATCGAGCAAAGAATTGGTCCCACTTTCATTGTGAATGATGCCCATTGTACCCGCTACTTTCGGCTCGTCTACGATCGGAGAAACAGTGTGAATCACGATTATTGGTAAATTCGAATATTCCATTTCAAACCAAGCTGGAGGAACCCCATACGTTGAAGTAGTGTCTGTAATACCTAGACTTAAAAAAACGCGTGAACTCAAATCAGTTGATTCGAGGGTTGCATTGTGTGTTTGAATGCTAAGGACATTTGTTCCTTGAATTAAATAATCGGTTAAAAATGCTTTCGGCAGGATATATTGCGCAGGCAAACCTCCAGTATACATGGTTGCTTCTCGCGCTGCCGTTGTAAATTGATTCCATGCAGGTTGACCATCCCCCTCTAATAATTCACGGGCAATTTCTTGACCATTCAGATAGGCGACAAATCCATCATCATAATCGACATGCAAAAGTGCTAATTCAATGGATGCAGTGTCAACAATTGTAAATTCGATTCGTTGAAAAACCGAAATTGTGCCGGGTGATAAAATCGTATTATCATCTCCATCATCAAACCCAAAACCTCCCATTCCACTTAACCAATCTCCATCATCAAAGGCTTGCGTATTCCACATATCATCAACATCCGAATCAGGAACAAGGTAATTCCATGTGTCAGTTTCATACACCACCGTTTCCCAATGATCGATTTGTGCATGAGAAATCATTCCGCAACTTGCAGTAATTAAAAGAATAAAAAGACCCTTAGAAGAATCAAGCAAGCTTTCCATGTCTATTTTAATTTTTAATCATTTTTTCATGTGCAATCAATACATCTTGATCGAAGACATTGACGAGATATAAACCCGACGCAAGCAAAGACAGCTCAAGAACTACATTCGCTTGCCCATTTAAATTGGCAACATAGACGAGTTGTCCCAACTGATCACTCACTTCAATTTTACCGCTAATGATTTCGTTTTGGAAAGTTACCGTTGCGTTGCTTTTTGTAGGATTAGGATAAATAGAGACGGTATTTACATTTGACAAAGGTTCAGAAGAAATTCCCAAATCTTCACACGATCCAAACATGTTCGCGTCCATCCATGCCAAGCGATCGATCATCCAAGACCTTAAATACTCCATTTCCTCAGCATACGTATCACCGACAAAATTATTCGGCCAAACATAGGATCCAAGAATAGGCCAACGTTGAAAATTTCGTTCGGCTCCATCTGCCAAATAAAGTTCCATTTCATCAATATAAGCAAGAATAGAATCGGTATGCAAGGTTGTCATTCTCAATTCTTGCCAACGGCAATTAAGCGCATGTGTAAATTCAGGATCTTCCACGAAGCGATTCCAATAAAAGGGATTATTTAATCCACCTCCACCACCGCAGACATCATTAAAATAAATTTCCCAACCCGAAGTCAAGCCGCCATTACAATAATTTGCATTGCCCCATGCCAAGTTAAAATCCCACAGCGGACCTGCCACCAATTTCCCGCCTTCACTCATTCGCTCTTTATACATAAAGGTGCTAATTCGGTAACCATCTACATTTTTTGAAATTTCATTCACAAGCATAAAATCAATGAATGAATTTAAATCGATAAACGGCTTATATCCTGTTGTAGGATCTGTAAAATCAGGACCGTCAAGTGCCGTTTCAAAATCGGTAATATAGTTTTCGATATAATCAATTTGTGCAGGATGCATTTCCTCAATTCCAGGATCATGCATTTGAAAACTTATAGACCCCCATGCTGGAGGGGCTTGTAAATAGGGGGATGTCCAAGCGACTATACCTCCCCCGGTCGTTTTATCAATTTTGACCACATAACCTCCTGTTAATTCATTTCCTTCAATGTCCTCATAATTGAGTTTATCAATATTAACTCGGCCAGGATTTTGTTTAATGCGCTCCATAAAAATATACACTCCTCGATACTCTCCATTGACCACCAATTCGACCGCTTGTGTACGTGGCGCCCACTCTCCCATTTCATTCCCCAACTTATATGTTAACGCATTACGGATAAGGGACTTGTCCGAGTAGGGTGCATATAAAATCCAGTCATTGTCGGCGGGCCAATCAAAAATCGAAACATTATAGTTGGTAGAATCTGGGCCACGGGTTTCTA
>Ga0222659_1000507_pt1 | contig 22484 bp, 13 predicted proteins | sample AntAcemetagen547_FD_179850 | JGI IMG/M metagenome (GOLD analysis project Ga0222659, IMG submission 179850) | Saline water microbial communities from Ace Lake, Antarctica - #547 | ecosystem: Environmental > Aquatic > Non-marine Saline and Alkaline > Saline | place: Antarctica: Ace Lake...
GTTACGGATTATGTTTATACTGGAACATATGCGCAAGGCGGAAGGCGTCCTGCGGAAGGAGGAATTGGAGGTACCCGTTATACGGATGGCTTGGATGAAGGCGGAGATGGAGGATTTGGCGGCGGTTCTGATAATATGGGAACCGGTGGCGGCGGCGGATATTCTGGTGGTGGAGGTGGATCTTATAATAGTGGGGCTAATCAGGTGAATGTTGGAAGCTTCAATGAAGGAGACGGATATGTGGTGATCCTTCCACTTTGTACACCACTGACGGTAACAGCTTCTGATGAATATATTTGTGCTGGTGATGAATTGACAATCACCGCAATTTCTGAAAGTGGTGCCTTTATTATTTGGGAAGACGGTATTGTTAATGATGAACCTTTCATTCCAGACGGGATTGGCGTGGTTACATTTAACGGCGTTAGTTCTGATGGTGAAGACTGTGCTGCTTCTATTTCTGTTACAATTTTCGGAATTCCTACCATTGTTGCACATATTGAACCAGATTTTCCTTGTGCAGGTGAAGAAATGACATTACATGGCACAGGTGGATTTACCTACGAATGGTTTCCAGGAGATGTTGAAGATGACGAACCTTTTATCGCCGTTGAAGGCGTGTATACCTATGTTTTGGTCGGCGCAAATTATATCGGTTGTACCAATGCTGACACCATTACATACGAGGTATACCCGGCGCCAGCAATTGTCGCTACTGCAGATAATGAAACAATTTGTTTTGGCGAAACTGTAACACTTTCCGGCACGGGTGGTGAATCCTACTCATGGTCGCCTGCTGGTGTTACGAATGGTGTACCATACGCTCCAGGTGCAGTAGGTACAGTTACCTATACGGTGGTTGGAACAGATGAAAATGGTTGTAATGCAGAATCTAGTATTGACGTGACTATGAACAGTGAGATGTCGAGTTCATCTACAACAATAACAGAAGTGGCAGGTGCTGACGGTTCAATTGATTTAACACCTGCTGGCGGAACACCGGCTTATACATTTGATTGGGATAATGACGGAACGGGAGATTTTGATGATCCTGAGGATTTAACAGGAATCGCCGGTGGTGTCTATACCGTTGTGATTAAAGATTCATTTGGTTGCACGGTTGAAGAGACAGTGACTGTTGATTCTCAATTGGGAATAGAGAGGATAGGGAATCAGTCGGTTACGATATACCCTAATCCGACAACTGCCCTGATTACGATTAATACCGAAGGTCGTTTTAATTATAGCGTGATGTCACTGAATGGTGAAGTGGTCTTAAATGGAATGGGGAATGGACAAGTACTGGTCTCTTTTGAAGAGATGGCTGCCGGTTCATACATCATTAAAATCGAAACGTTAAACGGACCGGTGTATCAAAAAATAATTAAGGAATAAGCGATTATTCGCTAAAATTAGAAGCCACGGTCTTGTAGATCGTGGCTTTTTTTATTTCAACTTTTAATTCCCATACTCATTTAAAAACTTCACCTGTTTCCCATTATCAATGACCATGGATGTTGTGCCATTGAACTCACCAATCTCTCCTTTAAAACAGACTTCTTGATTCATCAGATAGAGCTCCGGCTCATAGTCAAAATTAACAATGTTGGATTCGAAGATGGAAATACTAAAAATTTGATTCGGAAATTGTTTATCTAAATTGATGAAGACGTGACCTGCATCCGTCTTTTTTGTGCTCACCACTTTACCACAAACCGTGTGTTTTTTTCCGTCGTCTTGAAATAAATAAATTGAATACGTGCTTAGCGCTCCTTTCGGTAACCGTTTTTGATCAATTGCGATTACATCATTTTTTTGACGATCTGGCAACCATTGTTGATAGTCATAAGTGGCTTCAATTTCGTTTTCCAATTCATCCTCCAATCCTGCGAAAAAATCGTATCCCAATAAAACCTCCGCGCTGTCAATACTAATCGAAAAGGCTTCAATCGGCAATTTAATTTCTGCATTGGGCATTACAAAAGCAATGCCCCGTTTATTTTCTAGATCCAATGCAACTTTGATGTATTGTTTGGGAATTGAGAGCCCGTTTACACTTCGCTCAATTTTAGCTAGATTGTCATTCAAAATCGGAGCTGTAATAATGTAGAGATTCACACCTTTCTCTTCTACATAAGAACGCATCCAACCTTCAAGTTCGGCCCATTTAAAGCGATTGAAATCACCCAATTGAGGCGACATATTTGAATAAAAATAACTTTCGGACAAGGCCGTCTTACTCCACCTAAAATCGGCAGAAGGGGCCAAATGCCCCCGATCATAGCCAAAGCCGTCATATTTATAACTTACACTGTCCGCTTTTAAGGTCTTTAAAAAATAGTCTTGCTCTGCTGCAGAACCTGTGGTTACCATGGAGTCAACTCTGAAATCATTACTACGAGAAGCATTGCCCGCTGTCACATCCGTCAAGATCATGTGCATCACCCAATTGGCTTGCTCGTGCGTTTCATTGTAACTCAATGTAAAGGCAGAATGCTTGATGAGGGCTTCCGTTTGCCCATTTACTGGATAAGCAATTTTTTCCATTTCATTCTGAATCCATGACAATTTTAATTTTTCCAAGCGATCCAAAACATCATTTTTAACCACCTCAATCGAATCCAATTGTTGATTTAGGGAATTAATTTCAGGCGAATAAATTTGGCCAAAACTGGCACAGGTAAAGAGTAAAAAAGGAATCAGAATTTTCATTAGTAGGAACATTTTTCAATACTATATTGCTTAAGCAACTTTAACGCAATGTCAAAATTAATCCTTTAAATGAAGGATGTGCAAAATTTTTTAAAATAAAGTTAAATTAATTTTGTGTTTTAGAGATGTTTTTAAGGTTAAGGTTGTGTCAAGGATAGTCTCCTCAAATAAGCCATACCTTGTTTCGAAATAATCACACCTAAAACCGAAGCAAGCCATAAATAAAAAGTTAAATCAAAGGAATGCAAAATGGCATTTCACCTGATTTACTTCGAAAAATGGGTGCCTCACCAAACCCTAAAATCCACCATCTGATTCTCAATGCGGGAGGTGGGTTGTTGTTTATAAATCATCAACCCACTCGTTTTTCATCCATACCGAAAAAGGCGCATGAATATAGTGAAGGGCCATTTGTGAAAGAAATTCCTGCAATGCATGAAGATTTTCAAAAATTTGGGTTATTGCTATGGGTTTATGTAGGAGGTGGTCTAAAAATCAGGCAGTGTTTGAGCTAAATGAACTAAAATTCCAAAATCCATGAAATTAATTATTATTTTTGGATGATTTGAAAAATTGAAATATGAGTAGCAAACAAATGTTTAATTATCAATTAGCTTCCAAAGGGAAACGATTTTTAGCTTCTTTAGTAGAAGGGGTTATATTATCTACAGCAACTATAGGCTTATATTTAATACTTGGATATTCGATCGAAGAATATTTAAATGAGGATTTTCAATTAAGCGACATATTGTATTCAGCAATTTCGGGGTTGTTAGCAGGAGCAATATTTTATCCAATTTTTACCGGAAATTTAGGACACCGTATTTTTAATTTAAAGGTTATTTCCGCCGAAACTGGAGCTGATTTTGATCGTGCTGAAAATGGAGCAATTCGTGAACTTTTGAAATATGTTTTAGGTTATCTTTTGATTCCAGTTATTTGGATATTATGGGACGATAAAAACCAAAATTTATATGATAAACTGACAAAGACAGTTGTGGTAGAAAAGAGGTTGTAAATTAACTATATCAAAGAGCTAGTAAATTGCAACGAAGTGAAGTAATTTTGATTCGATAAGGTGATTTTTTTGATATTAATAGAACCATAGCTATTCGGGACAGTTCACTCTTATACCCCAATTTGAATTCCCAATAACCTCTACTTCAATAAATCTACTTGGAGAATTCAACATTACCTTATCTTGAAATGTTATTGTTCTAGTGTTATCTTCAAATCTAAATAATTCTATTCCATTATCTGTTCTTACAATTATTGTATCAACTTCAATTTCATTAAAATATTCGAATTCAAAGGAAGCATTTGCTTTTCCAAGATCAAATTTTTTGATTTGCATTCCGTTTTCATCTTGATTTTCCCCTCCTCCACAAGGTTGTATTGATGAATCAGGAGGAACTATTGGAGGCAATATGTTTTCCCTCTTTTCAAAATAAATTACGCTTTTCCTATAATTAAAAAAACCCAAAGATAAAATGCCTCTTAATGAGTGATATCCATTTTTTTCCGCAATAAATGGCGAGCTTTTGGGGTAGAACAATTGTCCTAATAAGGATTGTTGCCCGTAGTTGATTGAAACTTGTCCCGATAGATTTGTTGTATTATTTACAGAGAGAGTTGAAATACCACCAACACTATAACCATTAATACTAACGTCACTAATTGGTATGTGAGTGTCGGCGTCCAAAACAGTGAAATAGTGATTCACTTCAAACGGAATCAGGCTAAGCAAAAAAAAAAGGGCAATCAAAGGAATCCACCACCACAAAAAACGTCTTTCTTTAATTGTGAAAGTTAATTTCTCCTCATCATTATAATTAAAATCTTTTTTCCAATCTGTTTTTTTAAGTTGCGAAAAAACAGTATTTTCTTTACCGAAATTTATTTTCTCAATTTGAATTTCCCCATTATCATCCGTTGTAGAATTTATTTTACCAGACGAGCCATAAAAGTCAACAACCTTTTTCTTTACCGCTCTTCCTTTTCGGTCTTGAAATTGTAAAATCACCATTGGATTGGTAATTCCTGAAATTGACTCAACTTGATTATAGGATGAAATTAATTGCTCTACGGGCAACTCGACTTGCTCTGCAAGCGATTCTTGAACAAAATCAGAATTAACGGTTACATGAGCCTGTTCTTCTGAATCAAAATTCAATTCTTGTGGGTCAAATAATTCCGCTGAACTTGAAACCCAAATTTTTGTATGGATATCAAATTTGTTCAATTTTATCTTACCAAATTTATCTGTTACATCATTGATGGTCGATTTTTCTGTTTTGAATTGAACATCAATACCCTGTGCCGCCTCACCCTTATTGTTTTTGAACCAAATAACACCAGAATTCAATCTTTTAGGCATTATCTTTCTTAAAATACCTTGTCTATTCTCCAATTCATCACTTAAGAAACCCCACTCTGTTAAAACAACATGTATCTCACCATCATTATTTTCGTGAAAGTAGATTGGATCTTCTGATGGAAGCTCAATAATATCCTCTAAAAAACTTCCCAAAAGTTCATTTGGTAAGTTCATTTCTAAGTAGCTTAGTGAAGATTGTATTTTTGCGTCAATTTTTGATTTGAGTATGTCATTATTTAGCTCTCCATATTTTTTATATGGAAGATCATTATGTGATTTCCAAATGATATAACCGCTACTTTCTTGAATAATTGGTTGAGCAAACTCAAAGTCCGGAAGCAGAGTATTTATTCGTTTATCGATTATTTGATATCTCGATTCATTTACGGGGTTGGACTTGAAAATTGATTTTATATTTTCTAATGATGATTTGCTAATTGAGTACATATCCTAGAGTTGATTCAAAACTTGATCTATTTGTATTAATTTTGCATTTTGATTTAGAACACTCAAACCAGTGTTTTTTAAAATCTGTTTAATTTGAGTTAGCGTTAAGTCTTTTTTTATTGATAACATTAAGGCTACACAACCTGCGACGATTGGCGAAGCCATTGAAGTACCGCTTAGAAAATCGTATTTGCCATTAGGGAGGCAACTATAAATGTCAACTCCAGGAGCAAAAACCGTTACTTTATCGCCAAAATTGGAAAAATCAGCCTTTTGACCAGTTTTATTTGTGGCACCAACAATTAAACAGTGATTGGATCTTTTCATTGGATCCAATGCCGCAACTATATTAGAATTTCCAGCAGCTTGAACAATTATAACACCTTCATCTTCTGCTATCTTAAAGACTTCGTCCCACATTTCTGCTTCATCAGCATAAAGTGTTTTTGAAAGTTGTTCTTGCTCACTAATCGACAACTCTTCACCTATTTCTATTGATGACATTCCGATTGACATATTAATGATCGAAACTTTATTCTTTAGTGCGTAAAATATTCCATCTAAAATACTAGAGGTAGTCATCATTCCAGAATTATCGGCAATTTGAATAGGAACAATTTGACATTTTGGCGCTACTCCAGATAAACCCAAATTGTTTCCTTCTATACCAGCTATAGTACCAGCGACATGCGTACCATGTATAAGTTTGCCATTGTAAGTTGTTATATTTGGTGAATAATTACTCACATTCCATTCGGTTACAATTTGCGAGCTTAATTCAGAATGATTTTTATCAAAAGAGTCGTCAATGACCGCAATCTTAACATTTGAATTGCCTTGAGTGATATCCCAGGCCTTATACAACCCAATTGCGTCATAAAACCAATTTTTATTTATATCGGCAAACGCTGGATCACTCCCTTTAAAGGATTGCGTATAAATAGCCTCAAAACAAGCAAATTTTACTTGTACAAAATCGGCTTTAATCTCTTCAATTAAACTCACTCTGCGATCTGGAGGAACCATGAACTGCAGACGCTTATACTCTTCGGCAAAATAAGTCACTCGAATAGAATCAGAAGTATATTTCCTAATCACTCGACTTCCAAAAGGTTGTAAATCTACAGTATCATCAAGATATACATTAATTAGATTTGAAATTATTTCACGTTTCAAAGGATCATCCGGAACAATGATTTTAGTTGTATCAATCGGAAGTAATCTGTTTGGGTTTTCAGGATATTCAGGATCATCAACAATGATTTGAGTTGAATTATTATTTCCAAAAACATTATGCCCAGTAACACAAGTACGAAGTAAAAACAATAGGATGAATAATCCAGTGATGGCCATTATTGTCCACCAAGGAAATGTTCCTTTCCGTTTAAGTTTATTTAATTCGAAACTCGCTGAATTCATGATTAATGTATTTGTTTTAAATCATTAATTATGATGCCAATTTTTTGATTAGCCTCCGAGTCGAAGGTATTATTTATGCCATATTCTCTTTTAACGTTTGCAGTAAATAATTCTTTGACTCCAATTGTGAAGTTGGACATATACTTTTTAGATGAGTTTTCAATCGTTTCTTTGCTCATCAAAAGATCCGCTTTAATTTCAATAGGTTCATGAAATATTCGTTGTTCTGTTTTGTTGATTAGAGGTTTTTCATTTTCATCCTCAAACAACCAAGAAGCGGAAAAAGTAAATCTGTTTAATATACTTGCTACAGAGCCAGCTAGCATATTAAATCGGTCTTCTGATATTCCCACGGCAAAAGTTTCAGAAACAGCTTCATACATCAACGATCTGACATTATTAAGTACATTAGCATTAATTAACTCCCCTATGATTGAATTTATAGCTTCAATATTTGATTGGGAAACTTCATATTGTGTTTGAACATTTATGACAACCTGCGATAATTTATTCATCCAAAACTCAAATATCAAATTCGTGAATTCGTCCGAAGGTGTTTTTCGAGCGTTTTCTGGATTTAAAAACACATCTAAATCAACTCCTAATTGATCTTTGATGATCGTCGTCAGTTCATTTTCGCTAACACCATAAAAACTTTGTAATTCTGAATTGATTTTATCGATATTAATTGGTGGTTCAGCACTTATTCCAATACTGTTTAAAAGATTTGTGAATTCTGAAACATCATTCAGTTCTTTTTGAACACCATCTTCTCCATCCGTTTTAAGGTTTAATTTGAATTCATATAAGATCCTCCATATTTCAGATTCTTTCACAACCATTTCGCTTAAATAGTCGGTTAACACTTTGTTATTAGAGTTACTCAACTTAACTAATGCCATAAAAGCATTTGCACCTTTTTTCTTTGCAGTTTGCAGTGCTTCATCCATGTTTCCAGATTGATATTCTCCTTCTAAAACTTTAGTACTGGATTCAATCGCTTTGTTCAGAACAGAATTCAATTGAGCAATCATATTGGCAGGGTGAGAAGAAGGAGATAGATGTTTACATAGATAATCTATCCCTGTTTTGTTTGGCGTTAATAAATTATCCCAAAGTTCATTTTTATCGAAGATAAATTTATCTACAACTTCCGAGTTCAGAAAAGATAAACGCATATCATCTATTAGATTTTCCGCCTCTTCTCTAATGTTTGTTTCTGAGCCAGTTAATTTGTATCCTTCGAATATTGAAGTTGAAAATCCTGGATCTCTGATTGGGAACAAAAACTTAAAGGATTCATCTGTTCCAGTCCAGCTATCAATCCATTTATCTTGAATTGGTTTTTGCATGTAGGTGCAAAAATTTTCTTGAAACCTAGCAAACCATTTCGCATCATGAACCCTAACTTCTCCGGCTTTTTCAGCATCACCTTTTCCTGCCAATTCAACATTAAATTTTGTCATAGCCACAAGTAGCGGAGACAGGTGAGGAACTTTTAACGATACATTATGTGTTTTAAGTAGTGACATCACTTCTTTTTCATGATTTAGCCTTTGTGTAATATCCTCACCTATGTATTGTCTTACATAATCTCTAAGGAAAAAGGGAGAATCAGGTACTTCTGGAGGATTTTGATCCATACAATAAAGTAGTGTGGAAATTCCAAGTTCTCTGTTATACATTGAAAACAAATATGAGACCTTTCCACGAACAAATGCACTCAATTTTTCTTCAGCGTTATTCGCATTAAAAATAGACTCTGGCGTAGTTTCTTGATTTTTGCTTCCCGGGAAATCAAGTAAATCAGTATAATTTAAAAACTCAGTTGTTGATGCGGCTTCAAAGTCTTGTGGAAGCGTTAAATGAAGTTCCTTTATCAATGCACAAATTTTCCCTCTTTCAAGATTGATAAGGTTTCCATCTTGATCACATATTGCAATGGATGGTAATTGTTCTTCTTTATAGATTTCTTTTACCCGGGCAACATCTAAAATATTCGAAGAATCTGAAAATTCTTTCGAAATTAAAGCTGGATTATTTTCAACTGCATCAGAATTTGTATATACAACCTTATTAAAACTTAATTTAGCCAACGTTTCGCTTAAATCAATAAATAAATTGGTCAAAAACTCATTTTGCCCCCATAAATGACTTAACGGTTTCCATCTTTCGTTATAAGGTAAAGTAGGTAATATTTCAGTTAAATCATTAAAGTAGTTGATGCTTTGAGCTGCTTTTATAATAAAATTATCTCTATAAGTATCTTGAATGTATTTATTGAAATTATATACATCATCAGCATTAACTTCATGTGTGTTTGTGTTAATAGTATTTTTAAGGTTTATCATCATTTTGACAATTTCGTCACGATCGAAATCATTAATGAATTCTTTAATATTACCGAGATAAGCATTAACTAATATAGCTGCCAAATCGAGTTGGCTAATTAATTCTAATTTAAAATTATAAGCTGGATTAATTAATTTAGGAAAGGAAGTTGAAAATCTTGTAATAATACCAGTAGATTCTCTTCCTCCAGGTGGGTTAATGCGTTGTAAAAAATCAATTCTCTCAGTACCATCTCCTTTTAAGACCTCCAATTTTGAAGTCTTGGGAGATTTTGCAAGTGTTCTCACAAGAAAAGATTTACCAACTTGGCTTTGTCCGAAAATGGCAATTGAAGGCCTCTTTTTAGAGGCTTTAAGCAGGTTGTTAATACTTCTCAAATCTTTTTCTAAAATTTTTATCTTGGTAATCGACGCACCATGTTTTACATTCTTCCTAAGCCATTCTGTTCCATTATTAATGGATTGAATCGCCTTATCTGATCTGTTTTGAATTTCTTTAAATTCCCTTTGAAAACTGTCCATACATTATCCTGCTTTAACTTTTCCGTATTTAATAACTTGACCTGAATCTTTTTCTATTACTATAAAACTAAGTCCCTTTTTTATTCTTTGACCAGCGCCAATTGTGACAGTATGATAAACAGGATCCACAAAATCAGCATCCTCGGGAGATACGAATTTAAAATCGATAGATATTGATGATAATCTTTCCGCTAATAGTTTATAGATGTATTTTCGTTGGGGAATGTCATGTGGCTCCAGTTTTAACATCATTTGACTCGTGAATTCATATATTTCATCAATTTCAACCGCTGTTTTAGCCAAACTTTCTTTGATCTGAATTAAGCCGTTTTTTAAATCTTTTAAAAAAACATCATACCCTCGAGTTTGATCTTCTATAATTTCGATTAAAAGATTATCTAAACTTTCGAAACCCTCAACCCGATACTCAGTTAAGGCAATTTTTTCGAACTCCTTATGGAGTGTGTTTTTCACTCTTTTATTTGAATCACTTTTACACAAAACCTCCAATACATTCAATAAAAGATCTTTATATATTTTCATTAAATCATCATTAGAGTTAGCTTCTGATAGATTTTCTATTTCTTCTTTTAAATCATTGAACAAATTAGGATTATCCTCATTTAATTTTCGCTCTAATTCCGTAACAAAGTTATTCACCGAAAATTGATTTTTTTCGGAGTCTTGTAAATTGTCTTTTGCCGCTTTATTCTGTAAAACTGATTTAGGTCTAATTTTCATGATTTACAATTGTATTTAACAAAAACGCACCAGTATCACGCCAATATCCTTCGGAATCGAGTAGGGTTTTAAATGATAATTTGAAATAACCCTTTGAATCAACAAGCTCACCGTTTCCGTCTATGACTTCCATATCTTCAATGTACAGCTCTTCTTTATTCTCCTCATTTCTGTTCAACGTTATGGTAAAAGGAAACACATAAATATCCTTTGACATTTTTTCGCGGTGAAAATCGTCACTAAAATCAAAAACAAATAGAGGCGTGGCAATCCAGTCTTCAACCGGAATCTGTCGCATACCTATTTGAACAGGTGCACCATAAAATTTAAACTCCCCCTGATTCTTGCCTCTGTCAAAAATTAATTTGTCGTCTGAAATAACAGGTGTCTGATCATTAATTACTCCAATATATTCAGCAGTTGAATTTATTACATTCAATCTTGAAATGTCAATTTTAAATTTAGATAACTTATTGATAGAACCCATATAAGCAATTAATGCGCCTACTACAACGGTTGTTTTTGGGTCTTCCACATCTCCTAAGGCATTTGCGAAGGGATACCATTTTCCAAATCTATAAGCACCAAAAGAAATAATTTTATCGGGACTGAGAACCATTGATTTAACAAAGAGTTCTTTAATAATTGGTAAATTACTTGACTTTCCAGATAATAAAAGAACGTCACAATCAAAGTTAGCGACAAGTTTGGATAATTTATCTATAATGGGTTTGGCTGCATCTGAAATTGCATAGTTAATTCGGGATGAGTCAAATTCAATTTCAATATTAACAAATGAGAAATTCTCTAAATGACATTTCTTTGAAATGACTTTTTCTAAATACGGAATTAAATGATTCTTTGGAATAGTATATTCTTTAAAAATGGTTCCAAGCGTTCTTTTAGTTATAGATTTGCCGTTTTCAAGAACCTGGTTTATCCCTGCGTATGCACAATAAGTTGCTACTTGATTACCAAATTGTTTTCTGTAAATTCGATCCGTAGCAGTTTGCCCTCCAGTATTTTTTCCAAATAACAAGTTCATTGTCTCCTCAACATTTATGCCTCCCAATTGAATTATATTTCTTGAAATTTCAGGTAGGATGATAAATTCAATTATTCGCTTAACAATGTCATCCCCTGCCAAGTTAAATCCTTCCCAAAATAATGGTTTAGGATTTAGGTATGGAATTTCTGATCGCTTATCATAACCGTAATTACAGATCATTAAGTCAGTAGTACCACCACCAATATCTATGCTTGCAATTGTAATTGAGTTTTCAACTGACCCATCACTAATTAATCGTTTTTTACCTTTATACTTAAAAAATAGCTCATGACTTCCTCTAAATTTATCGGCTAGCTCTGCATATAAGTACGCAATTTGGGAGCATGTAGCTTCATCATATTTCCAATTTTGAGTTTCGTCTTCATCATTTTCAAATGAATTTTTTAAATCAATTGGATGAACTTGTACATCACTGCTAATTGTAGAATCGGTATAATATTTTTGGGCTAAATACAAAGCATCTTTTAAAGAAGATCGAAATGATTTTTGCTCCATTAAGGTCATAGCTGTTGGACAAGTTACAACGACATTTTTCAATCTTCTTTTATATGAAGAGTTGCCTTGATATTTTCTAAATTCAATGCTATTAATTTGTGAAAGTGTATGACATACTATTTCAAATAAGGCAAATGTCATAGTTGAATATCTGGAGTATTTACTTTCCAACGCTTCAAAGTGTCCTTTATGCTTGTCATCTCTTATTACAACACCTTGTTCTGTCAATTGTGATGCAATTCCGAATAAAACAGGTTCTTTTTTGCGTATGGTTGAATAACCTAACTCCCCATCCTTATTTATTTTCGTCCAAGGTATAGTAACAGGATCCTTATCCCATAAATAACGCTTTGGGCTGCTTAAGGTCGCTTGACTATCTTCACTTTCAAAAATTGAGGCTAGCCTTGTTGCTTCTGGACCAACCCTTACCAAACTTGGCCAATCAAATACATTACCATCAATGAGACTACTAATTTCATTACCAAATCTTTCTTGTGCAAATGCTATCTGCATTTCAAAAGGTTCTTCATACAATTTATAAGGAATGGATAAATCTCTCAATTGTAATTTGCGAGCAGCAGTAAAATCAAAGGCTTTGTTTGTTAAAGGATTCGACGTTTCAACCACAAGTCCGCATGTTCTTGAATTACCAATGTCTAAAACAAGTGTTGTATCAATTAAATCATCCGATTTTAAAAGGGTAATTTGTGGAAAGGCATCCAATCTATTTAACATTTCTAGCAGGACGAAATAATTGGCATAATGCCTAAACTCTCCTGTTTTTTTATTGGTCATTTTTTCACAAGTTCTCTCTAGCCATTGACCAAAAACCTCATTCGTATAAAAATCATGAAAATGTCTTTCTCTGGTAACACATCTAAACGTTTCTCCGCCAGATTTACCAGTATCTGAATTTGTTGGCTTTATATATTGAGCGCCAATTGAATCAACCGTTTTTGTATCAAAGGCTAAAACTAAGATATGTGTACACCGTTTGTCGCTTTTAGTCTTTAAATCAGCTTCGCCAAGCCACATTCTTGACCAATTTGAAGGGCCAGGATGAAAAGGTTGTGTTTTGCTATTTTTTTCTCGAAAATAAGGAATAGGCAACCAATGTCCACTAAAAAGATCCAAAGCTTCTCGTCCTCTAACTTTGTATATTGAACTTTCTTTAATCTCTGTTGCAAAATCTGATTTTATTTGTAGTGGATCGATATTGCCATATTCATCTAACGCCTCTATATTAATTGTTTCCGCATCTACATAAATATTAAATTCTTCCCAATAATAAGGAAATAGCAAGCTGCCACTTTCATTGCCAGCATTATCTTTGTCTATCGTTTCTGCAAAGGATTTTGAATAAGATAAACTATCGCTTTCATCCAACGTAATTGGAATTTCTAAGTACTGAATACCTGAATTTTCTATTATCTCAATCATTGCTTTTTCTTTATGATAGGTATTTTAATCGAATCAGATTCATACCAGATTACATTTGGATTATTCGTTTCAATCATCCATTTAAAATGCCCTATTAATATATCTGACTTTATACTATCTTTCTTCTCTTCCGGAATCATGGCGTAAATTGAGGATGGATCCAACTTATAATCCTGTATTAATAATAATAGTTGATTTTGTTCAGGTTTTTCTTTATAGTTATTTTGGAAGTAGCGCGAGCTAATTGTATCATTATTAACAGGTATTAAATACCTATTATTTAAAAAATTTATTACGTTATTATTCGAGTGGTATTTTTCGTAAAATGAAGCAGGATGAAAGGGAATTGAGTCTAATTCCTCAGCACTTAAGTTTTCATTACTTGATAATAAGTTCAAGTTAGATTGATATACTTCGGAGAATTGTTTTGTTGGATCTAAATCCCACAAACTTTTGAATTTTAATTCCACTTTTTCAACTTGCTCGGTTGGATTTGAATCAGATATCACAACTTCTTCATCAGGTTGTCCGAAATAATATCCAAAAATAAATGCTCCAATCAATCCTATCAATACAATTATAAATACAATTTTATTATCAATATCAATTCCACCTTCTTGTTCTTTTAAATTGTTTGTAGCATGGTTATCATCACGATCATTTAATTTTCTGATTTCTCTGTTTAGTTTACTTACTTTTGATTTCAACTCACTTTCTTGTGAGCCTAAATCACGAATAGTTTTACGGTGATCATTTTCTTTCTCAGCCCAATTAGAATGTTGATCTTTAATTCGATTTATTTCGCTAAGGTTTTCATTTTTTTCTCTTTCTTCCTTTTCTTTTTCGGTTTTTAAACGAATTATGTCTTGTTCAAGGTTTTGAATAGTAACTTTTGTTGTTTGCGCTTGTATGTCTAGTTTATTTAATTCGGATTTTGAATGATTCGTTTGGCTTATAAATTCTTGTGACTTCGAATGAAAATAGTTGTTTTGTGCCGAAAAATCAAAAAATTGCGAATAGTCTTTTACATTGGCGCCTTTAGATTTTAAATTTTCAAGCACCGTTTCTTGATTGGCTATATAAATATTATCTACGTTTTGGAAACTCCAATTTAAAACTGCGTTTTCAAGTATGCTTACCGCATAGTTTTGCAAAGATTGTACTAAAACAGTATTTTTTTTTGTGCGAGCTTCTATAGGATTAAAATTCATTCTTTTATCCGATAAGAATCCATAATTTTTGCCAGCATCAGGCAGTTTTATATGCCATTCATCAGCATCTGAACGCATAAATTTACCGTTGGTATCTACATGTTTCCGAATCTCACCAAATAAGGCAAATAGTCCTTTAATAAGTTTTTCTGCGTTCGGTTGAAAATCTTTAAAACAAATAGCGCTACCAACAAAACCACCGGATCGATTCTCAAGATGTTGATAGGCTTGTTCGTATAAAACAATTAATATTCCATCTTTCTTCTCTAAATTTGATAAATCAGTAGGTATCCTTCGAATGAGAAGTGTACGTTCTCCAGGGCTCAATATTACATCCACATCCGATAAATAAAGCAAACTATCTATTTCTAATGATTTGAAGATACCGTTACTTACTGCTTCAAGACCTTTTGGCCGACCAAAAACTGCATATCCAATATTATCCATTTCTAAATACCTTTTTAATTTTTCTTAGGATATTACTTAAGCTCGATTCGTTCATAACTTGATCCATTTTATATCCAGTCGAAACTTCATACATCCAACGCGCAAGTCTTCTAGAATCTTTCGCATCATATTTATACACACCTTCCTTATGCAAATCACTCTTTTCAACCTTACCTATTGAAAAGTCAAGAATTGCAGTTTCCCTCCTATCATCTTTTCGCCGTCGTTCAAGTAAAGGTAAATTCAGTTTGAAAAACTCTTCAACGTTATCATAATCAGATTGTATTCGATCCCATTTATTTACTGTGAATATAATTGGAACTTCTGCATGTCCGAGAGATTCAACATGATCAAGAAAGCGATCTATTAAGTTTTCACTTTCTTTAATGAAATCAGTGTCAATTGCTAAAATAAAGACTAAATTACATTCGGGATGTGCGAGATACGAGTTTATCCTAGGATCAAGTTCACCCCCTGACATACCTCCTTCATCAAAATTTACCTTAGCTAAATCTTCACCCGACATATCCACAAGACAAAAGGGCATTGTTGGTTTTTTCTTGTCGTCAGGAAGGTATTCCAATTGAATTTCGTTGGGAAAAACAAATTCATCAGTTTGAATCGCTCTAGTCCCTGTAACAAAAACACCGTCACGTACTCTTGTTTTCATTTCATTTAACAACCATTGTCCCCGTCGGTGATTCTCTTTATCATTTGAATTTAAAACACTTATCTGTCCTTCCGCAAGTGTTTTGAAATAGTACACTAATCCAGATAGCATTACTGTTTTACCTGAGCTCGGCATTCCAAAAACAAAAAAATAAGGTATTTTACTGTCAATTTCTAAATCGATTTTTGAAGTTTCAATGAGAGAATCATTTTCTCCTTTCTTTTCCTTTGAAGTATATGTTTCAATTGGTTTAACCACTTGAGAACTATGTGTCGTTGTAAATTCTTCTTCAGGAACAAATGCATCTTCCATCTCAATTTTGGTTGTTGCTTTAGCAACGGTTTCCTCTTCCACAAAAACATCCTCTAGTTTATTTTCGGTAACCTCAATGAATCCGTCCAATGAAGTAGGGCTTTCGCCGTTCTTTGAATCCTCTTTAGGTTGATTTTCAATAACTTCTTCCTCCAGATTTGGTATGTCTTTTTTTCCAAGTCTTCCAAACTTTTTAAACAAGGAATTTTCTTTTTTATTCGTCATATTTATAATGTTCTATGGCTTTTTCTTTGCACTCTTCCACTATTTGTATAAGGCACCACCAAAAAGAGAAAAGCTAGCGGAATGATATCAATTAATACACTAAAAAATGTACTAAACGCAGTTGCAGAAGGGCTATCGAAATCTATGAACGCACTATTTAATGAATGTTTAATTGTTCCGATTTGTCGATCATTACTAGCCTCCATCAAAGTGAAATTAAATGCTGGAGCGCCTACTTTCTTTAATTCGGCAGCGAATTTACCACCCATTTCATTGTTTTTTTTCTGAAATTTGGCGAGTAGTTCAAATCCTTCTTCATTAATTTCTTTGTTTTTTATAGCAAGATTATATTCCGAAATTAATGAGTCATGTTCAGCTTGCAAAGGGTCAACAAAAGCACTTAATTGCAAATTCATGACGTCAACAATAGACTTATAATGATCATTCGCAACTTGTTCAAAAACATCAAATTTGGTATTTACGCCCACATTCGGTATTCCTGTCATACGCATTTCAACACCAACATGTTTAAACGTATATTTAGAAAAAATATCATCTAAAAAGTCGAATTCATTTCGAGCAAGAGAACCATAACCGCCCTGCTGTTCAATTTGATTTTTCAACTTTCCTAGTTGAGTTGTATATTGTAATTCTAAAGGAGCCAAACCAGTAGAAGCCTTAACTTGGCTCAAACCGTTTGCAAAAGTGGTTTCAAAAGTGGTCTCATATTTACCCAGCTCCATTTCAAGTAGTTCTCCTTTCATCTGCCCACTATAAAAGGCATTAAAATTCCCAAAAAAACTGATTCCCAAAGGAAGTAAATAACCTAGGATAAGTTTAAAATGGGGTTGTCCGTTTACACGAGCCTCTCGGATAGTATGATTTAATCCAAAGAATATTAAACCACTAACAACAGCAACCATTAAGGCGGGTAAGAAGCCTAAAAATTCGCTATAACCTAGGTAGGTTTGATACGCGCTAAAAGGAACTAAAATAATATTTAAAGCATAAAAGATTAGGGTCATACCCAAACCTTTTTGCTCATTGGATTTATTAGGATTACTCTTCGTTGTAAAATTTATTTTCATTTATAGAATTTTGGGTACCTAAAGTACTAATTAGTAAAGATAAAGGATAGAAATTAACATTTGGTTTCGAAATATTTAATTTTAGGCGCTCTTGGTTTAAATAATTTTCAGAAATATAGTTAATTATTTAGATATTCTTGTGGTATTCTAAACGTTAATTCCATTATAGCATTGATGATTTTGTCTCATTTGAAAATTCCAATCTCTACCCCCCCCCATAATAAATCAATCCACTAACTTTACATCAAAAACCATGTCCAATATTCAAATAAACAACTTACTTAAAAAGGTCAAAAAAAGAAAGGCGATCATTTTGGAAGAGGGCAGTGCCAAACTCTTTATTGACGGCAAGCTTCTAGTGGAAGAATTAAATTTGGAAGAGGATGTTTTAAGTTGTATGATAGATTCTAAAATTGCTATTACGGCATTAATAGATTTTGTTGGGAATGACTTTTTTCTTGTGCCAAGAAATCAAAAAATAATGAATGCAATTTTAAGCATTTACGCATATAGTGCACCTCCAAATATTACTTATATTGCCATGGAATTGAAAAATACGGGGACTTTTGATGAAATTGGGGGACAATCTTTTCTTATCCATCTAGTAAATAATAAAATCGATCAAAATTAAGGTGAATTAGATGAAGATAGAGGAGGATAAAATCAAAATGATTGACAAACTTAAGGCTTTGCCAAAGCCAAGAAAAACGTTTATGGAAATAATGAAAGTCCATAAAAGTGAGGTTCATATGTCGAATGTATTGGCGTTTTTTTTTAGACCGGATGAAAAGCATGGGTTGGGAGATTTATTGCTTCGATCCTTACTAAAAACAGAATATTATGAATTAAATAAGAAAAAAAATTGTAAGACTAGTTTCAAATCACTTATTGACGATTCGGTTTTTAAAAACGTTAAGGTAAGAACTGAAGTATCAACGGATAGAACAAACAATGCTCCAAAAGACACTTCAAAATTCATAGACATTTTAATTGAAGCTGAAAAGTTTGTTATTTGTATCGAATTTAAGATTAATCACAAATTAAATAATCCGCTAGAAAGCTATTTTAACTTTGTAGAAGGAGTGCGCTTTGATGAAACGGGTGCCAAAAACAAAGAGATTCATAAAAATGATAATAAAGAAAAAGTATTCATTGTTTTAACCCCAATTTGGAAAAAACCAGAAGGTCCTGCCTTGGCTGGTGAACCACGTTTCAAACAGATTATTCTTTCTCACTTGATAGGAAATGTACTGTCTGCATTACCTTCTGATTATTTTATACAAAACGCTGATAATATTCATATTCAATATTTCACCGATTTTGTGCAAACTGTTCATAATAGATCTACTGAATTTAAGGTAAAAAAAATAATTTCTGAGCAAAAATATGACCTAGAGACCGTCCCATTTATTAAATCTACAGACGAATTAGGTCGATTTTGGATAAACAAAATAAATGAGTACAAATTAAAGGAACTCAAAAAGTTAATTCGAACTGCAACCTATCACACCAATGATAAGGGTGGTTTTCTCCAACTAAAAAAAAATAGTCAAACAATTAAAGTGAGAATAATAGAAGATAAATGGTGTGTTGAAAATTGGACAAAAGATAATCAGCTTATTAAAGAAATAGCGGAGTTCGAATACACAACATGTTTTGTGGAAATTAATGAAGCTCTGAAAAAATATTAATTTCCTGAGAAAAAGGGTTTTTTAAAGATACCCATTAAATCGAAGCAAATAAAGTAAACTTGGTTTCGAAATAATCGCACCTAAAACCGAAGCAAGCCATAAATGAAAAGTTAAATCAAAGGAATGCAAAATGGCATTTCACCTGATTTACTTCGAAAAATGGGTGCCTCACCAAACCCTAAAATCCACCATCTGATTCTCAATGCGGGAGGTGGGTTGTTGTTTACCACCCGACAATAGTGAAACTTGTTGCCCAACATACGCTTGTAATTCTGACAGCCAAATTTCACCGTCATTATTTAAATCGGCTGCTTTGGACTGAATGCCATTGATTAAACAATAGGTAAATAATCCATTGTTCCAATCGGCTCCTTCCATGGCAAATTCCATTCCACCCGCTGAAGAAATTACAGTTGCTCCTGTTCCTTTTCGCAAATCTGTAAAGAGCGATTTTGTTAGTTCAGAGGTGTTTTGGATCCCCAATTTTGGTGCTGCACTATTTCCAACTGCTCTAAACTGTATCTTATCGTCTTCTCGTAAATCTACCTGTGCTAAAATCACTTCTTCTTTATCAATTTCACCCGAATGGCAGGCATCAATCAATAAGGTTTTTTTGAGGGGATTGATTCCATCCAACAGCCGCTCTATATCTGCGTAAGCAAGTCCTTTTTCTGAGGGGTTTTGAAAATCCATATCGTATGTGGCGAAGTAGTAATCCAAATTAGCATCTAACACGCCGTGACCGGCAATAAAAATCATGACTTGGTCATTAATATCCGCTTTTTCAAGGAAGGTTTTTAGTGCTAAGATGTTTTCTTTTGTCACCTGCTCATTGGTTAATGTTTTTGTAAATACTTCACTGTATGCCTTACTTTTTTGCATTAAAGTAGCCAAGTCGTTCGCATCTTTCGCTGCAAATTTAAGGTTGAAATCTGCTTGTTGGAATTCGCTTTCACCGATTGTAATTAAGTAGAGATTTGGACTGTTTTTGCCAGATGAACATTCAATTTCAATCATTTCTTTGTAACTCTCAGCACCTGCTTGGTTTAAAACCGACACTTGGATTTTATTTTTGCCTCTTGTTAAATTCACGGAAAGCGTGGTGCTATAATTCTGAACATTTTTATCGCGAAGCGTGATCCCATCTACCCCATAAATAGCCACATCATTCACCCAAATATTAATGCGGTCTAGTTTGTACTTGCTGTCGTTGAGGTAGAGTTTTAAATCAATACTACCCCCATCATTAATTGTTGGCAATTCTTCGTAGTTTTCTATTTTTATTTCGGGCAGATGAATGTCGTTTTGAAGCATCTCTTCGGTAAAGCCCATTTTTTGTAATCGTTTTTTATAGGCGGCGTTATAGGCGAGAATAAGTGTGCTGTCTGCAGATTTTATTTTTGCCAAGACCAAATCGGGACGATTAAATTTTAGATCAAATTGTTCGAGCGGATAAATGGTGTTGCCGAGGGTATAATAAATTTCTTGACTCGCTTTTTTAGAAGCTAAATAATAACCTCCATCAATCAGAATCATATAATTTTCAGGATCATTATCAAAGAGGTAGTATTGTTGTAAAAACTCCCCTGTCTTTCCATCCCAGGTAATAAAACTGCCATCCCAAGAGGCGGTAATAATATAATCTCCTGAAAGGCTATACATCAGGTATGAAATGGAATTTTTGTGCTTGTCCAATTGACTGATTAATTCACCACTTTCAATAGTGTACAAACTCACTTTGCTAAGGCCAGAAACAGTTGAAACAGTTTTGCCGTCTGGACTAAAAGCCGCGCCATACACCCCATATTCATGCCCTTTTAATCGTTGAATTACTTCCTTTCGTTCGATATTGTAAATCTCTGCTTCTTCATGATTAATACCTTGATATATGAGTAATTCACCCTTTGTGTCAAAATGAATCCATGAGGTGAGCGCAGTGACAGGAATAGTCTTTGATAATTTGTTGGTCGTAATATCCCAAATTACAATTTCATTGTTTTCCCATCCTAAACTATATAAAATCGCTGCATACGTTCCTGAACTATTGATCCGCGCCATTTTTGGAACCTTGTCACCTTTTTCAATATCCATTAGCTGTTTACCTGTATTCAGGTCTATAATTTCCACGTTTTCTTGGCTAGAACAGAGAATGGCAAGGTTTTTTGATTCGCAAAGGTCCATTTCTGTATTTGCACTCTTTTTGATTTTATACAAAACACCGAAGGTTTGTGCATCACGGCACTCTATCGTATAATCGCTTGTCATGGAGATGATGCGTTTTCCATCACTGCTAAAGCGGGTTTGGTTTGCCCAAGTGCCATAAATTCCAAATTTAGCAAGGATAGAATCTGTGTCGAGTGAATAAATGAATGCCTGATTATCTTCGGATGAGGTCACAATTTGTTTTTCATCTTTGCTGTATTGTGCATCAAAAACCATGGCTGTATGCTCGTTATAAAATCGTGAAGGTTTACCAAGATTTAAATCCCAAATAACGGTTGAACTGCTTTTTGAACTAACTAAAACAGCGTTTTCAGTTGAATTGAATTTCGCACTCATATTGCACTCCACCGTTCCTTTTAATGATTTGAAAAGTTTCCCAGTTTCACAATCAAAAACCATGATTTCATTTCCAGCCCAAAAACTTACAGCAATATATTTTTCGTCAGATGAAAAAGAGGCTGAGGTGATCGAATAATCTGCTGGTTTTTTAAACGTATAAAGCTGTTCAAAAGTAGTTCCATTAATAAGTTGAGGATCATACTTATAACTTCCTGACAAAAAGATGTATTTCCCTTTAGGACTGATGCACGATTGACTCGTTAAAACATCTTGTCTGTCAAATTTTGCAATTCTTTTCCCTTTTTCAATGTCCCAAACTTCATTAAAAACATTGTTCTCTGTCAGGAGCACATATTTTCCATCAGGACTGAAAAAGGCATTGTACACTTGATAGGTAAAACCTTTAAAAACATGCAAGGGTTGCCCTGTTTGTAAATCCCAAACTATACATGTTTTATCTAAGGAGGTTGAAATAAGTTTAGAATTATCTGGCGAGAATTTAAGGTCATTAATTGTATTGGTATGTCCTGCTAAGGAGCCTAAATTTTGGCCGGTATTTGAATTATGAATTAAAATATCACCGTTAATTGTGCCCGAAGCAATAAACGTTTGATTGGGGTTGTAGTTATAGACACTTATTGGAGAATTGTGTCCAAAAAGAGTGTGTGTTTTCCCTGTTGCTATCGTGTATATTTGCAATAATTG
>Ga0222659_1000509_pt1 | contig 22411 bp, 21 predicted proteins | sample AntAcemetagen547_FD_179850 | JGI IMG/M metagenome (GOLD analysis project Ga0222659, IMG submission 179850) | Saline water microbial communities from Ace Lake, Antarctica - #547 | ecosystem: Environmental > Aquatic > Non-marine Saline and Alkaline > Saline | place: Antarctica: Ace Lake...
AACGATCGTGAGGTCCTTCCCTTCTTTAACAATTTCAGGGACCCCGAGTGCCACTGTAAATTCACTCAAATTTGAAGGCAATTTTTCTTTGCTGCGGTAACCGTTCAATGGCTCAATGATGAGTGCAGGATCGTCTCCCTGAAGAAGTGTATTGTACATTCCAGCTGCTGTAGTCATATTCCGTGGAACACAAACATGAATTCCGCGTAGGGCTCCGAGGATGACCCCCATCGGAGATCCCGAATGCCAGATGCCTTCCAGTCGATGGCCTCTTGTGCGAACAATCAATGGAGCCTTTTGACCACCTTTGGTTCGGTACCGAACCGTTGCTAAATCATCGCTCATGATTTGAAGAGCATAGAGCAAATAATCTAAGTATTGGATTTCAGCAATTGGTCGGAGACCACGCATGGCCATTCCAATTCCCTGTCCCATAATGGTGGCTTCTCGAATACCTGTGTCAGCGACGCGAACCTCACCAAATTTTTCTTGCATGCCTTCCATGCTCTGATTAACTCCACCAATTTTTCCCACATCTTCACCAAAAGTCAAGAGCTCAGGATATTTTTTGAATAGTGCTTCAAAATTGTCGCGGAGCACAATTCGCCCATCGACCATATCGTCTGATGCATAAGTTGGCTCGGTTTCACCAATTTTAAGAGGAGACGATGCACTTTCGCTATACAGGTGTGAGCTATATCGATCGTGATTAAGTTTACGGTAATTCTCTATCCAGGTCTGCAATTCAACTCGAATCTCATCATTGCCATTTCGCAAACTGTAAAGTGCTTTTCTAGCGTTGGATAAAATATCCTTTCGAATAGGATCTGTCGTGGACAATATGTCTTGGGAAATCGATCCAATTAGCTCGTTTCCTTGAGCTTTTTTGAGTATTGAAAATAGCTCGTCTTGCTCGTTGAGAATTTCAGTTTTAAATTCTTTCCATGCTTCCTTCTGTTCGATACGAACATCATTTTTAGCCTGTTTGGCAATGATGTCTAGCTCTTCCTCAGTGGCTAAATCGTGCTCTATAATCCATGTCTTAAACTTAGCTATGCAGTCATATTCCTTGGCCCAATTAAGCTGTTCCTCAGACTTGTATCGCTCATGTGACCCTGAAGTTGAATGTCCTTGCGGTTGAGTTAACTCCTCAACATGTATGAGCACGGGAATGTGCTCTTCCCGAGACAGCGCTACGGCTTCCTCATAAGTTTTGATGAGGTTTACATAATCCCAACCTTTTACTTTAAAAATCTCATATCCAGGACTGCCTTCTGATCTCTGAAATCCTTTGAGTGCTTCAGAGATACTTGATTTTGTAGTTTGATATTTTTTAGGAACCGATATCCCGTATCCATCATCCCAAACGGACATGACCATCGGTATTTGCAATACCCCCGCCGCATTAAATGATTCCCAAAAGAGGCCTTCGCTGGTGCTCGCGTCACCGATCGTCCCAAATGCGACTTCATTGCCTTTATTTGAGAACTTTTCGAATCCTGAATGGAGCTCTTTGTTTTGGCGGTATACCTTAGAGGCTTGCGCCAATCCTACAAGCCGAGGCATTTGGCTTGCGGTAGGAGAGATGTCGGCTGACGAGTTTTTTTGAGCAGTAAGGTCTTTCCAGTTGCCATCTTTGTCTAAGTTCCTGGTGCTGAAATGGCCGCCCATTTGTCTTCCAGCACTTGCTGGTTCTTTGTCTACATCTGGGTGCGCATAAAGTCCAGCAAAAGCTTCTTTTATCGACAATGCCTTGATGGCCATCATAAAAGTCTGGTCGCGGTAGTAGCCAGATCGGAAGTCGCCATCTTGAAACTGCTTTGCCATGGCAATCTGTGCCACTTCTTTTCCGTCGCCAAATATGCCAAATTTAGCTTTTCCTGTTAGCACTTCTTTTCTGCCCAAAAGTGAGACTTCACGGCTCTCACATGCTAACTTATAATCTGCAATAATCTGTTGAATAAACGCTTCTTCTTCAGCAGAAATTGCTTGTTTTTCGGTCTTCATGTAGGTGGCATTTAGATGCTGCAAAGATAGCAAAACCAAAAGCCCTTTTTAGTAGTAGATGGGGATTGATAAAAACAGTCTGCTTCTCAATGCTTTCCCAGCCAAACAGCAGGAACAATATTTGGCATCGAATAGCTAACGGTAGTTTTTTCAACTTCCGATGGTTTTTCTGTAAAGGGTGCTGCGTGGGTGAAACCATAGATCATGGTAAAAAAGGCTACTACCACGAAGCATGCTATAAGTATGAGGGCGGGTGCGTATTTCTTTGTCATGGCTTTGAATTTTTAAAGCAGGCCCTGACCGATAGGGCCTGCCTTGTGCTGTTTAGGTTGTTTAATGATTAGCTATCTAAATACTATCTCTGTTATTGTTCAGTTGTTCGAATTCCTCACTCTCACGTTCTAGCTCCTTGGCAGCTTCTTTTCTTAATTCTTCAGCTGCTGCCTCTTTTTCCTTTTCAGTCATGGGACAAGTCGTGCATTTAAGTCCTTCATCTGTCATTAGCCACGTTTCGCCTAGCATATCCCGATCTCGTGTGTTAGAGATGTTTGGAATATTGTAGATCAAATCTTTAGAGCTTGGAGCTAGCGTCACCGCTTTTCCCACAGGTATATATAGGACGTATCTTGCTTTCTGCGACCTCACTATATTTCCTTTTTCGAGAATGAAGTAGGGAGACACTCTTAAGCTATCATTGGTCAATGTCCAGCTGGACTTCATTTGGCGAGCGTTTCGAGTAGCATCTTTTTGCGTGGAACCTCTCGCCGATTTTTCAACTTCGAGAAGAAAGCGATCACCTGCTGCTTGCTTTGTGGTAATCGAGTTCTTTCCGACGTACAATACGTTAGTCGAGTCAATCCATGGAAATGTTACACCTCCTTCGAAAAAAATCGAGCCGTCCATAAAATCACCAGAAAACCTAAATCGAGGAAGGTTTGCTCCTTCGATATCCAATACAAGGGTGTCAATTGAAGAGTCTACGTCCATTTTTAGGGTTTTTGTGTATCGTGCGCTGGACTGTCTATTCTCGAAAAGATGAACTCCACTAGCTGCTAGCAAGCCTATTCCAACGAACCAAACCACAATTAAAACAATGGCAACTATGCCCGAGTAGCGGATTTTTTGGAATAGCATTCTGATTCCTACAAGGAGAAGGGACACGGCAGGAACCCCGAGTGTTAGAGCTATGCCCCCAAAGAACAATCCTTTGTTTGTCGAGTCATTCAGAGTAGAATTCACGAATTCTGTCATTTCACGAGAACCGGTCGCCGAGAGAAAAGTATCCATCCCTAATAGTGCTGTAATCAAGGCTATTAAGGCGAAAGAACCAGCTAGAAAGAACATAACTCCTATGATTTTTGCCAAGACGACAATCAGGACTTTCAGGATCTTTCCGAGTGCTTCGAAAAAATCACTGATGACGTCGCCTATATGCTTTCCCGCATTGTTAACCCTATCGCCACTGATGTCGTTTCTTTTTCCAAAATCTTTGATGTCATCCTTTATGTCGGTAAAAGATTCATTGACTTTTTTAGAAATGTTGTCTACCGTTACGGCTTCTCCGCGCATTTGTAGTTTCTCAGCGGTTGTTTTAGCCTTAGGAATAATGAGTGCCAAAATGATGTAAACCAATGGCCCAAAACCAAAAGCTACCGTAGAGACGACGAATAGTGCTCGTAGAATAATTGGATCCCAACCTAAGTAAGCACTAAGGCCGCTGCAAACCCCAAATAATAGTTTATCGTCAGGATCGCGGAAAACACGCTTCTCGTATTTTTTACCCGTGCTTCTTTTTTTGAATTCTTCCTCCATCTCCTCATCTTCAGAATCGATGTAGTCTTCTGGTTTTCCCATTATACCGATTACGGCATCTACGTCCTCGAGCACGATCACTTGCTTGTTATCTGTAATTCGCTCCGCAAAGAGTTCAGAAATTCTTAACTCTATATCTGCTATGATCTCATCTGCACTTTGATGTCCATCAAATGATGCGCGTATAGTTTTGAGGTATTTTTCCAGTGTAGAAAAGGCGTCTTCTTCTATGCTGAAAATGCGCCCGCCTATGTTTACGTTTATTGTCTTATTCATGATAGTCAGTTCTTGGTAATGGTTTGTTTAACTGCGAGAACCAGTTCATTCCAGGTTTGGCTCAATTCGCTTAGAAATTGTTCTCCTAGCTCAGTGAGCTTGTAGTATTTTCGAGGAGGACCCGATTTGGATTCCTCCCAGCGGTAGTCTAACAGACCCGCATTCTTGAGCCGAGTTAGCAAAGGATATAAAGTACCCTCCACTACAATGAGTTTTGATTCTTTAAGCTCGCCAATTATATCTGAAGGATACATTTCCTTCTGGCTGAGCAGCTGCAGAATCACAAACTCAAGGACTCCTTTCCGCATTTGCGCTTTTGTGTTTTCAATCTTCATATTGGAGTCGTTCTAATGTGTGAATTGGATGCTTGCAACCCTTGCCTAATGGGGTTGTGCATAATGCACCCGTTTTTGAATTTGCCATTTGTTTCGTTTGTTTAATGTTTAACCGATGCAAACATACTGAAATAATACAGTACTATGCAAAACAAAGTACCTTAATTTAACATAGTACTATTTGAGCGGTGCTAGCCGAGGATAAATGGTCGGTGGTAAACTTTTTTGAAACCTTCGTGGATGAACAGGGTATACTTTCAAGAAACTAGAACCCTTTACATGAAAAAGTTATTCTCATTATTGGTAGGCATTGCACTTGTTGCTCTAATCCAGTCCTGTTCAAGTGGACAAAAGCAATGCGCGGCATACACCAAGCATGACACGGGAAATCAACCGTCATATCACGAGGTGCAATAGAGAATTAAGCCTGCAAGCTTAAAATACACAAGACTGTTCTTTATAAGAGCGGTCTTTTTTGTTTCCTTTTAGCACGACTTTGCCAAACAGCTGGTTTTGTCATGATTTTTCCCACAGGCAAAAAGTCACGCCACAACCTCAAACCCTTCGATTTCAAGAATTCTACAAATATGCCATGCCTACAGCATGGGTTCGCACGGGTGGCGGAGCAGAGTTCGTCCTGTTGACATTACAACGCATAAGCACCTTCAAATTTTAAAGTTCACAAAAATCACTCTCTCAAGATATAGCTTGATATCGCACAGCAGCCGCATTTGCTCTGTTTACTAAAGGGACAGCCAGTTTACAATGCGTTATCAGCAAATTGATTTTTCCGAGTACTTGATAAGCCAACATAACATTATGTTAAGATTAACCTTAGCATTACGGAAGGTGAAGTGAGTCATATCTCGTTTAGTGAGAGGAGGTGGCCAAGTCTGCACGTTCGAACCAAACCGGACTCAGCAGATAGAATGCAGTTCACCGAAATTGGATCAACATCGTAAGAGTAAAATTTTGCCGCTTACGAAGAGATATAGGTAATTTCTTTGCTTTGTCGTTTTTTTTTTAGCTTCACTAAAAAGTGCTGAAATACAGTCGTTTTAGTACTAGTAAACCCTTAATATTTCAATCATGAAAACAAATACCAGCGTACTCACGCCACTTGTAGTTTTAATAGTGTCACTTCTCATGTTCTCTTGTACAAAAGAAGATATTGAAAGCCGACAGTTAACGAAAGTTGAGCAAAAAATCGATTTAGCTGTTGATGAAGGGAAGGCTTCTGAAGGTGGCAAAGTTACTATTCAATGCCAATCGACTTGTGATAATAGTCAATCAGATTGTATTATGGAAGGACAAGATCTTGTGGTTAGTTGCTCATGCACGGGGTGTACCATGATCCTAACAGTCCGAGATAAGCACGGTAATATTTTAGTAAATGAAGTAAAAGATTTGTCTTATGAAGTGAAGTATCTCGATTTCTTTCAAGAATTCATGGATGAACGCTTTGCAGGTGTTGCCTACGAAATTACTGAGGTAAGCATTGAGACCGGTGCTGATATGATTTCTGAACTTTACTCATATACGCTAGCCGATGGTGCCGATGGAACAATTCTTTACGCAGGAAAGGCTGACGGAACTACGGTAACTAAGATTGACTGCACAGGTTCATGTGGTTGTAAGGAGCAATACAATTTGGGTACCAATACTGCTTCATGCTCTTGCAGTGATTGTGTGATGTCGGTAACTACTGTTAAGAGCTAACGGCACTCATTGGATATTCTCTTTTGGCATTTTTTGAAAGCTCTGACCGCACCGCGTGGTCAGAGCTTTTTATTTAGTCGTGTAGATATTTATTTCAATGAAGATATCAAACAGATTTATACCGTTTTCAGCGCAAGCGATCCTATTAAAGTAACACTTCTGAATCTTGAGGTTAGCCATACTATCTTCTCTACTGCACTTGGAGGATAAGTTTTCTAACTTATAAATTTGATGCGAGCGGCTAGTGTTGTTGGGCAAATAAATTTCCGAAACTAAAAGCTACCTGCTAAGAATGGCTACTAGCAGTAGAGCATCGGCTTCCATCTAATCGTGATTTAAGAATGAATGCTTCGTCAAAATGCCTTTTGGAAATGTCGGGTTCTACTGATCTCCGCTCTCTGATGACAGATTAACGCCGTCATTGCACATTGGTCTCTGCAAGCTGACCTCTAAGAAATGCGTAATTTCGCGCCGTGAAAGCGGAGATAATTACGATAGGCGATGAGATTCTCATCGGCCAAACCATAGATACCAACTCAGCGTGGCTGGGTGAACAACTTCATTTAATAGGAGTTAAGCTCAATCGGATCGTTACCATTAGCGATACGCCCGAAGCTATTCTCGAATCCATTGATGACTCTTTTAATCAAGCTGACCTCATTCTGATGACGGGAGGCCTTGGGCCTACCCAAGATGATGTTACCAAAGAAACCTTAGCAGGCTATTTCGGGACTACCCTCGAGCGCAATCAGGACGTTCTTGATTCCATCGATTCGTACTTCGCATCGAAAGGATTGCAAATGCTCGAATCGAACCAAAAGCAAGCCGACCTTCCCAGAGACGCGAAAATTCTGCGCAACACCCGAGGCACAGCCATGGGTATGTGGTTTGAAAAGAACGGTAAAGTGTTGATCTCGATGCCAGGTGTTCCTTATGAAATGAAGGGAATCATGCGCGATCATGGATTGAGCATGATTCAAGACTTTTTCCCGACGAAGACCATCCTTCACCATACAATCCAAACTCAAGGGGTTGGCGAAAGTTTTTTAGCGGAAAAGATTAGCGATTGGGAAACTGCCCTAAGAAATGATGGTGTCGCACTGGCTTATTTGCCCTCGCCCGGCTTGGTTAAACTAAGGCTTTCAGCTTATGCTGAAAAGGGCAATAAAGAAATGGTCGCTGACAAAATAGCGCATTACATTTCAGAATTGTATAGGAGGATTCCCGAATATATTTTTGGCAGTGAGAAGGATACGGTTGCAAAAGCCATTCAAGACCTCTTCCAGTCTAGAGGTTTCACTTTGGCTGCTGCCGAAAGTTGCACAGGTGGATTAATCGCTCATGAAATAACCTCGATCCCAGGCTCATCCGCTCATTTTTTAGGCTCTATGGTTACATACAGCAACAAAGCCAAGATGGCTGTTTTGGATGTGAAGGAAGAGACGATTAAAAAGCATGGAGCGGTGAGCGAAGAAGTGGTGAGGGAAATGGCGGAGGGGGCCAGACACAAACTCGGTTCAGATTTCGCAATTGCCACCTCCGGAGTGGCAGGTCCGGATGGAGGTTCTGAAGAAAAACCCGTTGGAACCGTGTGGGTTTCAATTGCAGGACCAAAAAAAACCTTAGCAAAACGGCTTAATTTGGGCAAAAGTCGAGAGCGAAACATCAGAATATCAATGCTTACCGCCCTGAATTGGTTAAGGCAAGAAATTATTTCAGGAAGCTTTGATTAATAAGAAGATAATACCGTTATTTGCACCCCACTTTTTACACCCTAAAGGACAGTAATCATGGCGAAAGCATGTGAACTTACGGGCAAAAAAGCAATGGTTGGTAACAATGTTTCATTTTCGAACAGAAGAACCAAACGACGCTTTGAGCCAAATTTGATAAAGAAGAAATTTTACCTCACTGTTGAGGATAAATGGGTTGAACTTACAATTTCAACCTCAGCGCTTCGAACCGTTAACAAGATTGGAATAGCCAAGGCTTTGAAAAGAGCTAAAGAAAAAGGCTATTACAACGGAAAATAAGAGCATAAATGGCAAAGAAAGGTAACCGCGTTCAAGTTATTTTGGAATGCACCGAGCACAAAGAGACGGGTATGCCCGGAACTTCTCGTTACATCACTACCAAAAATAGAAAAAACACTCCAGACAGAATGGAGCTGAAGAAATACAACCGTATTTTGAAGAAGCAAACCGTTCACAAGGAGATTAAATAATACTGAGTCATGGCAAAGAAGACCGTAGCAACACTCCAGACAGGTGGCGGAAAGAACCACTCAAAAGTGATTAAGATGATAAAGTCTAAATCAGGTTCTTACAGCTTTCGTGAAGAAATCGTTACCAACGATAAAGTCGGCGACTTTTTCACAGAAGACAAGTAGTCCTCCACGTAAATATTTAGAGCCTTTTTCCATATTTCGGGAAAAGGCTTTTCGCGTTTAAACACTGCATTCATGGGGATATTTAATTTTTTCTCAAAAGACAAAAAGGAAAAACTAGACGAAGGTTTGGAAAAAACCAAGACGGGTCTTTTTTCCAAACTTACCAAAGCCGTTGCAGGGAAGTCCAAAGTCGATGAAGAAGTTCTCGATAATCTGGAAGAAGTACTTATTTCCTCGGATGTAGGAGTCAACACCACTCTCAAGATAATCGGTCGTATTGAAGAGCGTGTAGCCAAGGATAAGTACCTCGGAACGAATGAACTCGATAAAATCCTTCGCGAGGAAATAGCGGCACTCCTCGAAGAGAATAATTCAGGAGAGGATACAGAATACAACATCCCCGAAGGGCACAAACCATATGTAATCATGGTGGTCGGTGTGAACGGAGTTGGCAAGACAACGACTATTGGGAAACTTGCCCATCAGTTTAAGAAGATCGGAAAAAGTGTAGTTTTGGGTGCAGCCGATACTTTTCGCGCTGCAGCGGTAGATCAGCTTATAATTTGGTCAGAACGAGCGGGTGTTCCCATCGTTTCTCAAGGCATGGGTGCCGATCCCGCCTCGGTGGCTTTTGATACCCTTCAATCTGCCGTTACCCAAAATGCCGATGTGGTTTTGATCGATACTGCTGGTCGTCTTCACAATAAGATCAACTTGATGAATGAGCTAACTAAAATCCGTCGAGTGATGGATAAAGTCGTTCCGGGTGCGCCGCATGAAGTACTTTTGGTACTCGATGGGAGTACGGGGCAAAATGCGATTGAGCAAGCAAGACAATTTACCAAAGCGACCGAAGTCACTGCTTTGGCACTCACAAAAATTGACGGCACAGCCAAGGGCGGAGTCGTAATCGGAATATCCGATGAATTTAAAATTCCCGTGAAATACATAGGAGTTGGAGAAGGAATAGACCACTTACAAGTATTCAATAAATACGAATTTGTGGATTCTCTTTTTAGTTAGGAACGTGTAGGATGAAGACAAAAACTCTCAAGAAAAACAAGGTCAATGTAGTCACTCTCGGCTGCTCAAAGAATATCTACGACAGCGAGGAGATGATGGCCCAGCTCAATGCAAATAAGTACGATGTGGTTCACGAAAGTGACGACGGAGATGCCTCCATCGTCATTATCAATACCTGCGGATTTATCGATAATGCCAAGCAAGAGAGTATCGACACCATTATTCAATGGGCTGACGCCAAGGAGCGTGGGTTCGTAAATAAGGTCTACGTGACTGGATGTCTATCGGAGCGATACCGTGAAGACCTCGAAAAAGAAATTCCCGAAGTGGATGCCTACTTCGGTACGCGGGAGTTGCCGCGATTATTGAAAACACTCAAAGCAGATTACAAGCATGAATTGGTGGGCGAGCGATTGCTCACTACTCCATCTCATTACGCTTACTTTAAAATCGCGGAAGGATGCGACCGTCCGTGTTCCTTTTGTGCCATTCCGCTGATGCGCGGAAAACATAGATCAACTCCGATTGAAGAGTTGGTGAGAAGAGCCGAAAGTCTCGCGGCACAGGGTGTGAAAGAACTTATGCTTATTGCCCAAGACCTGACTTATTACGGCTTGGATATCTACAAAAAGCGAGAATTGGCCAAATTGCTTCAGGCCTTAGCCGATGTAGAAGGAATCGATTGGATTCGCCTGCACTATGCATTTCCGAGTGGTTTCCCAATGGAAGTGCTCGACGTGATGCGCGATCATCCCAACGTTTGCAACTACTTAGACATTCCACTTCAGCACGCTTCTACACGAATGCTCAAAGCGATGCGTCGAGGAATTACCCGAGAGAAGACGACCGAACTGATCCGCAAAATCCGCGAGCAAGTTCCTGGTATAGCTGTTCGAACCACTTTGATCTCAGGATACCCTGGCGAAAGCGAACAAGATCAAGCCGAAATGCTCGAATGGGTTTCCGAAATGCGATTCGATCGATTGGGAGTATTCACTTATTCTCACGAGGAAAACACACACGCGTTCAATTCGGAAGATGATGTACCTGAAGAAGTGAAAAAGGAGCGTTCTGAAGAAATCATGGAGCTTCAAAGCGGAATCTCTCATGAGATCAACCAAGAGAAAGTGGGCAAAACCTTCAAGGTGATGATCGACAGAGTGGAAGGAAACGATTACATCGGTCGCTCGGAATTTGATTCTCCCGAAGTGGACAACGAAGTGATTATTCCCAAGTCAACGGGTTATGCCCGAATTGGTGATTACGCTGACGTGAAGATTACGGCTTGTGCTCCCTATGATTTGTATGGGGAGTTGGTGAATTCTTAGATCCTTTCAAAGGGTGCATCATTTGGATTCTGCAGAGCATCCCTGATGTTCAGAATGAAAAGGTGAGAGTCTGTAAATTCATAATAGATCAAATAGTCTTTAAATATCAACATTCGAGTGCTTTGGTTCTCGCAGTGTAGACCGATTTCTGGAGTTTGCGAGATTTGATGAGTAGCATCCGTAATTAGTGACAGCAATCTTGAAGAATAACGGGTTGATTGGTTTCTGGAGATGAAGTAGTTGAGAATCTGCTTAAATTGATTTTCGGCATCACTAGACCAAACTATTTGTCTCCTAGCCATTTTGTCATTCCTTCAATTACTTCTTCTTGAGTTTTCGATTTTCCTTGCTTGATTTGTTCTCGGCTCTCCTTGACCATTAATACCTCATCATCAGAAAGTTTATAAGTTTTAAGTCGACTATCTAAAACAGTTTTGAGAAGCTCTAAAACTTCAACATCATCAGTGTTCCTGATCTCTTGAATTAATACATCTTGTTTTTTTTGAATATCGCTCATAGATTGAAGTTACGGATTTTTTGCTTTTCGATTTGGATTTTTTCGCATTTCATACTCAGCTTATGGCCTTGACAAAATCTCACGAAAGGGATAAGTTAAGGTCATTCATATCCTGACTTTCTCCAGAAAATTCACTGAAAGTATTTTCATGTTTTTCGTTTTCACATTATCAGTCCTCTTTACTTTCATCATACTTACCGTATGTTCTATAAATAGAGATAATTTTTTCAGCTAGTTCGTCTGCCTTTGCTTTAGAAACAGGGTCGGACTCATCTTTCTTAAAGTGGATTGAGTAATGCATTCGTATCGTAGTTTCATCAGGTCTTCTAAGACTCTTTGGTAAGTGCATGAAGTAATCCTTCATGATATCTTCAAGTAGCCCCTTATTTGTAATGCGATCCTTCAAATAACTCTCAAGTTCAATTAGATTTTCAGAAAACCCAATGAACCAAATGAGCTTGTCTGCATGTGTTTTTCGCTCATGATACTAATCTGATAATGAATTGGCTTGAAATCTAAAGTTGTCCTGAAGTGAAGATGAATGTTGTATTTCAGTTGTTTTTTTTGCATTTTCTAATGACTTATCAGCCACAATTAGAGCACAAACCGAAACGAGCAAAGCAAGAATTGAAATGAGCGTTATCCAGTCCGAAGGCGATTCCCCATAAAACTCCTCAATAAAGTAAAAGTCCATATCTGTTTAATTTGAAGTGAATATAGGTTTGTCGCTTTGGAGTTTTGTTATTGATTTAGGCTCATGAAGTTATTTAAGTGTGATCCGATTTGCTGAAAAATTTAACTGCTGTAAACACTCCAGAAGTGTATTACCGACTAGAATGTATTATGAATAGATAGCCATTCTATTGGGTTCGCCTTTTATAGATTTGAGACAGGTATCCGCTGAATCTCTATACTTGACAAGACGACCTATGTGATTTGCCCGTTCTTGACGTAGCAGCGAATAGACTCTTCGCATTTCCCTAAGATGTATGTACACTTGCTTACAAAAATTATTGTCTACTCTTCCGTTTTTAAGATGCCAATCATCAATTGAATCGACGATCTGATTAACAGAATTTTCCCAATAATGAATATTGTGCGCATCGACTGTATTAGAATCTCCTATATTGAATGCGGCTTCTCTAATCCGTTCAATGTAAAAGAGGATCTGTTCCTTAATCGGCATACTTAGGCTCATCTGATCAAAGATTTCCTTGTCTTGGTCTGAGCTGTCTGTTCCGTATCGAGGAAAATCAGATAATTTGGAAACCAGACTGCGATATAAGTCTAAATTTATGTTGCATCGAAGTATATAACCTTCCACTTCATGATCAAACTTCACAGCTAGCTCTTTCAATTCCGAAATAGGAACTATTAATCTTCTTAATTTCTTTGGGTCAGACTTTTGTTTGCGATTAAGAAATCTTCTAAAATTGGATAATTCATACCATCTAGAGTTATCAAGTGAACTGAACAAATTGGTATGAATTATTGGCCCCTTCCAGTAATAATCTATAAGTGAGAACGGCTCATCTCCATTTACTTGTTTTTTTAGGAAGTCAATGTGATCACTTATAACATTAGAAAATTTCTCAACGTTAGAGCACAATAGGTCATACACTTCAATTCCATAGTCTAAATCTTTTGACTGATTTCGTCTTTTATTAACCCAAGACGAAATTCTCTAGAAAAAACCCGACCATGACACCAATAAGTACTGTACCAACTTGAAACCATTCTGTATGCTTGAATAGATCCTTCAGTACATAGAAAGCTTCACTCATTATTTGTCCTTTGCCCAAATCTAATCAATTCTCACTTTCACTTTTATTGCAAAGTTGAGTCTGATTCAAATGAATAGAATCGCTACTAGGCTAAAGTGACAAATGATTTCAAATGAACAAATGTCGATGAGAATTGCCGTGCTACTGGACGCTAAAATTTGGAAAAGAATCTGCGGTCTCTTTATTTAATAGGTCTCTTCAGAGCCTTCAGGGTTCATATTATCTACCTTTTCAGTTGAGCCAAAAATTCCCTCGAACTCATCACGGGAATTTCCGAAAAGTGAAAATCGGCAACATCCTCGGTGATGATGGTATCACATTTTGCGTCCAATGCTGCGTAGTATTCGAACCCATCTTCAAGATCCAAGACTTTGGGATCGTTTAGCGCTTGAAGCACCGATTTTTCCAACGAGCTGGCTATCTGAATATGGCCGCACAAGATTTTGATTTTTTCTTTCGCCTTTTGCGATCCACATTTCTTTTCAGCGAAATAGAAGGCTATCGCCAAACAGATAGGAGATGTGAAAAGACTTATATTCTTCTTTGAGTCGAGACTTAGAATGCGCGCGGCCGTATCGAATAGTGGATATTCCTTATTGAGAACTGCTACCAGAATATTGGCATCGATAAAGATTCTCATTTTCGAGACTTCATGAATTCATCCTTCGATGCCTTTCGTCCACGCTTTTTGTATTGCACTTCTCCCTCAGCTACCTGATTAACCCAATCTGAAATTGGAAATTCATCTAGGAACTTGTAATCGCCCGAAGAAATCTTTTGATACAAGAATTCCGTTAGTCGTGAAAGACTGATATTATGAGCTTCTGCGTAGGCTTTTGCACTATCTATCACTTCTTTATTGAAGGATAAGGTAATTTTTGCATCCATCATTTTTATTTATACTACAAATATATAGAAGTATACGTAGAATTAAATTTCAATGGATTATCTGTAAATTAAGATTGCGGCTTTCCACCCCCTCCTCTCCTGATAACCATCGGGAGAGTTACGCCCGCGAGCGGGGGACAAGTATCTTGTCAATGTCAAAATCGCACAATTTTGAATGAGCTTTTCACATTTTGATAATTTGTTTTTTCACGAATTTTTTGAATACAACGTAACCCCCACTGGCGGAGGTGCCGATGAACGAGCTGGGGGTGGTTCATAGACTAACTTCCTACCCTGCTAAAACCCTCATTTTTTCCGATATTCACCGCCTCAAAATAAACCTCCATGAGCGACGACAAAAAAGTCATATTCTCCATGGTGAAGGTCAATAAGACCACACCTCAGGGAAAGCAGATATTAAAAAACATATACCTCTCCTTTTTCTACGGAGCCAAGATCGGAATCCTCGGTCTCAACGGCTCTGGAAAATCGACGGTTTTGAAGATTATCGCTGACCTCGATGAGGCTTACAAAGGCGAAGTGGTTCGTTCTCCGGGGTACACCCTCGGCTACCTTCCGCAAGAGCCCGATTTGGATGAAACCAAAACGGTGAAGGAAATCGTGATGGAAGGGGTGAAGGAAATCACCGATGTGCTTCAGGAATACGAGGACATCAACAACAAGTTCATGGACGAAGAGATCATGAACGATCCCGACAAAATGGAAAAGCTGATCGACCGCCAGGCCGAAGTGCAGGAGCGCATTGAATTGCTCGGAGCCTGGGAGTTGGACATGAAGCTCGAAATTGCCATGGACGCGCTCAGAACGCCCGAAGGTGATACACCCATTAAAAACCTTTCGGGAGGGGAACGCCGTCGAGTGGCACTTTGTCGCTTGCTACTTCAGGAGCCCGACATCCTTCTGCTGGATGAGCCTACTAACCACCTCGATGCCGAGTCGGTGATGTGGCTAGAGCAGCACTTGCAGCAATACAAGGGAACTGTATTGGCCGTTACTCACGACCGTTACTTCCTCGATAATGTGGCAGGATGGATTCTCGAACTAGATCGTGGTGAGGGAATTCCGTGGGAAGGAAATTACAGCTCATGGCTTGACCAAAAGTCAAAGCGATTGGCCCAAGAAGAGAAACACGAAAGCAAGCGTCGCAAGGAATTGGAGCGCGAGCTGGAATGGGTGCGGATGAATCCAAAAGGTCGCCAAGCGAAGAACAAAGCACGTATCGCCAATTACGATAAGATGATGGCCGAAGGGACAAAAGACAAGGAGCAACGAATTTCCCTTGCCATCCCTAATGGGTCGCGTCTCGGTAACGAAGTAATCGAAGCCGTGGATGTGTCGAAAGGCTACGGTGATAAATTGCTTTACGAAGGACTCAACTTTAAATTACCGCCTGCGGGTATCGTTGGGATTATCGGGCCAAACGGAGCTGGTAAAACCACGCTTTTCCGTATGATCATGGGAGAAGAGAATCCTGACTCTGGTGAATTCAAAATCGGAGATACGGTAGATATTGGATACGTGGATCAACAACACGACGACCTCGATCCCGAGAAAACGCTTTTTGAAGTGGTATCTGGTGGAACGGAGTTTTTGGAAGTTGGTGGCGAGAAAGTTAATTCGAGAGCCTACTGCTCAAAGTTCAACTTCAGCGGCCCCGACCAGAACAAGAAAGTCGGAGTACTTTCTGGTGGAGAGCGAAACCGCCTTCACCTAGCGATGACTTTGAAAACGGAAGCCAACGTGCTATTGCTCGATGAGCCGACCAACGACATTGATGTAAACACCTTGCGTGCCTTGGAAGAGGGAATCCAGAGTTTTGCGGGTTGTGCCGTAGTCATCTCTCACGACCGCTGGTTCTTGGATCGTATCTGCACGCACATACTCGCCTTTGAAGGAGACTCACAAGTGTATTATTTCGAGGGATCTTTTAGCGAATACGAAGAGAACAAGAAGAAACGATTGGGTGATGTTTCGCCGAAGAGGATTAAGTACCGGAAGTTGGTGCGGGGGTAGTAGCTATTCTGTGGTAGCTAGTTACTAGTAGCTGGCTATTAGCACTTAGTTGCCTTTGAAATTCTGATAAATTGCGAAATTGCCGAAACCGAATTGGCAACCTGAAACCAAAAAGCGCTAGCAGCTATAGATTAACGACTACCTACTAATTGCTAAAGACGAGCTACCAGCTACTAAAGACTAAATAATGCCAAATACCCCCAAAGGAACCCGAGATTTTTTACCCGATGTTGTGCGGAAACGCAATTACATTTTCGGGACGATACGCGCGGTTTTTGAGAAGTACGGTTACCAGCCGATTGAGACTCCCGCGATGGAGAACTTAGAAACGCTCACGGGGAAATACGGTGATGAAGGGGATCGGTTGATTTTTAAAATTCTTCAGAGGGATCAAAAGCTTCAGAGTGCCTTATCGGCAAATGCTGAGACAGCAATAGGTGATTCGGGAAAAAGACCAGAGAAAGGCCTGGCGGACATGGCCCTCCGTTACGACCTCACCGTGCCATTCGCGCGCTTCGTCGTTCAGCACCAAAATGAATTGACTTTTCCTTTTCGGCGCTACCAAATCCAGCCGGTGTGGAGAGCGGACAGACCACAGAAAGGCCGCTACCGCGAGTTTTTTCAGTGCGATGCCGATGTGGTGGGAACAGATTCACTGCGTTGCGAAGTAGAGTACTGCCAGATTTTCGATGAGGTATTTGCCAAGCTGGGATTGCCCGTTGAGATTCGTCTCAACAACCGAAAGTTACTGGCGGCTTTGGCCGAATACATTGGTGAGAAAGACCGTTTGGTGCCAATGACCATCGCCATCGATAAGCTCGATAAGATGCCGATGGATGCGGTGTTGGAAGATTTGCGAAAGCAGGAATTCCCCGAAGCTTCTATCGAAAAGCTCAAAGGCTTTCTAGAAATCGCAGCGGAGAAATTGCCGAATGCGGAAATGCTCGATCGAGTGGCGACGCTTTTGGGCGAAAGCCAAGAAGGTCAAAAGGGTATAGAGGAACTTCGATTTATATTGGAAAAAATTGGAGATCTCGGGATGGAATCAGCCAAAGTCGTTTTGGACTTGAGCCTGGCCCGTGGTCTGAATTATTACACAGGCGCCATCTTCGAGGTGCGGCCATTGACGGAAAGTCAAGTAGGTAGCATTTGTGGTGGCGGACGCTACGACGACCTGACGGGAATCTTCGGAATGAAGGGGATGTCGGGAGTTGGAATCTCTTTTGGAGCCGATAGAATCTACGACCTTCTCGAAGCCGAAAATGGTTTTCCCGATAAGGAGACCGAAGGCACGAAACTGCTCTTTGTGAATTTTGGCGAAAGCGAAGCCGACTACTGCCACAACGCGCTGGTGAAAATTAGGAAGGCAGGCATTCGCGCAGAGCTTTACCCCGACGGGGCGAAGATGAAGAAGCAGATGAAATACGCCAACGACAAGCAAATACCTTTTGTAGCGCTAGTGGGGGAAAATGAGATGCAGAGCGGCCACCTTACCCTCAAAGACATGGAGAGCGGCGAGCAGTTTGCCCTCGATATCGATGAGCTTATCCAAAAACTAACTTGATGCTACACGCTATTTCCGATGATTATTTGACCTTAGATAAAGTAGACGAGATCATCCGTTCGGGCGCGAAGTTGGAGCTGAGTGAAGGAGCGAAGGAGCGAATTATAAAGTGCCGAGCATATTTGGACAAGCGGATGGCCGATTCAGATGCCCCGATTTACGGAATCAACACGGGATTTGGGTCGCTGTGCAATAAGACAATTGACAAAAAAAGTCTGGGTCAACTCCAACAAAATCTCGTCACCTCCCACGCGGCAGGAACGGGCAAGGCCATACGCCCAGAGCTGATTAGATTGATGCTTTTGCTAAAAATTCAAGGCTTGTCTTACGGTCATTCTGGAGCTACACTAGCATTGGTGGAGCGATTGATTTGGCACTTCAACAACAATATACTTCCCGTGATTTACGATCAAGGTAGCCTGGGAGCTTCAGGTGATTTGGCTCCGCTAGCCCACTTGGCCCTGCCATTGCTAGGTCTTGGTGAAGTTTGGGAGAAGGGTGAGAAGCGACCTACGGCGCAAATTCTGGCCAATTACGGCTTGGCACCTTTGGCTTTGCAAAGCAAGGAAGGCCTCGCCATGCTCAACGGCACGCAGTTTATGAGTGCTTTTGGGGTAGCCATTTGCTTGGAGGCAAAACGACTACTCGATATGGCCGATTTAATTGGCGCTACGTCGCTAGAGGCTTACGATGGCCGACCAGAACCGTTTAACGATGCGGTTCATGTGGTTCGTCGTCAGCCTGGACAAAGGGTGGTGGCCGAGCATATCCGCACCCTTCTTGGCGACAGCGAGAATTTCTACAAGGCCAAGGCCCACGTTCAAGATCCTTATAGCTTTCGCTGCATTCCACAAGTTCACGGAGCAGCCCGCGATGCGGTGAATCACTGCCTGAGCGTTTTTGAGAATGAGATCAATTCGGTGACCGACAACCCTACCATTTTCCCCGACACGGATGAGATCATCTCAGCGGGAAATTTCCACGGGGAGCCGCTGGCGCTTGCGCTTGATTTTATGGCGATAGCCATGGCCGAGATCGGTAGCATTTCCGAAAGGAGGGTTTATAAATTGGTAAACGGCCAACGTGGCTTGCCCGATTTCTTGGTAGCCAACCCTGGATTGAATTCGGGGTTTATGATTCCACAGTATACCGCCGCCTCGATCGTGAGCAAGAACAAGCAGCTTTGCACACCCTCTTCGGTAGATACCATCGACTCTTCCAACGGTCAGGAAGACCATGTGAGCATGGGAGCCAATGGCGCAGTGAAGGCATTGGAAGTCATCGAAAACGTGCAGACTGTTTTAGCGATTGAGTTGCTGAATGCTTGTCAGGCGCTTCATCTTCGGGGTATCAAAGGCTGTGCTACTTCTATTCAAAAGCTCTATGCGAATTACCGCGAAACGGTTCCAGCGATAGAACACGATCAGGAAATGTATCCCTTGATTGCGGGGAGTAAAAAGTTTTTGGAGGGGATTTCGGTGAATGACTTTCTTGGAAGGAAATGAGAGAAGTAAATCAATAATGAATCCAATCCCCTGAAAGCTTTGGTAGAGAACTTGAAATGATAGCCGAACAGAACATTTTTGATTCTTAATTGCTCATTTATAATTGAACATTGCGCATTCCTAATTTTTAATTGATCATTTCACATTGAATAGCCAATTCTTCAAAGTCATCTGTTTCCTGAGTTTGCTCAACGCCTCCTACGGAATTGTTTCGGGAGTTATGGGGGCCATTGCTCCGCCAGACGTTGACCAAGCTTATATCGACGGTTTTTCAGAACAGCTCGATAAGTTCGAATTGCCCATAGAAGACCTGCGCGATGAGGTAGAGACATACTACTTGAATCTTATGCTGAATATGGGAAACATAGCTGCGGCCAATTTTCTTTTCTTCGGAATTGAGATGATCGGTGTCATCCTTATGTTTCGTTTGAGTAGAATCGGTTTCGTGCTTTATGCCGCTTCGCAAATTGGCTTGGCGTTCGTTCCGCCTGTTTTCGCAGGTTTTGGCCAATTTGGAACTTCTGTATTGGTGGCCACGCTCATATGGAATTTGATTTGGGTCGTGATTTATGCTTTTCAGGTCAAGAAATTTCCCAAGTTGTGAAGAAGATTTACCTCTTTTCGGGGATGGGAGCCGATAGCCGACTTTTTAAAAACCTCGGCCCTATTGAAGGCTACGAGATTATTCCATTGCCTTATATCCATCCGCAACAGTCGAAGACTCTTGGTGATTACGTCGCGCTCCTGGCTGATCATTACACATTCGAAGAGCCCTATCTTCTGGGAGGAGTTTCCATGGGTGGAATGATTGCTCAAGAATTGGCTCAACTTACGAACCCCAAAGGTTTGATTCTCATTTCGACGATCACTTCGCGATCGAATATGCCTTTTCTTTTTGAATGGGCACGGCCACTTCGATTGGTGCTACTCTTCAACAAGCGAGTGCTTGAGGCTTTTGCCAAGTTTGCAGATCTGTTTACCCAGAAGTCTCCCGAAGGACGAGAGCTGTTTCTAAAAATGCTACATGACTCCGATGCTGATTTTATGCGATTTGGAGCGAAGTCTGTTTTGGAATGGGAGCCACCAAAAAACACGCTTCCAACGGTGCGCATTCACGGGACGATTGATCGAGTGTTTCCCGCATCAAAAATTACCGACGCAGCAATGATCGAAGGAGGCAATCACTTTATGATTTTTGAGAAAGGGGAGGAGATTACGGAGATTCTATCCATGAGACTTGAAATTCTTTTGACAGATCAAGGTTAATTTATTTCAGCCTGTTACCATTCATTGCCTCTTGATCGCCGTTCATATAATAATTTTTTCTCCGTCCATTTTAATGCAACAACTTTGTGCCGCAATACAGTAATAGTTGTTGCGTTTATCGTTCAACCCTCAGAATATTGTTGTCTTTATGATCAACAATAAAATTAAACCAAAACGTCACTCATGAGATTTATCACCCTCTTACTTGTGCTTTCCAGCGCTGTAGCAATGGGCCAGTCCAAGTATACCCTCAGCGGCTACCTGCGGGATTCCGATAATGGCGAAGGCCTGATCGGTGCCACCGTTTATGTAGATGAGATCGCATCGGGAACTACCACCAACCTCTATGGGTTTTACTCCATCTCATTGCCCGAAGGCACTTACAACATTACCTTCAATTACCTAGGCTATGAAGCACTGGTAGAAACGTTTGAACTAGCGGCCGATCGAACCTTCGACATTGAGATGATGCCCGATCGAGAGCTGCTGCAAACGGTAGAAATTACCGCAGAGAAGGCCAATGAAAATGTGAGCAATCTCGAAATTGGCGTTGAGCGAATGGACATAAAAATGGTCAAAGGCATTCCCCAGTTTATGGGAGAGGTGGACATCATTAGAAGTATTCAGCTCTTGCCCGGAGTATCTACAGTAGGCGAGGGCGCCACAGGATTCAACGTTCGTGGTGGAAATATCGATCAAAATCTGATTTTATTGGATGAGGCTACGGTTTTTAATTCCTCTCACCTCTTTGGGTTTTTCTCCATTTTCAATGCCGATGCTGTGAAGGACTTAACGCTTTACAAGGGTGGCGTTCCAGCCAGGTATGGTGGCCGTCTTTCGAGTGTTTTGGACGTTCGTCAAAAAGAAGGAAACTCAAAAAAGTTTGAAGGGAATGCTGGAATAGGATTGGTATCGAGTCGACTGATGCTCGAAGGGCCCATCATCAAAGACAAGATGTCTTTCATGGTCGCGGGTCGCCGTTCTTATGGTGATCTCTTGCTCCCACTTTTCAACGAAGATTTTCGCGGCGATCAACTTTTCTTTTACGATGTGAACGCTAAGCTCAACTACAAAATCGATGACAAGAATCGAATTTACGCATCGGCTTACTTTGGCGCCGATCGCTTCCGATTTGGAGATGATTTTGAAAGCTATTGGGGAAACAATACCGCCACCGTTCGGTGGAATCACCTCTTCAATCCACGCTTGTTCTCTAACTTTTCGGCCATATATAGCGACTACGAATATTCCCTAGGCGTTCCCGAGGGTGTGAATGCATTCGAGTGGGAAGCGGGAATTAGAAATACCGCTCTTAAAGCAGATTTCTCTTTCTTCCCCAATATCAAGAACACGATTGAGTTCGGCGCTCAAGCCACGAACTACGCTTTTTCGCCAGGTCGCGCTGCGGGATTGGGAGATGAGTCCATTTTCAATGTAGTGGAAGTTCAGGGAGAAAATGCCCTAGAGGTAGCCGCTTACATTGGCAATAAGCAAATCATCAACGATCGACTCTCTGTCGAATATGGTTTGCGGTACAGTCACTTCATGAACTACGGTGAGCGCGATGTCTTCCTCTACGAGAATGACAACCCCACTTCCGATCAGGCGATTATTGACACCGTTAATTTTAGTTCGGGAGAAGTCATTGCCGATTTTGGTGGTTTGGAACCGCGATTTGCCATAAACTACACCTTCTCCGAAAGGTCTTCCATCAAGGCGGGTTACAACAGAATGAGGCAATACGTGCAGTTGGTGTCCAACACTACAGCAGCTACGCCAGTTGATATTTGGACGCCTGCCGGCAAATACGTCGAGCCTTCCATTGCCGATCAAATTTCGGTGGGTTACTTCCGTAATTTCGATGACAATATGTATCAAGCTTCGGTGGAAGTGTATTACAAGGATTACCAGAACCTGCTTGACTACAAAGACAATGCGCAGCTTTTGCTAAACAACAGTTTGGA
>Ga0222659_1000514_pt1 | contig 22093 bp, 24 predicted proteins | sample AntAcemetagen547_FD_179850 | JGI IMG/M metagenome (GOLD analysis project Ga0222659, IMG submission 179850) | Saline water microbial communities from Ace Lake, Antarctica - #547 | ecosystem: Environmental > Aquatic > Non-marine Saline and Alkaline > Saline | place: Antarctica: Ace Lake...
ATCCCGGAAGTCGGTCACCATCGTACATCATCCGAACCTGAAATTCTAGGTCGTTGACCACACCCCAAAGGAACGTCTGGCCCCCGAATCTAGGGACTTACGGCCTCTAACAGACTGTCCGGTTTTGAACAGGCGACAAATCCGGTTTTGAACCGTCGCCGACAACTTCGGAGAAATGAATTGAAACTACGCGGGAATGAAGGATGATTTTCTCGGTATGAACCAGAACGAACCGCCGCCGCCTGATCCGATCCCCGAAACGGAAGTTGAGTCACCCCCGACGGCACCGGAAGCTAACACGACACCGCCACAGCTCACGCCAGCCAAGTCTGCCTTCGGCGACAATATGGGTTCCGAGCAATGGGCGATGTTCCTGCATCTGTCCCAACTGGCTGGTTTTGTCCTGCCGGGAATGGGTTTTGCTGCGCCAATCGTGATTTGGCTGGTTCAGAAGACTCCTTTTCCTGAGTTGGACGCGCACGGGAAGATGGTGTCCAACTGGATGATTTCGGTGCTGATTTACTCAGTGCTAGCGGGGTTGATCATGATGATAACCTGCGGAGTTGGGATAGTGCTGTTCGCGCCGTTGGTCGTTCTGGCAACGGTGTTTCCCGTAATAGGTGCCATGAAGGCCAAAGATGGTGTGTTGTGGCCATACCCGCTGACAATCCCGATCATTAAGTGAGCGGCATTTTCGAGGGTATTGTTAAGAAATGGGGCGGAGCTCCCTAAAAGGCTAAAGCTTGCTCTGAGCGTTTCGCGAGACAGTCTGCTGTCAGCGGCGTGATTTAAAAAGCGAGTATGTCGAGACCGTATTGAACATCAATTTAGCTTTCGACTGCGGCACTCCGTAGGCGATCATGATTTCGTAATAGAGGCGATCCGCCTCAGCGCGGCTGACGCCCGGTTGGGTAAATAGCCAATCATGGAAAACAGCAGACCACGTATCTCGGGATTTCACGCTATCTCCCAAGTTTGCCTTAATATAGTCGGGAGCGGTGATACCGTTGGAAGTGTATCCTTTCGGGATGATCCATCTTCTCCCGTTCAGGTTGACCGGCCAGTTGCGCATCACTCTGTAGTGGCCGTTTGGCAGGCGCTTCAAGACCGGAGCTGACGGTTTATTTCCGGGTGTCACGGTGACTGGTTGGCCAACCATTCCAGCTCGGTTACTCGAGGCTCGGTCGGGTGTGTTTGAATATCCGGGAATAGAAGGGTATGCTCCGCATCCGCTGAGGATGAGGGGGAACAGAGTGGTGGCGGCGTAAAATAGAATTTTCAAAATAAGAGTTGTTTCCCTGTCATAGTCCCGAAAATGAAGGCGGGATGTAAGTTTGGCGAAGCGAAGTTAATCAGTCTATGCACGGGATCAAGCGAATCCTAGCAGCCTGTCGGACTAACTTAATCCGGCAAATTTATTTTATAAATTGAGGTGAAATCGCACCGACCTCTCTTCAGGTATTGCACTGCTAGGAATATCTTCCGCTGGAATCCGCCATCGTTCAAGATCGCGATATGGCGCATTGATAGCAGCGAGTATTCTCATTGGTTCCTGTTATCAGGTCGCGTCAGTCTTGTTTTTTGCGATTGAGTCGAGGAGTCCGTTGACGAAGCGGCCTGAATCGGTTGTGCCGAAGCGTTTCGCGAGTTCGATCGCCTCGTTGATGATCACTTTGGGAGGCGTATCGGTTTTCAAGAGTTCGTATGTGCCAAGCCGCAGGATGGCGCGGTCTACGGGATCGATGCGCTCGGGCGTGTAGTTTTCGACGATGGTTGAAAGCTTCGCGTCGATTTCCTCTTTGGCCACGACCACGGCGTCGACCAGGGAATCCGTCCGTTCACGCAGGGCGGTGATTTCGGACTTGGACTGGCGGATTTTTGCGAGGTCCACTTGTTCGGGGAATTTCTCAGGGTCCTCGACCATGCGGAGTCGGTCGGAAATGCGTTGCAAGCGGCGGACCGAGGCGGCGACAGCTTCGGTTCGGGCTTTCAAAGATGGGTAGTCTTCTGCGGACTTGAGAAACTGGGCGCGATTGAATTCGAGGTCGCGATCGATCTTGAAAAAGCTTTCGAGGGCACTTTCGAATTCATCCGCGACGTCGCTGTCATCGCGATCCTTGGGAATACGTTCGAGCTTGGTAAAAGCAATGCTCCATGCGGATTCCAAGGAAAGCAACCGGTTCAGTTCCAAGAGCATGCCCTCAGCGGCAGGAACGGCAGCCAGGTGAGGAACCGCGGATTGTGAACGTTGCACAAACTCCGTGAGTCTGGTTTCCCGCCCATGAGCCAAATGGTGGATAGTGCGGAAAGTCGCGACGAGCAGGTTCCGGCGATCCGTTTCGGTAATGGATTGCCAGAATGCGTCACGCAGTAAGATTGGCGAAGCCCCTCCTTCAAGGTCGGAGCAGTAGAGAAACTGGATAGTGGCTTCCCTGATTTGCCGGCGCGTTGGCATCTGGTTATTTGGTTTTCCTCGGGATGGAATGGGGCATCGTCTTCTCGATTTCGGAGAAAATACCGATCATTCCTGCTGCGGCTTTCGCTGCCTCGCGACCCCGGTTCATCGTAGCGGCAATACAACGGGCGTATGCCTGTTTTTCGTTTTCGACCAAAAGAACTTCGTGAACGATCGGGGTCCTGTTCTCAACAGCAAGTCCCTGAAGGGCGGTGGTCACGGAGGCAGCCACAAGGTCGGCATGTTGTGTGTCGCCACGAATGATCAGTCCCAATGCGATCACACATTTGGTTTCCTTGCGGTCCAATACGGAAGCTACCGTAACGGGTATTTCAAAGGCACCGGGCACCCGGATGAGATCGATTCGCGCCATCGGAATCAGCTCACCAAGTTCTTCGATAGCATTTTCCACCAAGGAGTCGGTGAATTTTTCATTGTATTTTGAAGCTACAATACAGATTCGGACTTTCTGACCGATGATCCGTGGCTTGGGCTGCAACGCAGTGGACATTCAATGGCTATGGAGGCAACCGGAAAAAATGTCAACAGGCGTAGAGTAACAATCGTTCTTTAAGATCCTTCTTCGATTCCAATTGTGTTGGTTTGGGCTTTACCCCCTAGCTTTGGAGTTTACACAGGGGGGGCCGTGGAAAGGACCGCGGATCATTCATTCACTCAACCAAACACAATTCTCAAATGGATATTCAAATTGCAACGCTCTGCGACTTTGCCGCCGACTACAACGGCAAGCTGGTGATTTCAGGAACTTTCGACACCCTCGCGGCACGTGCGCTCCCGGTCGTTCATCCCGCATGTGCCCTTGCGCTGCGCTTTTGCTTCATGCAGGAGGACGTCGGACGGCACAAACTCTCAATCAACATCATCAATGAAGACGGGGAGTCGCTCGATCCCAAGAATATGCCTATCGAGCCGGAGTTCGAGGTAAAGCTTCCGAGCGGAGTGCCTTTCAATACACGAAACATCGTGATGAATCTCCAGGGTCTGCGTTTCCCCGAAGACGGGATCTATTCAATCGATATCGGTTGCGATGGTGAAATGCTCATGCGCTTGCCTTTGCGTGTGGTTAAAGTGAACCAAGAGAGCTGAAGCCGTTTTTTGCAATCAGTGATTGCGAAAGTGCGAAGGGGAGGTTTCCTATCAGTTATGAAAAGACAATATTCCTGTGCGCTGATCACAGGTGGTTCGTCAGGCCTGGGTGCGGAGTTCGCGAAGCAGCTTGCCGGTAGCGTCGACCGGATGATTCTGGTTGCGAGGCGTCCGGCGAGATTGGAACAAATCGCGGAGAGCATCAGGGAATCAAATCCTGATACTGCTGTGATGGTGGTCGCGGCTGATCTTTCGAAATCCGATGAGCGGGAAGCGCTTGTCGAAAGAGTGGGTCAGGCTGGCTTTGTTCCTGACATGCTGATCAACAACGCGGGACTTGGCGATTACGGGGAGTTCAAGACCGCCAAATGGGAGGATCTTGATAAGATGCTCAGGGTCAATATCGAGGCGCTGACGCATCTGAGCCATCTGTTCGCGCCGGAAATGATCAAACGTGGTGCCGGGGTGATTTTAAATGTTTCCTCTCTGGCCAGCACTCTTCCGATTCCCGATTTTGCGGTTTATGCTGCGACGAAGGCCTACGTCAGCAGTTTTAGCGAAGCATTGAGAATCGAACTGAAAGAGCATGGAGTCAGTGTGATGTCACTTTGTCCGGGGCCGGTGAAAACCGAGTTTGGCGAAGTGGCGCGGCGTGAAGGTGAATCAACGGGGATGCCTCCTGCCCACAAGAGTTTCTACGTTTCGAAAGAACAGGTTGTCGCGGAGGCGCTTCGTGGGATCGATCATGACAAGGCGAGGGTTTTCCCCGGGCTACAAATTGCTGCTTCGGGCCTGCTGATTGGAGCGCTTCCTCTGGCTGTTTTGCGCTTGTTGATGAATCGCAGGCCGAGGAGGTGATTTCATTTGGCTTCACAAAACTTTCCCGGGCCTTAGGATAACGTCGTGCGCCGTTCCTTTTCCGTAATTCTCGCTTCAACGCTCTTCTTGGCCTTTTCCCAATGCACTCCGGTCGGCCCACCTGCCGGATCGGCTCCCAGAACAGAGGGAACGATTTCCACATCGGCGATGTTGCGAAGTGTGAACCTGAAAGTCGATATGGTTGCCAAGGGGACGCATGGCAGAAAGGTCGTAAGACGGATGAATCCCCGGTATATCACGATTCATAGCACGCAGAATTACACGGCGGGTGCGGAGAGGCATTCACTTGCTTTGAAACGCGGGGCATTGCGCTCGCGCAAGTCCCGCACTGGAAACCGGATTGGATATCTGATTTGGCATTTTACGGTAGACCAGAGAGTTGCGATTCAGCATATGCCCACTTCCGAGCAGGGAGAACATGCGGATTTCGGCGGGCCGGGAAATTTGTATTCGATAGGAATCGAAATGTGCGAAGAAACGGGATCCGACAAGCGTGCAACCATCGAGCGCACAGCGAAATTGACTGCCGTGTTGATGAAGAAGCACGGGATTTCATTGAGAAATGTGGTTCCTCACTACCATTGGCCGAGAAGGGGGAAAAGACCGCCGAATAAGAATTGTCCGCACTTTCTTTTGGATAACGGAAAGCCGGGCCGCAAGTGGCAGTGGTTTCTGGGTCGGGTGAATTCCTACTATCAGCGACTCGAATAGCATGGATGAGACTGGCAACTACGGTAGTCCGGGGAATGATCACACCGTCCTCGAACCGGGAGTGAATTATGTATGTCAGCGCTGCACCGCGTGCTGCAAATGGCCGGGTGATGTGCGCATTGAAGATCAGGATGTGACCTCGATTTCTGCATTTCTGAATATTGCCGAAAGCGAGTTTATCGCGAAATTCACGAGGCTGCGAAGCAATCGGCAAGGTCTGTCACTCATCGAAAAGGAGAACCACGAATGTGTGATGCTGGATGGAGCTTCGTGCCGGATACATCCGGTCAAACCCTCACAATGTGCTGGTTTTCCGAATAAGTGGAACTTTCCCGGTTGGAGGGAGGTTTGTGAAGCTATTCCGGTTTCCACTGACCCGAAAGAATGATTTTTTTGATTTTCCGGTTAGATAGAAGTCGCCAGTTCAATTCAGTTGTGCCAAAATAATCTCAAAAGAAAACCCGTAATTTCTATCTAGACCCAAATATGGCAGCAAAGAAAGAACCCAAACTATCAAACCCGAGAATCCTTATCGTTACGCCGGAGATTACCTATCTTCCGGCGGGTATGGGAAACATGGCTCAACGGATGTCTGCCAAAGCAGGTGGTTTGGCAGACGTTTCAGCCTCTTTGGTATCGGCACTATTCAACCTCGGAGCCGACGTGCATGTCGCGATGCCGAACTACCGAAAGCTTTTCCAAGGTGATATTTTCAATTTTCACGAGAAGGAGTTGAAGAAGTATCACGAGGTGCTTCCCGAGGCTCACATCCACCTCGCGGAGGACCGGATTTTTTATTACAGGGAGAGGGTTTATAGCAACCACTCGGACGAGGCGATGCGTATCGCGATGGTTTTCCAGCGGGAGGTTATCAACCACATCGTTCCAAAAGCCCGGCCTGATCTGATCCACTGCAACGACTGGATGACGGCTCTTATTCCCGCCATGGCCAAACGGCGCGGGATCAAAAGTCTGTTTACGGTTCACAATATCCACACCAGGCAAGTGAGCCTGTCGCAGGCGGAAGACACGGGAATCGATGCAGCGGAATTTTGGATGAATCTTTATTTTTCCGAGAACCCCGGAAGTTATGATCAAGCTCGCTCGCGGGTGCCGGTCGATCTCCTGTCATCGGGTATCTTCGCTTCGCACTTTATCAATACAGTCAGTCCGCGGTTCCTGTGGGAAATCGTCGAGGGCTGGCATCCGGTGGTCCCCTGGTCTGTTCGACAGGAGATCAGGAACAAGTTCCATGCCGGGTGTGCGTCAGGTATTCTGAACGCACCCGACGCATCCTATAATCCGGTCACAGACGATGCATTGGTCCGCACATATTCCCACGAGGACTTCCGCGAAGGCAAGCGCGCCAACAAGGAATCGTTCCAACGGGAAATGGGACTCGATCTGAACCCTGATGCCCCTTTGTTCTTCTGGCCATCTCGGCTGGATCCGGTTCAAAAAGGACCGCAGTTGGTGACGGATATATTGGTGCAAACCGTTTCGGATTATTGGGATCGGGGACTACAGATTGCTGTCGTTGCCAACGGACCACACGAGATTTTCTTCAAGGATTTGATCAAGGAGTTTAATTTGGGAGGTCGCGTGGCCATCACGGATTTCAACGAGCGGCTTTCACGTCTCGGATATGCCGGGTCCGATTTCATGCTCATGCCATCGCTGTTCGAGCCGTGTGGACTCCCGCAAATGACCGCTCCGCTATATGGCAGTCTGCCGGTGGTCCACGGAACCGGGGGGCTCTACGATACGATCCATCCTATGGATTTTGAAAACGCTTCAGGCAATGGCTTCCGATTCGACAACTACGACCCCAACGCCCTGCGCTGGGGAATAGATCAGGCGATGAGTTTTCATGCGCTTCCAGAAGAAGTCAAAGATCCCCAGATACGCCGCGTGATGAAAGAGAGCGTGAAAGAGTTCAGCCACGAGGAAGTCGCAAGACGCTATATTGAGATCTACGAGCAGATGCTCGCACGGCCCTTGGTTGAGCAGCAGGCTGGAAAAGAATCCGGGGTCTGACCTTCGGAGTTTCGTTCTCGGAACGTGTTCAACCTTCGGCGTCGGCTTCTGGATCGACCTCTTTACCTTGGAGTAGTTCGGCGAAAGCTGATACCCATTTTGGTGCCGATTTGTGCGCGATATTCTCGTCGATGTGTTTGAGCATTCTCATCGCGGCGGTTCTCTCATCGCCTGCATTGTATACATCGACTTCTGCATCCCAGCGTAGGTCGGGTAAGGTTTCGGTAATGAAAATTTCGTATGCGGGAGATTCCTCGCCTCTGGCTTTTTTGTCCTCGGACTTGCCTTTCCAGTGTTCCACACGAAGCCCCTCATGAACCATTCGTTTGGTCCACATAGCCCTAAGAGATGAAATTCGATCAACTCGGCGGAGAGGTGGAAGCAGGATCTGATCATAGATTCCTTGGAGTTGGACTGGAGAGAGGGGCCATTCTTCAACCTCGACTCCTTTGATGTCGTAAGCACGAGCGAAGACGGTGCCAGTGACAGCCATCTGGAGGGTGTCCTGTTGATCGGCGAGGTCATCCGCCTGGCTGAAAATAGAATCCACAACCTTGGCCGCTTGACCTGCCAGTCTCTCCCGATCCGGCTCTTCGGAGGCTGCCTCAAGCGTAAGAATCAACCAACGTAACTGGTATCGCAAGGCGACCCGGAACGACGTTTCCGAGAATTTGTCTGAGTTCTTCCGTTTCCACTCGCGGAAATCCGAAGACTTCTTTTTCTTATCCTCGAAGTTCACCTTTTCCTCGCATCTGAGGTAGAGATCGATCGCGGCATCATTGCTAGTCATCGCGCTACTGAACGCATTGATGGCAATGCGGAATCTCGCATCCACCCTTGAATTTGCTTCCTTCTGGATGTTCTCAAGTCTCTCCAAAAGGGCCTCGCGGTCCGCTTCGGAGAGAGACTCAGGAGACTCCGCTTTGAGCAAAGACGAGAAAAGAGCGAGAGTCGCCATGGCGAAAAGTGTTTTCATCCGCCAACGAATATCCGCTCTAATAACACAAGCCAAGTAAGAAGGTTGAGGAGGAAGAACTCGCGGAAGAAGCTGGAATCAGTTGTTAGCGTCCAGACAGACGCTTCCGGAGTTCTCCGGCAATGGTAGCCAACCTGTGCATTTGGTCTGCGTCGGAGGGCGAGGGATCGAAACGCAAACGCTGATGGATCGCGACCGCCTCCTCAAGGTCAGATCTGGGAATACCGAAGCTTTCCAGTTTGCCAAACCATGAAGCCAGGGTTTCGCCCGGGAGGCGGGGGGCTAGGAGCTTCGAGGCGGATTTCACCAGTTCATGTAGAGGAGTTTTCATCGGATCTCGGTTTCCATAGACCACAGCTGCCTTCTTGTTTACGACAAGCTTGGATTTCCAGAGTCTTCTCCCGACGAAAAGAAAAACGGATAGTCCGAGTATCCACATAACGACCATGGAGGCAATGCGGTTATTGGGTCGATTTCTCCATAGGAAAAAGTCTTCCTTGAAGCGTTGGTAAGCGTCACTGAGCCACTGCGACCTGCTTACAGCACCGGATTCGATATTGATCCAGTTTGACGGGGTGGGGTCGAAATCGATCCAAATTCCGCGGCTCTCATCCCACACCCGCGTCCAGGCATGGCCATGCGTTCCCCGAATCACCCATTCATTCTTTTTCGGGTTTTTTTCCATCACGGCGAATCCGACGCAATATCGAGCCGGCACATCAGCGGCTCTCAGTAGAAGGGTGGCTGCTGTCGCGAAATATTCGCAGTGTCCGCGTTGGCTTGCAGTGAGGAAGGATTCGATCGCACTTGGGCGGACTCTTGACGAGCGTGGGCGCTCGATGCTCAGGTAGCGGGTGTATTCGAAGTTATTGGTGAAAAAATCTCTCAGCCGCTTGATCTTAGCGGTAGTGGACGGGAGATCCTTCAATCCGATTTGATCGGCTACCTGCTCAATCCCTTCAATTTCATCATCGTCGATCAGCAGATCCTCACGAGAAAAGGGAGGGCTGTCAGGGGTGACTTCGTCATTCCAGCGTATGCTTCCCTCGATTATCGATTTTTTGGGGAAAACTCTGACCGTGCCGAGGGGATTTACTTCGACTCCGTCGAGTTCGAAGTCCCGGATGGTCGAGGTATTGCCGGGCAGGGGGAGGGGTTCTTCAGAGGCAGATGCCCCGCGCATGCGGAATGTCGGCAGATTTTTTTCGACGTCAGGGCGAGTCATACCTTCTCGCAAGAGGTAGTAGGGTTGCCCGTCGGTGAGCTCGAGCGGTGTTAGTAGGCGGAAATTGTCCTCATCTTCAGGCGGCGGGTCAGGCAAGTCGTTTTTCCAGAAGACCCCTTTGTAGCGGTTGTAGGTGGCCACACGTAGCAATCTGGGCGGAGCTTGTCCGGGAGTTGGTGTCAGCCGCCAGAGCATTTCCGGCGATTGCTTCAACTCACCAAGCGAGCCGATACTGGTCTTGTTCACTGTAGGATTCGTGCCAGAAGTTCCACCTGTACCCGATGAGCGGTTGGTAACCCATTCGTATAATTCGGTCATTCCCATCTGTCCGCCGAGTCCTATCGCTCCTCCCGCGAGGAGAAGCATCAGCAGTGCGAAAACCCTGTCTCTGACGCGAGAGAAAATCAGCCAACCCGCGAGGATCACGAGGCAGGGGAAAAAAATCAGGTGCTGGGCGAACCGACCCAGGCTGGCGGCGGTAATAATGGTGATGAAATAGACGTTTCCGAAATTGAAACGGAGCACGGATGAAGCGAGGCCGAGACGCTCGTTCCTTTTACGGTGAAACTTTGAAAAGAAAGATAAGCTATTGACCGGTATCCAGTTACGCAGACCAAAACTCTGGACGAACTGCAGTGGAATCAGAAGCAACGGAAGCCACACCATGAGCTTGGGTAAAGCGGTGTAGCGATCACCATCCAACCAGATCAGAACTCCCGCGACAATGATCAGAATCAAGCTGATTCGCCACGCCAGCGTGCATGCCTGGTCTCCGAAGTCCCAGCGGAAGCGGAGCCAGTTGGAACCCTCGACCAGTAGGGCGAGCATAAGTCCGAGAAATGGATTATCCGTCATCGCGCCCCAGAAAAGGAGTGAGGCACCCAGCAGGAGCCGGGGTGGTGCTTGGGCTCTGGTTTCCATTTTGACAACTAACTATATCGCAGCAGAAAGGCGGGAGGGCAAGCGGAGTAGGCTAGCGGAAATATTTTCTGAATCCAGCCAATATCCGGGGAGATCAGTTGGCGGGTTTCCATTTCCAATGATGATGGGAACACAGACGATGCCCGCCGCTCGAAGTCTTGTTAAGAAGCTCTTCCGTTTTTCGTCCCAACCATTGAGGATCAAAAGGCTGGCGGTCAGTTGGTCGCGGTGTCTGATCACCGTCGAGGAAAGCGCCTCGAAGCACTCATTTTCCTCCATTTGAACGCCCGCCAACACCTCCATCAATTTTTCAGTCCGCTGCATTCCTCTTCCGGCAGTGATGGTGTGGGCTTTATCTGCGATGAACATCAGATCAAGCAGTGCTTCGCTGCGGTCCAAGCCAACGATGAACGATGACGCTACCGAGACCATTTCCTCGAACACCTGGCTATCGGCTGAACCGGTGAAGGTATCGAGAACCAGAGCGTAGCGGGGATAGAATGTATCTTCCAGTTCCTTGACCATTGGCTTACCAGTGTGCGCCCAGCTCTTCCAATGGATTTGTCGCATCGAATCCCCGGGCCGATATTCCCGCAGGCCGACGAACTCTCCGGAACTCCCGATCGCGTTGCTTGTTTCCTGTCCGCCGATCCGGAACGAGGCGGATCCGGGCATTTCAAAAATCGGGAGAGGGTAGCGTTTGGGCAGCACGACGAGTCGATTGGGCGTGGTCTGAATTGTTTTGCATCTTTGGAAAAATCCCAGCGGATCGGGAAGCAACAGCCGAAGATCGTGCATTGGAAAGACTCCACGCTGCTTCGGGGTCAAAGTCATTGGAACGAGCGTTGATTCACCAGGACTCAGATCGATATTGATCGCGCCTGTTCCGTGCATGAAGCCGCGCTTTCTTGAGAGCAGCCACTGCCATCGGTAATAGACCATCGTCCGGTCGAAGATGTTCCGCTTGGCTTCGCCAGGCTCCTCGGTGCGGATGAATTCTTCGGCACCCGGCCTGGGATCGGGCGATGTTTGCTCGATACCCGCTCCCCTCAATCGCCCGCCGCCGTCGTTTTTTAGGAGGGCTGAATAGCGCATCGCCTCATCGACCGTCGAGTGCCTCGGAAGTTTAAGATTGGCGGATACTTTCGCCCTTCGGAAAACCACCCACACCAGACAAAGAAGCACCAGTCCGAGGGAGAAACAAAAGACCTGGTAGATTGAGTTCTTCGGTTGACCGAAACTCATGAAGCTCGCGAACGAAGTCACAAGCAAGGCACCGACGCCTGCGGGCCTGATCCTCCTGCCGAACCAATACTGAATCGAGGCCCCCCTGTAGTAGAGGAAATACAGAAGTCTGAGCCGCCGGGGTGCCGGGTTCGTTTCCATCAGACGGGGACCGGAGTATTCTGGACCAGCTCCGCTACGATCTGCCGCGCATCCTGCCCCGAGTATTTGGATTCCGGAGCCAGCACCAAGCGGTGGGCGATTACGTCGACGGCCACGGATTGGATCACTTCCGGGACGACGAACTCCCTTGCTTCAAAAAGAGAAACCACCTGTGAGATTTTCATCAGAGCCAGGGAGGCTCTCGGGCTGGCTGCGAGTTGGATCTCGGGGATGTTCCTTGTCGCGGCAACCAGGGCGACGGCGTAATACCTCAATTCCTCACTGAAACGGATGCGCCGGGCGGCGGCTGCGATGTCGATGATTTCTTCCCGCGAAAGCACCGGCTCCATCGATTTGACAGGATGGCTTTCCGCCTGGTCCATCAGGATTTTTGTTTCGTTTTCAGCACTCACATAGCCGAGCTGGCACTGCATCGAAAAGCGGTCCATCTGTGCTTCCGGCAGTGGATAAGTGCCACGGAATTCGACCGGATTCTGCGTGGCGATGACGAAAAACAGGCCATCCAGATCGTAGCGCATGCCCTCCACGCTGACCTGTCGTTCTCCCATCGCTTCGAGCAGCGCGCTCTGCGTCCGCGGAGATGCGCGGTTGATTTCATCCGCTAACAGGATGTCAGTGAAAATCGGTCCCTTGTGGAAACGGAATTCCTGAGTCCGTGGATCGAGCACAGAAACGCCGAGTATATCCGAGGGCAGGAGATCCGGCGTGAACTGCACACGCTTGAATTCCGCGCCGCCGATGGATTTCGAGATCGCCTTGGCCAAGGTCGTTTTACCAGTTCCCGGATAGTCTTCCAGTAGCACGTGGCCGCCTGCGAACATGCAGGCCAGCACCTTCCTGACCGTCGCCTCTTGTCCCCGGACTACTCCACACACCGCCTGCTCCAATCGAATCGCCAGTTCCGTTTCCCTCATATTATGAATTCATCTTCGTTGTTGCTCGCACAGTTTCAACGTTCATCTTCAATGAAATGAGTATCATCACACAACGCGGAGACGACGGTATGACCGATTTGATGTTCGGGCGCCGTATTTCGAAAACCTCTCTGCGCTTCAGCGCACTGGGAACAGTCGATGAACTCAACGCCGCAATCGGCCTAGCGCGGGTGGCGGATGCGGAGGGCAAGCACACGGAAATCCTCGACCGTTTACAGAAATTACTCTTCGCGCTGATGGGTCAGCTCGCCTGTCTCCCGGAGGATCAGGAAAAATATGAGGAGAAGGGATACTCGGCCCTGAAGCAGGAGGATCTGGAATGGTTGACGGAAACCGCGAAATGCATCGAGAGCGCCGGGGTGAAGCTCAGTCACTGGGCGGTTCCGGGCGCCGGGGGATCGATGAGCAGCGCCCACTTGGACTTCGCCCGCACGGTTTCGCGCAGAGCCGAGCGGGATGTTTTGATTCTCCACGAGGACGGTGGGCAGGTTCCCGAGGTGGTCAGGGTTTTCCTCAACCGCGTTTCGGACCTGATGTGGATCTTGGCGAGGGCGGAGTAGTCGGATACACAACTCGGATCCGCTTCGCGCGCCGCCGCTGATCCGGTTTGACCACCGCCCCTGCCACCTTTAGGGAAGTCCATGGATTTTTTCCGGTTTCCCGTTGCGGGCGTGGCTGTTTTGCTCGGCGTCGTGACTCTGAATTCCTGCATGGGCATAGGCCCGGCCGGCAAGGGGACGAAACAAGTGGTTTTCACTCCCGTCGATTGGCCGGCGAAGGTGAAGGGCACGGTTTTTAGGCCAGAGGCGGATAGTCCCGCACCGGCGGTGCTGCTGATCCATGGTGGCGTGAAGCTCGGTGATGACGGTCGGTGGGTGATGAACGGCATCGCGCGGAAACTGGTGGCACGCGGTTACTACGTTTTGAATATCAGATACCGTAGTCTTGATGACTGGGCCTATCCCGCGCAGCTTGACGATGTGCGACAGGCCCTGGTCTGGATGCGGGAGAATTCGGATTCGGAGGGGATCGATAAGCAACGGATCGCCGTGTTCGGGTATTCGGCGGGAGGCTACCTAGGGGCGTTGGCCGCGCTTGAAGAAGAGGCCGGCGCGACCGGTGTCAAAGCCATCGTGGCCGGGGCAGCTCCAACCGATCTTTCGGTATACGCGAAAGGCAACCTGGTCAGGCGGTATTTCGAGACGGATATGGAACCCTTTCCAGAACAATTCGAACAAGCCTCGCCGCTATCCTACGTGGATGGTTCCAGTCCGCCTGTGTTTATGTTTTACGGCAGGGAAGACAACCTCGTCCGACCCGATCATGCTATGAAATTCGCTGACGTTTTAGAATATCGTAAAGTTCCGTGGGAGATTTTTTGGATTCCAACGAAAGGCCATGTCTCCACCTTTTTCGCCTCCGGCGAAGCAGTCGATGAGGCGCTGGATTTCCTTGACTGGTATCTGAAATAGGAGATCCCGGATGCGTTTCCCTAATCCCATTTCTATTTGAGAATGAGAAAGGCGAGTGGATGGTGGGGGATGAAGAAATTGGAATTCACGAGATCCTTGATGCCGATGTTGGTTTCTTGCGGGGCTGCGGGCTTGGCGTTGACGGGTTGCCAGGATTTGTCGATGAGCCAGAAGGGTGGGGGAGAGTTGCAGCCAATCGCAAAGCACGTGGATCTCAGTCGTTTCATGGGCGACTGGTATGTGATCGCCCACATTCCGATTTTTCTTGAGAAGGATGCCTACAACGCGGTGGAGAGCTATGAGTTGGCGGAAGACGGGAGTATCCCGACAACCTTCCGTTTCAATAAAGGCAGCTTCGACGGACCGCTGAAGACCATGAATCCCAAAGGCTTCGTTTACAATAAGAAGACCAACGCAGAGTGGCGTATGCAGTTTCTCTGGCCCTTCAAAGCCGCGTACCTGATCACCTATCTGGGGGATGATTACCAGACAACGATCATCGGAGTGCCTAGCCGCAAGTATGCTTGGATCATGGCCCGGACCAAAACCCTGCCGGACGCTGAATACGCGGCGCTGGTCAAGGAGCTTGAGCGCCAGGGTCACGATATCTCCAAGCTCCGCAAGGTCCCGCAGAGGTAGAGAATGGAGCGGCGGAAACGTCGTTGTTATTACAGGCGCATGCTGTCCCATGACATCATATTCTCAAAGGCGCAACACGTCACCCTTTGATGGCGCGATTTGCTATTGCGCGTGGTGACGTGTCGGATAGATTGGCCGGACTATGATCGTTTCACCGAAGATACGCGGATTTATTTGTACGACGGCTCACCCGGACGGATGTGCGAAGCATGTCGAAGAGCAGATCGCTGTCGTGAAGGGCAGGGGACCGATCGACGGCGGGCCGAAGAAGGTATTGGTGATCGGGTCGTCAACGGGATATGGCCTGTCGTCCCGCATTGCCGCGGCATTTGGCTGCGATGCTGCGACGGTAGGAGTTTTCTTTGAAAGACCCGGCGCTGAATCCAAGACAGGGACTGCGGGTTGGTATAATACCGTGGCGTTCGAGCGGGAGGCTCGGGCCGCCGGACTCTATGCGAGATCGTTCAACGGGGATGCGTTCTCCGACGAGGTGAAACACGAAGTGATCGCCGCGATCAAAGAGGATCTCGGGCAGGTGGATCTGGTGATCTACAGTTTGGCTTCACCACGCAGGACCGATCCCAAGTCGGGAGAGGTTTACAAATCGGTGCTCAAGCCGATTGGTGAAACCTACACGAACAAGACGCTCAATACGACCACAGGTGAGGTGGACAAAGTCACGATCGAACCAGCGGAAGGCGACGATATCGAACAGACCGTCAAGGTTATGGGTGGTGAGGATTGGGAGATGTGGATGGATGCGCTTCATTCGGCCGGAGTTTTGGCAGAAGAGGTTCAGACGGTTTCTTACTCCTATATCGGGCCCGAGGTGACTTGGCCGATTTACAAGAACGGAACGATAGGTAAAGCGAAGGAGGATCTTGAAACCGTCCAGCGATCACTTGATGAAAAGCTGGCCTCGATTTCCGGGAAGGCCTGGGTGTCGGTGAACAAGGCGCTTGTGACTCAGGCAAGCTCGGCTATTCCGGTGGTGCCTCTGTATATTTCACTGCTCTACAAAGCGATGAAGGATGCCGGAAGTCACGAGGACACCATCGAGCAGATGGACCGTTTGCTTCGCGAAAGAATTTACAACAATCAGCCATTGCCGGATGAGGCGGGCCGGATTCGTATCGATGACTGGGAGATGTCTCCTGAGATCCAGAGCTTGGTCGGACGCCGATGGGAGGAAGTGAACAGTGGAAATCTCAAGGAGTTGGCGGATTTTGACGGCTACCAGGCCAGTTTCCTGAGGTTGTTCGGGTTCGGGCTGGATGGTGTCGATTACGACGCGGACACGGATACCTCAGTGGGTGTTCCATCGCTTTCTTAATATCTGGTATTGTATTTGAGCAGATTGGGAAGTATTTCGCCTGCCGATTTCAGTATTCGCAAATTAAGTATTCGAAAAAATGTCCTCCAGTTCCTTCCTACCGGCACCTTTTGCCCATCAATATGAGATAGATCCAGAATACTCGAAGAGTGTGGTCTATTTTTCCAGCGAGTTCGCGATCGATCAGAGTTTCAAAATCTACTCCGGCGGTCTTGGTTTTCTTGCGGGGTCTCATATGCGTTCCGCTTCGGATCTGAGGCAGAATCTTGCGGGCATCGGCATTCTCTGGACCTACGGATATTACAACCAAGTCCGCGGTGAGAACGGTGAACTCGCGGTCCAGTTCCGCAGGCACAGCTACTCGTTTCTTCAGGATACGGGGATACGTTTCACGGTTCCTGTCCATGGCCATCCCGTATGGGTCAAGGCGCTGTATCTTCCCGGTGATGTTTTCGGCACCGTCCCGATGTTTTTCCTGACTACGGACATCGATGAAAACGATGACCTGTCACGTGCGATCACGCACAGGCTTTACGACAGCGACAAGTTGAGAAGGATCGCCCAGTATATCATTCTTGGCGCGGGGGGAGCGAAGCTTCTGGATGAGCTGGGCGTGGATCCCGATATCTGGCACCTGAATGAAGCGCACGGTCTATCGGCCGCATACCATCTTTTCAATAAACACGGCGATGTTGAAGCGGTGAAAAAACGTCTGGTGTTTACCACTCATACGCCGGAACAGGCTGGGAACGAGAAACACGATTTCTCACTGCTTCGGGATTTTAGTTTCTTCGGTGGTGTTGATCAAAATATCGCTCGCGAAATTTCGGGTGTTGATGGTGAAGTTTTCGATCACTCTCTGGCTGCCCTGAGACTCGCGAAAAAATCCAACGGAGTATCGAAGCTTCACGGCGAGGTTTCCCGAGGAATGTGGGAGGGCGCACCGGGAATCTGCGAGATCACCCATATTACCAACGCTCAGAACAAGAAATACTGGGCCGATCACGGAATCGAACGGGCGCGGCGAGATGGCGATATTGAGTCGCTCGGTCATCGCAAGCGCGAGCTGAAAGAGCGCCTTTTCCGGGTAATCGCCGACCAAACCGGAAAGATCTTTGATCCCAAAGTCCTGACCATTGTCTGGGCGCGTCGATTTGCGGGTTACAAGCGTGCCGATCTGGTCACCAGGGACATTCGCAAGTTTCGTGAAATGCTGAACAGCAATGACCATCCGGTGCAGATCATCTGGGCGGGGAAACCGTTTCCCACCGATTACTCTGCGATCAACACATTTGACGACCTGATCCGCCTGACCAAGGACTATCCGAATGCGACGGTCCTGACCGGATATGAACTTGAATTGTCCCGTTTGCTGAAATTTGGCTCCGATATCTGGCTGAACAATCCTGTTGTCACACGTGAAGCTTCGGGAACTTCAGGGATGAGCGCTGCGATGAATGGCTCGGTTAATTTCTCCACCTACGATGGCTGGATCTGTGAATTCGCGAAGGATGGTGAAAACAGTTTCATCTTTCCAGAGCCTGATCGCCAGTTGAGCCCGGATGAGCGTGATCGGCAGGATATGCTAGGGTTTTACTCGAAATTGAATGAGGAAATTCTGCCAAAATATTACGGTGATCCCAAGTCATGGAACAAGATCGTGTTGCAGTCGATGAATGACGTTGTGCCGTTTTTTGACTCCGACCGGATGGTGCGGGAATACTACGAAGTGATGTATCGATAGGATTCGTAACAGTTTTTCTATTGTCAGATTACTATCAGTGGCAAAACTGAGGGCGTGATCAGTATCGAAGTAGCGGGCAATAATAAATCGAAGTGGGGCGAGGGCCCGGTTTGGTGGGACGGGGTTCTTTATTATGTGGATATCGAAGGGAAGAGGGTTTGTCGCTACTCTCCAGAGACCGGTGAGGAAAACCATTGGGAAGTCGGGCAGAGAGTCGGGACGGTGGTTCCGCGCAAGGGCGGTGGTTTGGTCATCGCTGGTGACGACGGTTTCTTTTTCCTCGATGAGCAAAGCGGTGGGCTTTCGCCTATCGACGATCCCGAGCCGGACAAGCCGGACAATCGTTTCAATGATGGCAAGTGCTCGCCGGATGGCAGGTTTTTCGCAGGCACGATCAGTTTGGTTAAGAAACAGGGCGATGCGAAGCTATACCGTCTGGATCCGGATCTCAGTCTGCACGAGGCATTCGGCCCGGTGACGAATTCAAACGGGATCGTGTGGTCGGAAGATGGTAAGACGGTCTACTACATCGACACTCCCAGGAAGGAAGTTCTCGCTTTTGACTACGTGGAAGGGGAACTCATCAATCTTCGTTCAGTGATTTCGACCGACCATCATGAAGCTTCACCAGACGGCATGACGATTGATGACACCGGGAACCTCTGGATCGCATTTTGCCACGGCGCGTGTGTGGCGTGTTTCGATCCAAGGACAGGGGAGGAAATCCGGAAAATCGATCTACCTTGTCTTGAAACGACGGCATGTGCTTTTGGTGGTCCCGGGTTGACCAATCTGTATGTGACAACGGGTGTCCACAAGACCGAGGTTGAGGAATATGCGGGACGGTTGTTCCGCATCTGCGGGCTGGGTGTGAAAGGAATTCCCAGTCATGCCTTCGCAGGCTGATTTCCCGGATCGTATGAAGCTTATTCTGGCATCGGCCTCTCCAAGGCGGCATGAATTGCTCGCGGCCGTGGATTTGGAGTTTGAAGTGATTCCGTCGCCCGCCGAGGAAATCCATGATTCGACAATGGCCATGGCCGACCTCTGCGAGGAAAACGCCAGGCTCAAAGCTGTCGCCATATCCACACAGTATCCGGAAGCTGCGGTGATCGGAGCTGATACTTTGGTTTTCCTCGATGGCGATGCTCTTGGAAAACCCAAGACGCCGGATGAAGCGACATCCATGTTGCGCCGGCTTTCAGGGGAAACACATCAAGTCTGCACCGGCGTTTGCATCGCAGGGCCGGGAGCGAGCTTGAAGACCTTCCATTGCGTGACTGATGTCCTTTTCCGAGAACTTGATGAACCCACGATCTCAAACTATCTCGCGATAGTGAACCCGCTCGACAAGGCCGGGGGCTACGGTATTCAGGATCACGGAGAAATGGTCATTTCAGGTATCGAGGGCTCCTACGAAAATGTCATGGGTTTGCCGGTTGATCTTGTTCTCGAAGCTTTGCTGGGAATCGGGTTGCCGATCAACGGGAGATAGGCGAACAATCCTCATATGCCAATCCATCGGCGATACCCTCTCATTTTCAATCCTCGTGCGCGCAGCCAGAAGGGCAAGCGCACGCGGCAGTTCCTGATGGAGCACGCGAACCGGTTCACGCTCTATGCGACGAATACCGGAGAGGAAGCCGTGGAGCTTGCCAAAAAGTTCGCGGCGGATGGGGAGCCGGTGGTTATCGCCGCGGGAGGCGACGGGACGCTCAACGCGGTTGTCTCCGGCCTCGCTGGAAGCGATACGGCCCTCGGTGTCATGCCCGCAGGGACGATGAACGTTTTTGCCCGCGAGCTGGGTATCCCTGCCAATAGTCTTCCGAAAGCCTTTGAGGTGATAGAAAAAGGACTGATTCGCGAAGTCGATCTTTTCGCGGCCAACGGTGCTCCCTTCGTGCAGATGGCCGGAGTCGGTTTTGACGCGATGGTGATTGAGGAAACGACGTGGGAAAGCAAAAAGATGCTCGGACCGCTCGCATACTTGCTGGCGGCGGTGAAGGTTCTTGGCGAAGAGCCTCCGACGATGGAAATCACGACCGGCGATGGCCGTCGGGAAACAGGTATCGCCGTGCTTTGTGGCAATGGCTCGCTCTACGGTGGACAGTTCAAACTATTCCATAGAGCCAATAACCTGGACTCCAAGCTGGATGTGATTGTCTTCAAAGAGGCTGGATACAAGCTTGTTCTCGATTCCCTGCATGGGATAGCCCTCGGGGGGATAGACCTTTCGGCTTCAACCAGCTATTTCCAAGCGAACTCCGTCACCGTGACTTCCGATCGTCCGGTTCCAGTTGAGATCGACGGCGAGCTTCTGGGCCGATTTGAGAAAGTTGTATTCAGTGAGACTTCCTCCCGTCTCCGTGTCCTGGCCCCGGAGCATCCATGCGGCACACCATTTACCGATGCCTTGAAGTCACTGCTTCAATGGCCTCCCAAGCAGCCTGAAAGTCCTGCCATAGAAGCGTCGTGAAAGAGAGATCGAAGGTTTTTATCTGGATCAGGCGAATTGTGATATTCGTCGGGTTTATCGCGGTCACGGGAGTGGCTTTGATTGCGTATGCCAACTTGACGGCAATCTGGGCATCACGTGGAAAGCTTTTCGATAACGCCGAGAATATCCCACAAGTCAAAGTCGGCTTGGTTTTCGGGACATCCGATCAATACAAAGGCCGGGAGAATCGCTATTTCCGCTATCGGATCGATGCTGCCGTTGAAGTCTGGAACTCTGGCAAGGTGGAGACGCTGATCGTCTCCGGAGACAATCGCAGCAAATACTACAACGAACCCGAAAAAATGAAGGCCGCACTCATTGAGGAAGGGATTCCTGCGAATCGGATCGTCTGTGATTACGCGGGTCTGCGGACTCTCGACTCCGTTGTCCGGGCAAAAAAGATATTCGGGACGGATTCCATTCTCTTTATCAGCCAACGTTTTCAGAACGAAAGGGCCATTTATCTTGCGCAAGCCAATGGAATGAAGGCTTACGGGTATAACGCGGAAGATGTGGAGATTCAGGCAGGATTCAAGACCCGGTTCCGCGAGGTCGGGGCGCGCGTGAAAATGTGGCTCGACGTGAATTTTCTCGATACGAAACCGAGGCATCTTGGTGATAAAGTGGAACTTCCCGAGTAGCGGGATAGAGTTGGGTATTGGGCTGGAAGGGCGGCGGAGATTCCACGTTGCTGCTTGATCATTCAGCCTCAGGTTCTAACGTCGCCAAAATGCAAGGCAGGTGCGCGTGGAAACTATTGGGTCAGATTATTCTTTCACTCGCTGCGATGGCTGCTGCGAGCTTCGCTGCGGAGAGGCCGAACGTTGTGTTCATCCTCGCCGATGATCTCGGATACGGAGATCTAGGCTGCTACGGTGCCAAGCATTTTGAGACACCGGCGTGTGACTTGCTTGCGAAGGAGGGCATCGGGTCCCGTTGATCATACGCTGGCCGGGGAAAATTGAGGAGGGGAAGGTTTCGAACGAAACAGTTTGTCTGACCGATTTTTTCGCAACTTTTGCCACCTTGTTGGGTGTGCCGGTTCCCGAAGACGCGGGGGAGGATAGCTTCAATATTCTTCCTGTTCTTCTAGGAAAAGAACACAGTAAACCGCTGCGTGGCAGCACGATCCATCACTCGATATCCGGGCAATTCGCGATCCGAAAAGGTGATTGGAAACTGATTGAGGGCAGTGGCGACGGTGATTACCCTCGGACAAAGGAAGGCAAGATAGATGTAAAAACCTATCAGCCTGTCCGGGTTCCGGAGACAGGTAAATGGGATAGGCTGGACTATTTTGAGATTGAGCCTGACGGAAAATATCAACTTTTCAATCTCAAGAATGATCCGAAAGAGTTGAAGAATATCGCGGAGGAATATCCGGAGAAAGTGAAGGAGCTTCGCGATGAACTCGATAGAGTCCGTGATAGCGGGAGATCAGAACGTTAAATTGACGTTTCAGACGGGGAAGCTGGATGGACTTATTGGTTGATTCGCTGATGTAATCAATGAAGTATTTTCACGAACTCTGAAGTGGTCCCGCCAAACGGAGCCAGCGAATTGTTGATGAAATGAGCTGGTCGTGAGGGGGATTGAAACCCGATAAACGACCACGAAAATGAAACGAAAGGTAGTGTAAATCTTTGTCTGTAAGTCCACGAAGCCCCAGTCCGCCGCAGAGACGGTTGATGGAGCGTAGCGGAATCAACCGTCTCTGCGGCGGCGCCTCCTCCCCTCCGGGGTTGTAGGTGCCCG